>Ga0190283_1000138_pt1 | contig 40414 bp, 25 predicted proteins | sample 48691801_MG_FD_161669 | JGI IMG/M metagenome (GOLD analysis project Ga0190283, IMG submission 161669) | Hydrothermal vent microbial mat bacterial communities from Southern Trench, Guaymas Basin, Mexico - 4869-18-0-1_MG | ecosystem: Environmental > Aquatic > Marine > Hydrothermal vents >...
CAGTGTAACTACCTGGACTACCGAAAAGCCCCAACGGGGCGAGATTAATATAGCCAGTGTAACTACCTGGACTACCGAAAAGCTCCAACGGGGCGAGATTAATATAGCCAGTGTAACTACCAGGCAAGCCCCAACGGGGCGACATTAATATAGCCTGGGGCATCGCCCCAGGAAATCCAAGTTATGCCCACGTTGAGTATAATTACCAATCCTTAACAAAGGAGTAGCAAACCACATGTCAGGTGAAAACACGCTAAACATGATCAAGGATAACGAGGTCAAATTCATTGATCTCCGCTTTACCGATACCAGAGGCAAGGAGCAGCATGTCACTATGCCGGTGGATATCATTGATGAAGACTTTTTCGTTGATGGCAAAATGTTCGATGGTTCCTCCATTGCTGGTTGGAAGGGTATCAATGAATCTGACATGATTTTGATGCCGGAGGATGAGACAGCTGTCCTTGATCCGTTTGCCGATGAACGCACCTTAAATCTGCGTTGTGATGTGATTGAGCCTGCCACTATGCAGGGCTATGAGCGCGATCCACGCTCGCTGGCAAAACGGGCGGAAAATTATCTGAAGTCCACTGGCATTGCCGATACCGCTTATTTTGGCCCTGAAAATGAATTTTTCATCTTTGATGATGTGCGCTGGGGTTCTGATATCAGCGGTTCTTTCTATAAAGTTGACTCACAAGAGGCCGGTTGGAATTCAGAAAAAGTCTATCAAGACGGCAACTTAGGGCATCGTCCTAGCATGAAGGGCGGTTATTTTCCAGTGCCACCGGTCGATTCTCAGCATGACATCCGCTCTGCTATGTGCATGACTTTGGCAGAAATGGGCATAAAACCCGAAGTCCATCATCATGAGGTTGCAACGGCTGGGCAAGCTGAAATCGGCGTAGCCTTCAATACCTTGGTCAAAAAAGGCGACGAGGTGCAAATCCTCAAATATGTGATAATGAATGTCGCGCACGGTTATGGTAAAACGGCCACCTTTATGCCTAAACCCCTTGTTGGTGACAATGGCAACGGCATGCATGTGCATCAATCCCTCTCGAAAGAGGGCAATAACGTCTTTGCGGGCGACAAGTACGCCAATATGTCAGAAACGGCCTTGTATTACATTGGCGGCCTTCTGAAACATGCACGCGCCATCAATGCCTTCACCAATGCCACAACCAACAGCTATAAGCGTCTCGTGCCTGGTTTTGAGGCGCCGACATTGTTAGCTTACTCGGCACGTAACCGCTCGGCGGCCGTGCGTATTCCGTTCGTTACCAGTCCCAAAGCTCGTCGTATTGAAGTGCGTTTTCCAGATTCTACCGGTAATCCGTACTTTGCCTTTAGCGCTATGCTGATGGCCGGACTGGATGGCATTCAAAACAAGATTCATCCGGGTGAAGCCATGGACAAGGACTTGTACGACTTGCCGCCTGAAGAAGAGAAGAACATTCCGAGCGTTTGCTTCTCTTTTGATCAGGCCTTGGAGGAACTCAGTAAAGATCGTGACTTCTTGCTGGCCGGTGGCGTGTTTACTAACGACGTAATTGATGCGTACATCGAACTGAAAATGGAAGAAGTTACTCGTCTGCGTATGACCACTCATCCGGTGGAATTTGATATGTATTACAGCTTGTAACATTTGGATTTTGAGGATTGTAACGAAAAGTTCGTTTTACATGGTTCATTCTACATTTTTAATTTTTCATTCTTAATTCGCATTAGCCATTAGCCATTAATAACATACATGTCTGCACAAGAATTTACTTTGGAAGTCACCCCAGTCTTGCCAGAAGCTTTGAAACGCCTTGAAGAACTGGCGAATAATTTGTGGTATAGCTGGAATATCTCAACCCGGATGCTATTTGAGCGCCTTGATGAGGAATTATGGATTCGGGTTGGACACAACCCCAAATTATTTTTACGCAATGTTGATCAAGCCCGTCTCCATAAGGCAACTACTGATCCGTTGTTTCTCAGTGCCTACCACCAAGCGTTATCCTCTTATGATGACTATTGTCATGCCAAAGAACGGCGCAATGGTGCTAAACAATTGGCCGAAGATGATCTGATTGCTTACTTCTGCGCTGAATATGGTTTTCACGAAAGTGTGCCTATTTACTCTGGCGGTTTAGGTATTTTAGCGGGCGATCATTGCAAAACGGCCAGTGATATGCGCTTGCCCTTTGTGGCTGTCGGCTTGTTTTACCATAAAGGTTATTTTTCTCAACTGATTGATGGTGAAGGCAATCAGATTGCCACATATAACCAGAATGAGCCATGCCATTTGCCAATAAGTCCGGTGGTGGATGAATCGGGTTCAGAAATCTATATTGAGGTCAAAATTGCCGAAACGCCGGTAATTGCCAAAGCTTGGAAAATACAAATCGGCCATATTAACCTCTATTTGCTCGACACCAACGTGCCACAGAACAATGAGAATGATCGTGCGATTACTCACCAACTCTACGGTGGTGATGAACATGTCCGTATCAGACAAGAAATCGTCTTGGGCATCGGCGGGGTGCGATTGCTCAGAAGACTGGGAATTGCGCCAACGGTTTGGCATACCAATGAAGGCCACGCGGCTTTTTTAATACTGGAAAGATTGCGTGAACGGATGGCTATGGGACAAGCGTTTGAAACAGCACTTGAAGCTGTCGCGGCTAAGACGGTATTTACCACCCATACCCCGGTGCCCGCCGGACATGATCATTTTTCACAAGACTTGATGATGAACTATCTTGGTTCCTACTGTCATCACGATTTGAAACTGTCCAAAGACGTTTTTTTAGCACTGGGTTGTTGGCCCAATGATTCCCCCGATTTTAATATGACCACCTTAGCGATTCAGGGTTCGCGGCACATGAATGGTGTCAGTCGTATTCATGGGGATGTGTCGTCTGAAATTTGTGCCAAATTTTGGCCGGAAATTAGTCCGGCAGAAAATCCCGTGCGCTATATTACTAATGGTGTGCATGCTTCATCTGTGCTGGCACGAGAATGGATCGATTTTTTTGACGAATCGTTAGGAGTAGAATGGCATAACCATTTGTGTGATGCAAAGTTTTGGCTTAAGCTTGAAAACCTCCCGGATCAACAGTTTTGGGAAGTGAGGCAACGGGTTAAATCACGCATGTTAGTCGTGATACGCGAAGCCTTGACTTCCCAACATTTGCGCCATCAAATCTCAGAAGCGCATTTGGGACGGTTGCTGGAATTTGTTGATCCCAATAATCCCAATATTTTGACCATTGGTTTTGCACGGCGTTTTGCCACGTATAAACGTGCCACGCTGTTGCTTAACGATATAAACAAGTTGCGGACTATTCTCAGTGATATTGATCGGCCGGTTTTGTTTCTCTTTGCCGGCAAAGCCCATCCTGCTGATGTTCCAGGGCAAAACTTGCTCAGAGCGCTTTACAAGATGGGTTGTGAGCCAGAATTTATCGGTAAAATTCTGGTGGTACAAGGGTACGATTTAGCGCTCTCACGGCGTTTAGTGTCCGGGGTTGATGTCTGGCTGAATAACCCGGTATATCCCCAAGAAGCCAGCGGAACTTCTGGTATGAAAGTCGCCATTAATGGCGGCATTAACCTCAGTGTGCTTGACGGTTGGTGGCCGGAGAGCTATGACGGGCAAAATGGTTGGGCAATTAAACCCTCTCCGCATAACGACAACGAGCAACTGCGTGATTATGAAGATGCCCGCACCCTGTATGAAATTCTGCAATATGAAGTGATTCCGCTTTACTATGATCAAGGCAAATACGGTTACTCGGAGGGCTGGGTTAAGAAAGCCAAACGCTCTATGGCGACGGTACTGCCCCAGTTTAACACCATGCAGATGCTCAATGATTACTTGGGTAAGCTTTATTTGCCAGCGAGTCGTCAAGGGCAGCGGTTGAACCGTGATAACTGTGCCAAGGCACGAGAATTAGCTGATTGGAAATCGCTTGTAAGAGCGAAGTGGGCCGGTGTACAGGCTCGCTTGTTGACGCCCCCCCAGACACAACAATTCACCTACGGTGAACCGGTAACTCTACAAGTGGCCGTGCGCTTAAATCACCTACAGCCGACTGATTTGACGGTAGAATTATTGCTGTCGCGCAAGGTTTATCACCCGGAGATTCTCGTACCGACTCAGCACGATTTGCAAAACCTGTGGCAGAACAAGAATATACCAACAGTCTCTTATAAGTTTGAGCCACAACATCCGTTGCACGACAGCGGAGAATATCTTTACAGTCTAACCTTTCAACCGGATTTGTGTGGCGGATTAAGCTACCGCATTCGCGTGTTTCCGTTCCATGAGTTGCTTGCTGATCCTCATATGATGGGGATGATGCGGTGGGTTTAACTAACTGTTTTTAACCCTCTATTAGCCCCAAAGGGGCGTATTATTAATATATCCCCGTTGGGGCTTGCCAGGGGCGTTGCTATCCAGGGGCGGTGCCCCTGGCTATATTAATATCGCCCCGTTGGGGCTAATCATTAATCATTAATCATTAATCATTAATCATTAATCATTAATCATTAATACGCACCAAAGGGGCTTGCCAGGGGCGTTGCTATCCAGGGGCGTTGCCCCTGGCTATATTAATATCGCCCCGTTGGGGCTAATCATTAATCATTAATCATTAATCATTAATCATTAATCATTAATCATTAATCATTAATCATTAATGCTTCCATATTAATCTACTACAAACTCCGTCCCAATGACTCACTCCCGATTACTTAACCACCAAATATTCCACCTCAGCAATTCCCTCATGGTTAGGATGATTCAACTTCAATACCTTCAAAGTGCTGTCAGATAAATCATTTAAGCCCATAATCTTATAGGCTTTTGCCAAAATCACCAACGCTTCAGGCACAGCATGTGTGCGTTGATAAGTTTCAATCACTGTCTTGGCACGGTTAGCGGCGGCCACATAAGCCCTTCGTACCATATAAAACCTCGCCACATGTAATTCATGTTCAGCCAGCCGATTACGCAAATGAATCATGCGCTGTCTGGCATCTTCACTGTACTTACTGTTGGGAAAACGCTCAATTAATTCGGAAAAATCATAAAATGACTTTACCGCGGCGCTTTGCTCACGTTGCGATTCGTCAAGCGGCAAAATGCGATCCAAAGCGCCCTGATTGCGTTCAAAATTAACCAATCCTTTGAGGTAATAAACATAATCCACGTTTGGGTGGCGTGGGTATAATTGAATAAAGTGTTTAGCGGTAACTATCGCCGATTCTGGTTCATCAAACTGGTAGTAGGCATAAATGAGATCGAGTTGCGCTTGTTGGGCATACTTTCCAAACGGATAACGGGCTTCTAGCAATTCATAATATTTGATGGCGTTTGCAAAATCGCCGTAGTTGAGCGCATCTTTCGCTTCTGAATAAAGACGCAGGGTTGACCAGTCTTCAAGTTTAGGGTCTGCCAAAATACTGCATCCTGACAAGTTCAAGAAAGTGTATAAAGCGAAAACAAGCGTAATTGGTTTCATAATTGGTCATTGGTAATGCGAATTAAGAATGAAAAATGAAAAATGAAAAATGAAAAATGAAGAATGAACAAAGATGTCATTTCGAGTCCCGACGATCCCTTTGATCGGAGGGAACTTGAACTTGAGAAACCTTATAGAATCACTTATCTGAAAGACGTTTTTATAAGTCATTGATTTTTTTTGATTCAATTCAATCCTTAATTCGCATTGGTAATTGGTAATAAAATATGACTCAAACGGAATATTTTAACACAAAAATTCCACCCGACATGGAGGGCTACCGTCTTGATAAAGCGCTTGCCGAATTATTCCCGTCCTATTCACGGGCGCGTTTGCAGCAATGGATACGCGATGGGTATGTGCTAATCAATGCAGCTCCGTGGCGTGGTAAAGATAAAGTCAAAGGCGGTGAAGAAGTACAAATCACCGCGCAATTTGAAGAAGAAGTGGCTTGGCAAGCGCAAGTATTGCCCTTGACGCTGCTTTATGAAGATAAAGAGGTGTTAGTCGTCAACAAGCCGGCTAGCTTAGTTGTCCATCCGGGGGCCGGTAATCAAGATAACACATTAGTTAATGCGTTACTACACCACGCGCCGGAGTTGGCACAATTGCCGCGTGCTGGCATTGTCCACCGTATTGATAAAGATACCAGCGGCGTGTTGGTGGTGGCGCGTTCTCTGCCAGCTCATACGCATTTGGTGGCGCAATTGCAAGGCCATGAATTTATGAGAGAATATCGGGCCATTGTCACGGGTGTGTTGGTTGCTGGGGGCACGGTGGATGCTGCGATAGGGCGGCATCCTACGCACCGCACTCGTATGGCTGTGGTAGAAAACGGCAAATCGGCGATTACGCATTATCGCGTTATCCAGCGTTATCGCGCCCATACGCTTGTGCGTGTGCAACTAGAGACGGGACGCACTCATCAAATTCGTGTCCATTTTGCGTATAAACGTTATCCGCTGCTAGGCGATTCGGTGTACGGTGGACGCTTACAGATACCGCCCAATAGTAGTGACACGTTTAGGGAAACGTTGCGGACATTCTCGCGTCAAGCGTTACATGCTGAGCGGTTGGGATTGATTCATCCAAGTAGCGGCGAATGGATGCAATGGGAAGCTCCCTTACCAGAGGATATGCAAAACTTACAGGTGGCACTTGAGAAGGATAGGCGAGAACATACTAATGAAAACTGAAAACTGAAAACTGAAAACTGAAAACTGAAAAATGAAAAATGACTAAATTAATGAGAAGTAGATAATTTTTAGATTAATTTTATGCTCATTTTGTCATTTTAAATGATTTTAAGTGCGTTCCGTATATTACGAACTAAAGTAAAAGTTTGTAGTAGGCGATTTATCGCCTAACTATTACGAACTAAAAGTCGCTAAAGCAACTACTACGAACGCTCGGAACTAAAAGTCGCTAAAGCGACTACTACGAACGCTCAGAACTAAAAGTCGCTGAAGCGACTACTACAAACTTATAACTACAAACTTATAACTACAAACTTATAAATTAAGTCGCTGAAGCGACTACTACAAACTTATTACTACAAACTTATTACTACAAACTTATAACTACAAACTTATAAATTAAGTCGCTGAAGCGACTACTACAAACTTATAACTACAAACTTATAAACTACAAACTTATAAATTCGAACTACGACTACTACGAACATTGATATGCTTAAATTCATTACGCCAATTTGGCCGGCCCCATCACAAGTCAAGGCTTATACAACGACTCGTCACGGCGGTTATTCAAAACCACCTTACGACGGTTTCAATTTAGCTGATCATGTGGGCGATAATGCCGAGGCGGTGGCCGCTAATCGGGCCGCGCTTGTTGAAGCGCTTTCTTTGCCCGGCGAACCGGTTTGGTTGAAACAAGTTCATGGAATTCAAACAGTTACTGCCTATTCCGATAACGCCAATTGCTCGGCCGATGCGGCCTTTGCTACCGCGCCTGGACAAGTTTGTGTTGTTATGACGGCCGATTGTTTACCAGTGTTATTTTGTGATCGGGCTGGCACTCGTGTTGCGGCGGCTCATGCCGGCTGGCGTGGGTTGGCGAGCGGTGTTTTAGAAACGACGTTGCAACGTTTGGAGTTGTCGGCCGAGGAGATTTTAGTCTGGTTAGGGCCAGCTATAGGCCCACAAGTGTTTGAAGTGGGCGATGAAGTGCGCGAAGCGTTTATGGATTTTATGCCTCAAGCGGCGGAGGCGTTTAGGCCTAGCCATGAGGGCCGTTGGTTAGCGGATTTGTATTTACTGGCGCGTCAACGTTTGGCTCTTCAAGGAGTGACGGCGGTGTATGGTGGCGATTTTTGTACTTATACAGAAAAACGTTTTTACTCCTTTCGGTGCGATAAGGTGACGGGGCGGATGGCAAGTTTAATTTGGTTAGAAAGAGGATGTGAATGATGAATGGTGAATGATGAATGATGAATGGTGAATTGTGAATGATGAATGGTGAATGATGAATGGTGAATGATGAATGGTGAATGATGAATGGTGAATTGTGAATTGTGGATTTGTTGTACTCGATTCGTTGTAGTTATTGTGAATCTACCTTATGGCTTTGGCTTTATCCGTTATTAAGTACTGAATCAATAATTATCAGGTATTTTGCAGGAAGAAAAAGGGCAACCACAAGGGATTGCCCCTACATTTAAATACCTGAAAATTTCTGGTTCGGTACTTATAATGACGATCACTCCGATCACTCCGATCACTCGCCGTTTTATCCGTTCTTATAACGAATCCTTGTAGTTATTGGACTTAAACACTGTTTACCTGAAGGCTTTGGCTTTATCCGTTATTATAATAACGATCACTCCATAAACGACGATCACTCGCCGTTTTATCCGTTCTTATAACGAATCCTTGTAGTTATTGGACTTAAATACTGTTTACCTGATGGCTTTGGCTTTATCCGTTATTATAACGAATCCTTGTGGTTATTGGATTTGAAGGAAGCCAATAGCCTTTGGCTGATTTGCTTTTTTGGGATTTTTTTGATTTGGTGGAAGTCATTGTGAATTTAATGAAGTTCTATCCGTGCTACGTTTGCTCATCCGATAAGGTTAATTCATCACAAAACTTTCTAAAACAACTACATCGATTATTAGTTGTCGCGTCACTAATATCAGAAGAATCTATTTTTGAAGTGAGACTTTCTACATCACTAAAGTGTTTCTTGTAGCTAGATTCAACTAATTGAAAAATTTTATCAATCTCTAAGGAGGGATGAAAAAATATTTTTTCTGGATCAATATCAGATAAGTTGTAACCTAAATGGTTTTCAATGAAACTCACTGTTAATTGATCATTAATTTTTGCAAACAAGTTATACATAGAAAGCCACCATGCTTCTAATTCCATGATGGAAAAATGGAAATTAATTTTATCTGGGTTATTCATCGAAGCAATAACCGTTGTTACCGCCTCAATAAATTGCTGCGTCACTTCATCATCAATGACATTCTTAGACTTTTTACGATAGGCTTTTGAATGCATATCACGTAATCCAATGATTTTGCTAAAACCATTGTTAAACAACGCTTCTTCATTTTCTTCTATGACATCCAATACTCTTTCATCATTTCCCACATTGATAATTTTGAAGTGTACTTCAGCATTAGGATTTTTGTACTCGTAGGGAACTTCCTGTTGTGAACGAGCATGTAACTTAAAACACTCAAAGCTAAATTTTGCCGGATCATTGAGATGATAAAGCAGGTTTCTGGTAAATATCAGTTCACCTTATCCTTCTACAAAAATGGCAATTTTTTGCTTGGGCATGGTTCCTAATCCTTTTTGAGGAAATAGTTTGATGAAAAAAAGTTAAAGTTGCTTAGCCCTGTCAATTCAAAGTCATCAAAGATTTGTTCAGAATTTCGATAGTTATAAAAGAGAGATTTTTGTCCTTCTCTTTTAATAATTGACCAATATTCTAAAGAAGTCTTGTTCATGATGAATCGATCATTGGTTGTCATAAATAGTTGTACTGATGAGTCTTTCGCTTTGTTGATTATTAACTCAATCAAGCTTTTGGAGCGTCCATAATCTAGTCCTTCGCCAATATCGTCTATCAAGATACAACTCGGCATTTTGGCGAACAGCGAGTAATTCAATTGAATCAGTAAAGACAACGCCCTAAACAAGCCTTGTGACATTTCAGATTGATCGGTTGTGTCGTTGATATCGGCCTCTTTTACAAACAATGCCATTGGATATTCGCCCACCGAATAATTAAAACGCTTGTTCATCCGTTTTAACGGAGCCGTTCCAATTTCTTCTAGCGAATAACCCATTTTTTCCATATCGGCTTTAATCGTGTCAATAAATGGTTCTCCAAAGCTGTTTCTGCCTTTTTCAAAGGCCGCAATCGCATTTGATGCGCTTTTGAGATCAAGTTCTTTATCTTGATCACGAATAGGTGCCATCGTGTCCTTTCCCATACGATCACCAAAGCGATAATGTGTGAGTGATTTTCCCCACTGGTATAATTCTTCAAATAAAGGAAGTTGTAAAGCTTCTCTTATTATTAAGGCGAGGAGCTTATTTTCTGAGGGTTTAAACTCAAACAGATTACCCGCATTCTTATCAACCCGTAATTTTCCGACTCCGCCAAAGTCTCTGTCTAAAAATAATTCACCATTGATAAAGAGTTTTTCTTCTAACACTTTGGCTTTTTTGAATTTGAAAGCATAAGCGATTTTCTGCCCGCCCGTTGAGAATTCAATGTCATAACGGGCTGTGTCATATAATAGTTCTGGTAATTCTGCTTCTCCGGCCAGTAAATCCGCGAGTTCTCTGATGACTTTGAGTGTGTTTGTTTTTCCTGTGGCATTTTGTCCAACAATTAAATTGAGATCACCAAAAGTACACCATTGTCCATATTGACCGTTTTCAGGTTTTCCTTCAAGCGTCCATTCGGCTTTTTCACCTTCTTTTCGAGAGTATTTGATGGCGTTTAATTTCATGGTTAGTTATCAGTGTTCAGTGATCAGTTATCAGTTATCAGTGTTCAATGATCAAACTTTAGTTTGGTAGGTGTCCAAACGGAAGGAAGGAGTCCAAACTTTAGTTTGGCAGGAGTCCAAACTTTAGTTTGGTAGTGCCTTTAAAGGAGTCCAAACTAATCTTACTTTGTTGGATTCAATGTAACTCATTGATTTAAAAAGAATGGTATGTATGTTATGTTCGCTATATAAATCAATGACTTAGATGTAATGTGACAATTGGACGAATTTAAGACTACTGCCAAACTAAAGTTTGGACTCCTGAAAAATGTACCAATCAATAGTACAACGGATACGCGAAAAAAACGGATAAATAAAAGGCTCGGCTCAAAAATAACTTCCTCAATCCTTATACACCACTATTGATGCGCCATGAGGAGATTGGGGGAAGTTAATTTTTCCTCGATCCAAAGTCACTTGAACGGTTTTTTTAAAAGTCATCAAAGGGATCGATTTTGAACGGTTCAAAGTCACGGTAGTTGATCTATTGGTGCCTCTAAAAAGATTAGGATAATTAATTGAACACTATCCGTTTATTTCGAGTATCCGTTGTACTTAACTGTCCGTTAAAATGGGAATGCTCCCTGTTTTTAATCTAATGCAGCTTGTCCTTAATAAATTCAATCACGTTGTCTATTGGCACATATTGCGCTTTTTGGTCGCGCCGCCCTTTATATTCTATTTCGCCTTTGTCTAAACCACGTTCGCCGACAACCAAGCGGTGCGGAATCCCTATCAATTCCGAATTGGCAAACATCGCTCCAGGGCGTTCTCTGCGATCATCAAATAAGACTTCTATGCCGGCCGCTTGTAATTTGGCGTATACTTCTTGTGTTGCTTCGCGTAGCCGTTGCGATTTGTGCATATTCATCGGTAATAAGGCAACGGAAAACGGTGCAATGGCTTGCGGCCAAATAATGCCATTTTTATCATGGTTTTGTTCAATGGCTGCGGCCACAAGGCGAGATACGCCAATGCCATAACATCCCATGGTTAAGGTAATGGCTTTGCCTTCTTCGTCAAGCACTGTCGCATGCATGGCTTTACTGTATTTGTCGCCTAGTTGGAAAATGTGTCCAACTTCGATGCCGCGCGCTATCGCTAATACGCCATTACTGTCTGGGCTAGGATCGCCGGCTTCAACGTTGCGTAAATCAACGGTTTGCGGTTCTGGTAAATCGCGCCCCCAGTTGATGCCTGTGAGGTGTTGGCCGTCTTTATTGGCGCCGCTGACAAAATCGGCTAAGTGGGCGGCGCTATGATCGACCAAAACGGGTATTGTTAAACCAACTGGCCCAATTGAGCCAATATCGCAGCCAATGATTTCGCGGATTTGGGCCGGATCAGCAAAAGTCAGTGGGCTGGCAACTTGGGGCAGTTTAGCGGCTTTGATAGCATTGAGCGTGTGATCGCCGCGTAGCACGAGCGCTATTAATTCGTTTTCGCCTTTGACGAGCAGCGTTTTGAGGCATTGTGAAGGTGGCACGTTTAGGAACTGGCTGACTTGTTCTATCGTGTGTTGATTGGGCGTATCTACTACCGTCATTGTTGCCGTTGGCGCGGGGCGTTCAGCTTCGGGCGGCAACGCGGGCGCCATTTCTACGTTGGCGGCATAATCGCTCGTGGTGCTATAAGCAATTGCGTCTTCTCCAGACTCGGCCAAGACATGAAATTCATGTGAGCCGCTGCCGCCGATATTGCCGGTGTCGGCTAGCACGGCGCGGAAGCTTAGGCCTAAGCGTTTGAAAATATTGGCGTAGGTTTCAAACATCACGTTGTATGTTTCTTGCAGCGAGGCTTGTTCTAGGTGAAAGGAGTAAGCGTCTTTCATTAGAAATTCACGCGTCCGCATGATGCCAAAGCGAGGCCGAATTTCGTCGCGGAATTTGGTTTGAATTTGGTAAAAGTTGGCAGGTAATTGTTTATAACTGCGAATTTCGTGGCGGATTAGGTGGGTGATGATTTCTTCATGGGTAGGCCCAAAACAAAATTCTCGTTCATGGCGATCTGGAAAACGCAATAATTCGGGGCCGTATTCGTCCCAACGGCCTGATTCTTGCCATAATTCGGCCGGTTGCACTGCTGGCATGAGGACTTCTTGTGCGCCTGATTTGTCCATTTCTTCACGGACAATGTTTTCGACTTTGTGTAAAACGCGCAGCCCTAGTGGTAGCCATGTGTATAGGCCGGCGGCGAGTTTTCGTATCATGCCCGCTCGGAGCATGAGTTGGTGACTAATGATTTCAGCATCAGAGGGGGTTTCTTTGAGTGTGGCGAGTAAAAAGCGGGTAGTACGCATGATGATGTCCTTTTTGGGTTGATTTATTAGTATAACGAATTGCGCGGATAAACGAATTGTGCTCCTAAACGAGTACAACGAATTGCGCGGATAAGCGAATTTTGCTCCTAAGCGAGTACAACGAATTGCGCGGATAAACGAATTGTGCTCCTAAACGAGTACAGCGAATTGCGCGGATAAACGAATTGTGCTCCTAAACGAGTACAACGAATTGCGCGGATAAACGAATTTTGCTCCTAAACGAGTTAATATTACGTCTCATAGTACAACGAGACTTGGAATAAACTAGGACTTACGCATTGACAAAATAAATTGATTGACTATTCAATCAGTTACCTCAAAAAGGCCACAGCCTTTATTTTAACATAACAGTTTTTAAATAAAATCAATTAGTTAGTTCCGTGACTGCGTAAGTCCTATAAACGAATTAATATTTCTTTTTATAGAGAATCCATGCGTGTCAATTGGGACGATTTAAAATCAAGCTAGATGTTCTCAGTCTATGTTCTTTAGTTAATGCGTTTATTCCCGTCATTTGTTGTACTTTATATAATTACGTGAGCTCGACTTTTCAATAACTTATATAAATATTATGTTAATCAAATAGTTGATTACAATTAATTGATTAAAAAGACATTTTGTGATATTAAACCCTTAGCATTAATAGGTGAATAACCCTTATTTGTGGGCCATCAACTGGAAGAAGTAAGTACAACTTAGGTATTTTCTTTTTAACTGATTGATAATTAAGTCATTATAGCTAAATAATTGATATAACTAATAAATTAATAACTCATTGATATTTAAAGTCGAACTCACGTTAATTATAAGATATGTCGGGCGGATATTGCTGCGCGTCTACATTCAATGTCACTTGTAAAATCAAAAAATTATAGAAATTACTTCTTGGATATGGTATTAAATCACGAAATATTAACACTCTTTCGCCCCGTTGGGCAAAAAGAAATGGAGTTGATTCAACAATGTGGTTATACGGCCTTTCCACCGCGTCTCCCATTCCAACCGATTTTTTATCCCGTTCTTCAGGAAGATTATGCGGCGCAAATTGCGCGTGATTGGAATACGAAGGATGCGGCTTCTGGATTTGTTGGCTATGTGACTCGTTTTCGTGTATAGTTGCAAAAAATATAAACAAATATAAACATTATAACTGATAATGTTGACAATATAATTGTTATCATTTATAAATACGCTGGTAAAGAAGAACGTCAAAATTTAAACTTTTTTTCCTTGCTTAAGTTAGTTATTGATGTTTGGTCGATAAAGTCTTTATAAGTTATAAGGATAGACTTTCCCGTGTTGGTTTTGGACTTCTTTATATCTATTTCGTCAGGAAGGAACTGAAATAGTTGTCATAAATGAAAGTAACAATGTCCGATTGGACAGTGAAGGAATCATGACTGAAATTATTACTCTTATTCATTGTTTCTCAATGAAATATTATTCTAAACGAAGTCTAAAACGTGCTATTGAGGTGCTCAATGAAAAAAGCACTGAAGATGAAAATTAGAGGTTTAGATAGAGAACAATTCAAGCGGTTGAGAGAATTGACTCATCATGCTAAAAATCTCTATAACCAAACTCTATGGATACTACGTCAAGCGTTTGAAGCCACTGGCTTATATTTTGCCTATCCAAAAATGGATAAGGTTATGAAACAAGTTGAAAATATTGAGGGAGAGATTAACTATAAGTTGTTGAAAGCTAAGGTATCTCAACAAACTTTACGGAGGCTTGATAAAAACTTTAAATCGTTTTTCAAATGTATAAAGGATTTTCAACAAAATCCGAGTAAATATAGTGGACAACCTAAGCCACCATGATTTAAACGTAAGCAATACGATAACCTGATTTACGATTATCAGGCTTTTTCAATTAAAGATCAGATGGTATTTCTGGAAAAGGGTTTGAGTTTTTCCTTACCTGAGAAATTGGTTGGTAAAACAATTAAACAGGTTGAAATTGTGCCTAAGTACCGGCATTTTGAAGCGATTTTTGTTTATGAAGATGATGAAATTGTTGACACGGTTTCGCCGAGCGATAAGGTTATGGCGATTGACTTAGGCCTCAACAATTTAGCGTCCTGTGTGACTAATGGTGTGACAAGGCCTTTTATTGTTGATGGTAGAAGACTTAAGTCCATCAATCACCACTATAACAAGCGATATGCCAAGTTTCAATCGCACTTAAAAAAGACCCGTGATCGCAAGTGGTCCAATCGTTTACAGCGCTTGACTGATAGGCGTAATGCAAGGATTACGGATTATCTGCATAAGGCAACTCGTAAAGTCACAGATATTTGTGTAGAACAAGGTATTTCTAAGGTTGTGGTAGGTGACGTTACTAAATCACTTAACCAAATCAACTTGGGTAAAAAGACTAATCAGAACTTCGTGAATTTATCTCTTGGTCAGTTTATAGATAAATTGCGCTATAAGCTTGAGTTACATGGCATTACGCTGGAAGTCATAAATGAGAGTTACACTTCAAAAGCAAGTTTTGTTGATGATGATATTTTGCCTAAAAAGTATGAGCCTAAGACTACCCACACATTCAATGGCAAACGAGTCAAACGCGGCTTATATCGTTCACAAAACGGCGTAGCTATTAATGCCGATGTGAACGGCGCGTACAACATTTTAAGAAAAAACGATTCTAAATTCTCGTTTAATAAATTGGTTAAGAAGCTTGGTAATTATTTCAAAGCTTGGTTACATCCAACTGAACGAATTTTAATCGACTTGCCTAGCAAGTAACCCTAAGTTTTGACGAGGGGATATCGGATTGGTTACATCCTTATACATAATATTTACATTTTCGGTTTAATGTTGATATATATCTATAAAATCGTGACCTCCAGTACGGACGGTTGGTAGTTCAATGCATCAAGAATATTGGATTCCGGCCGAGGAGTTATTGCAATTTAATCAAAATATCGTCGGTTCTATCGAAGTGATTGCTGAATTTAGGGCCGATGTTAATAATTACAAGGATTAAATAGAGTTGTCCCTTAATAAGCTAAGTCCTTGATTATCGTGGTATCTCGTCTTTTCAATGGGTTACGTTTATTTAGGGACAAGTTTAATATAAAAAAGGAGTTTTTGACGATCAACTCCTTCGGGGCTGGGGCCTAATTATTTATTTTCACCACCCCACATTCAACCCCTTCGGGGTTGGCGCGTCCCGATACACTTTACCCCAGGTTTCACCTAGGGCTATTCACATTTAACCCCTACGGGGTTGGGGGCTAATTAATAATTAATCATTAATAATTAATTGTAAAAAAAAGCCCCAAGTCTTTCGACTAGGGGCTTGCTGCATTTTAGAGTTTATCCTTAGCGACTCGGACAATTCAAAGTAATCCCTTCAATATCCGTGTATAAAGCTTCCACCGGTACCGGTGCGTTCTCTTTGGCTAAGCAGTTTTCAATGTCAAACGAATGGATGCGGGTATCGCTGGCGTCATGCAAAGCAAATAATAATGTGCCATCGGCTAACATATCCAAGGCTTCCACTTCTGAGGGAAAGTTGTCACAGGCTTCTTCCACTATGCCCGTGTTAGACAAGTATCTATATAAGGCCGTGCCTTCGCTTCCATAGAGTGCTTGGCCGTCATTATCCCAAGCGAGGCCTTCCACTTTGGCCGAATGGCCCACTATTTCGGTTTTCTCACAAGTGCCGTTTTCGATTTGGTCAAGATTGATGGTAAATAACCCTTCACCATCGGCCCAAACCCATAATTGGTAAGTTTGTGGGTGGAAAGACATGGCTGAGACTTCGCCTAAGCCCGTACTACACACGGGTGTTAGTGTTCCATCGGCCTTGTTGACGCGGTAAATGTAGCCATGCTCCAAACCGTCGGCCGGATCATCGCCTGATGAGGCGTAGAGTTTTTTTGTCAGTGGGTGGATAGCCAAGCCTTCGATGTCGTAGCCCGCATGAACATCTCCCAACGCGTTGACTTCAAAACCATTGTCTGGGTTAATCGTTAATAATTGAGAGTTATTCAATCCTTCATCATGCACGGCATAAACTAAACACGTTTCGCTTTGTCCGCTGGCAAAACAAGGCGTTTGAGTCATTGCCCACGTCGGGTTTTTGTCATTTAGCCACGTCATCAACACCGCGTCAGAAGTCGTTAAATGGTTATTGTCTAAGGTAAGTACGCTTAGATGAGTCAGATTCATCAGCGAAGCCGGCACTTTTCCACACAATTCGTTTTCATTCAACTTGAGGCTCTGCAAATTGCTCAAATTCCCGATAGACTCAAGGAGCGTGCCACTGAGTTGGTTTTTATGCAGAGACAGTTGCTCCAACAGGTTCAAATTTCCCAACGACTCAGGGATAGAACCGCTGAGTTGGTTGTTAGACAAAGAAGTCTTTTGTAGCTGACTCAAGTTTCCCAAAGATTCTGGAATAGAACCGCTGAGTTGGTTTCTGTACAGCCACAATTCTTGCAAACGGCTTAAATTTCCCAGAGAGTCAGGGATAGAACCGCTGAGTTGGTTGTACTGTAGAGAGAGTTTATTTAAATTGCTCAAGTTCCCCAACACGTTAGGTATAGAACCACGGAGTTTGTTGTGGCTCAAAGCCAGCGTTTCCAAACGGTTCAAGTTCTCCAGAGATTCTGGAATCAGCCCGCTGAGTTTGTTATGGTGCAGAGACAGATACACCAAATTAGTCAAGTTGCCCAGCCCATCAGGAATAGTTCCGCGAAATTTGTTGTAGGACAGAGAAGTCTCTTTTAACTGCGTGAAATTCACCAAAACTTCGATAGTCCCATCGAGCTTGTTGCTGTACAACCAAAGAGACTGCAAATTGGTCAAGTTCTCCAGAACTTGAATAGAACCTGTGAGTTTGTTCCGAGACAAAGACAGCGTTTTCAAATTAATCAAGTCTCCCAAAAACGTTGGGAGAGTCCCAACCAGACGGTTGTTGGACAAAGACAGAGACTGCAACTTTATCAAGTTTTTCAAAAACTCAGGGATAGAGCCGATGAATTTGTTCCCAGATAAAGACAATGTCCGCAAATTGGTCAAATCCCCGATAAACTCTGGGATAGGCTGACTACCGTTGCCACTGAGTTTGTTGTTACCCAGCTTGAGTGAGTTTAAACGAGTCAACGTCGTTATGGACTCAGGGATAAAACCATTGAGGTTGTTCGTGTATAGATCGAGCTTCCTGACATGCCCATTTTCACAAACGACTCCCTTTTCGTAGGTGACTTCCTTAATATCATAGAAGACACCTCCCCACTCACAAGGGTTACTTGTTACATTCCAGCCCAGGTTATCTGTCCAGTTAGCCCCATTAGTACTATTATAGAGATCGATAAGGGCTTCACACTCTGCTTGTGGAATTTCAGTGACTGCCGTGCAGTCAGTTTCGGCCTGCGCCAACGGCAACCCACTTAACAGTAAGGTTAACCCAGTCAGCGAAATAAAATGCCGTGAAGGATATGTAGTTGACATGGTGTGTTCTCCTTTAAAAATAAAATAGTTAAACAATCGCACTTTGAATGTTTCATTTATCGATGCAAGTAGAATGCCAGATTGTAACCGCTTGTTTTTAAAGAATACTGATTTGCATAAAGCGCGTAATTTTTAATTTGCAAAGCAAACTGCAAAGCAAACTGCAAAGTTATTTGCAAAACATGAGTACGTGGGGTGCAAAGCTTTAGCTTTGGGCAAATACAGTATAACTAATTACGCTAGTACAACTAATTACGCGGATAAACGAATTAGTAGTAACGTAGTACATTTGTTAGTACATCTAATGACGCTAGTTTGGCAGTCGTCCAAACTAACGTTTGGTAGTGTTAAAACTGGCCGACGGTATAAGTATGCGGTGTTTTCAAGTTGAGTGACTTTGGCGGTTTTCTGAGTTAAGTCGTTTTTAAGTTGAGTGAGAAAAACTCTTACCTATCAATCCGACAACATGGCCCACTTTTTATTTTCATAAAAGCACTGATGGGCGTCGGATGGTTGGTATCCTTGGTGAATGCGCTTTTTATAACAACTACAAGGATTGGGTATAATCAAGGATAAAGCCAATCAGTCCTTGCTTATATGAGCGATAAAAACTTATACCTATTAATCCGACAACATGGCCCACTTTTAGACACACAGAGGGCACAGAGTTGACACAGAGGAACACAGAGAAAAAACGTCGTTAGACTGTGTTTTTAGGTTGAGTGAGTTAGGCCGTTTTCTGAGTTAAGTCGTTTTCAAGTTGAGCAAAACTGTTGGTAAGTCAATTCGTTTATCCGCGTAATTCGTTGTACTGTTGAATGACGGGGAGCCGTTTTCTGAGTTAAGTCGTTTTCAAGTTGAGCAAAATCGTATTAAAAATTTTTTCACCGGTTGCTATTCACATTCAACCCCTTTGGGGTTGAGTTTATTTACCACTACCACAGGTTTCACCTGTGGCTATTCACATTTGACTCCTTCGGGGTAAAGAGCCTTTGCGATTGAGGTGTCGCATATCTTAAACACAATATTCGCATGAAAAAAAAGCCCCAAGTCTTTCGACTAGGGGCTTGCTGCATTTTGTTATCCTTAGCGAATCGGACAGTTCCAACTCATCCCTTCAATATCGGTGTAGGGCGTTTCCACTGGCAGAGGTACGCTGTTTTTGACGGCGCAAGTCTCAATGTCAAACGAATGGATACTGGTATCACTGGCTTGATGCAACGCAAACAACAACGAGTCATCCGCTAACATATCCAAGGCTTCCACTTCTGATGGAAAGTTGTCACAGGCTTTTTCCACGATGCCCGTGTTGGAGAAGTATCTATATAAGGCCGTGCCTTCGCTCCCATAGAGTACTTGGCCGTCATTATCCCAAGCGAGGCCTTCCACTTTTGCCGGATAAGATAATATTTCTGTTTTCTCACAAACACCGTTGTCAATTTGGTTAATATCAATGGTAAACAACCCTTCACCATCGGCCCAAACCCATAATTGGTAAGTTTGTGGGTGGAATGACATGGCTGAGACTTCGCCTAAGCCCGTACTACACACGGGTGTCAGTGTTCCGTTGTTTTTATTGGCTTTATAAAGATAGCCATGCGCCAAACCGTCTGCGGGATCATCACCAGAAGAAACGTAGAGTTCTTCTGTCTGTGGGTGGATATCCATGCCTTCGATGTCGTAGCCCGTATGAATATCTCCCAACGCGTTGACTTCAAAACCATTGTCTGGGTTAATCGTTAATAATTGTGAGTTATTCCGGCCGCCATCGTGTAGGGCGTAGACTAAACACGTTTCGCCTTCAGAACACGGTGTTTGACTCGTTACCCACCCAGACTGTTTACGATTAAGCCAGTTGAGAAGGGCCGGATCAGTAGCGGTTAAGTGGTTGCTGTCTAATCTTAGCGTTTCTAAATGAGTCAAATTCATCAGTGAAACTGGGATATCGCCGCATAATTGGTTGACGTGCAGATAGAGAACCTGCAAATTGGTCAAATTGCCCAACGATGCTGGGATAGAGCCGCTGAGTTGGTTACAGCAATTCTAATTTTTGAAATTGAATGAATTCAATGAGTTGAATAATGAAGTCGAGGTGCTGTGCCGGCCGATGAACTGAGGTGTGGGCTACTGGGTGAAAATCTGCCACGGCATATCGCTCTTAAGATGATGACTCCAAAAAATGCACCTAAAACTCACTCCTTTTACACGTCAAAATCCCAAGGAAAATAAAGGAAATTATTTTCCATATATTCAGTCAGTTACTCTATAATTAGAATTGCTGAGTTGGTTATCGTGCAGTTGACATAACAAACCAAAAACACTAAAATTGAAAGGAAAACAAAACGGTGATTTTAGGTTATGTATAAATCAACTGGTTTTTTAGCTAAAGAATATTCTGTTACAAATGAAACTATCCTTTCATTGGATAAAGGAGGGCAAATTTGAGAAAGTCAAAAAAACCAAAGGGGGACATTACCGGGTTTGGGTTGATGAACCAATTACCACTATTCTCTACGCAAGAATCTCCAGCGCCAAACAAAAAAGCTCACTTGTTAGACAAGAGGAATTGCTCAGAAAAAAATACCCATATGCGAAAATTATATCTGACATTGCCTCAGGATTTAACCAAAATAGACGTGGATATAGGGCCATTTTGGAACAAGCTATCGAGGGAAATCCATTACATATTGTGGCAACCACATCAGATAGAATCACCCGAAGTGGATTTGCACTTATCAAGTGGATTATCGAACTATCAGGTGGGCGAATCGAGCTTTTGGAAGAACCAGATTATTCCGAGCAGTTTATCGCTTTCGTTACCAGCTTCATCAACTCCCACTACGGAAAAAGAAGCGCAAGACGTAATCACAAGCAAAAAGATAAGGATTTATCCTGAAAACGAACCTCTATGGTTTGCGTCTTTGAATCTTTATCGTCGGGCTTACAATTTAACCATTGAGTTCATGAAGAAGGGGCGCAAGTCTTCCAGCGAGTTCAGAACTCAGATTTGCGATTGGTGTAAATTAGAGTGTGAAGAACATGACATAACTTACAACAGCAACCTTGTTCAGGCCGCTTACCGTAAAGCGTGTGACACACGCTCTGCTGTGATTAAAAAACGGATGAAAGGCGAAAAGGCTGAGATGTCTTTCATGTCAAGAAATGCACCTCAACAATATTTTGTGGTTCCAAGGTTGTCATCAAATAAGCAGATTTTCCCTAAAATATTGAAGGGTTGTAGGTGGACAGAATGTGCTCCATCTGAAGCTATAGGTCAAACAGTTATCGTGACTTACACAAATAACCAATGGTTTGCCAGTGTTAAATCGAATCAGTCTGTTGAGCCAACAAAAACTCAATCTTTATCCATTGTTGCTCTTGACCCAGGTGTTAGAACCTTTCAAACCGCTTTTAGTTTCGATTCTGCGGTGAGTTATGGTGATGGCTTTGTTAATGACCGGCTAGTACCCTTGATGTTGGAGCTTGATGCTCTTTTGTCTGCACGCGATAAGCTTCATCATGAAGATAAGTCTAAACAATGGGTTAAGGATAGGTTGAAAAATCTCAACTGGCGAATTGCAAAAGTTCGAGCGAGACAACAAAACCTCGTAAGTGATTTACATCGGCGCGTGGCTTATGATTTGGTCTCAAATCATGACGTGATTTTATTGCCCACTTTTGAAACCCAACAAATGGCCAAAAAAAGTAATGAAACACGCAAACGATTTTTGAGACGTAAAACGGTTAGGGGAATGCTTGGGTTGGCCCACTATAAGTTTAAGCAAACTTTGAAGTGGATGGCCAAGAAATATGGCAAAACGGTGATAGATGCCAACGAATCATATACTTCAAAAACCTTGTGGGACGGTTCTATTCTGAAAAACTTGGGAGGGAAAGCTTCAATTCTTTTCCAAGGAAAAAGGGTAAACCGAGATATACATGGTGCAAGAAATATTTTGATTCGGTTTTTGACAAAGGTGATAGATGTTTTATCACCCAAGGGAGCTTGCCCCTTAAACATAACTAAAGCCAGATTTTGTTGTTTTGGCGTTTTAAAGTAAGAGATACAGCAAACTGTTCAAGTTCCCAAGCGAATCAGGAATAGAGCCGCTGAGTTGGTTAGTGTACATCTGCAAGTGCGTCAAACTCTTCAAATTCCCAAACGAGTCAGGAATAGAACCGCGGAGTTGGTTAGTGTGCAGATAGAGGCGGATCAAACGGCTTAATTTTCCAAGCGAGTCAGGGATAGAACCGCTGAGTTGGTTGACGTGCAGATAGAGCGTCTCTAAATTGCTTAGATTGCCTAACGAGTCAGGAATAGAACTGCTGAGTTTGTTACGGTACAGTTCAAGAGACAGTAAATTGCTCAAATTTCCAAGCGACTCAGGAATAGAACCGCTGAGTTGGTTATTGTGCAGATAGAGGTACGTCAAACGACTCAAGTTCCCCAGCGAGTCAGGGATAGAGCCGCTGAGTTGGTTTTTGGCCAAATAGAGAAACTGCAAACGGCTCAAATTTCCCAGCGAGTCCGGAATAGAGCCGTTGAGTTGGTTAGTGTGCAGATAGAGGTACATCAAACGACTCAAGTTCCCCAGCGAGTCAGGGATAGAACCGCTGAGTTGGTTGACGTGCAGATAAAGGTACGTCAAATTGCTCAAATTCCCCAACGAATCAGGAATAGAACCGCTGAGTTGGTTACGGTATAGTTCAAGAGACAGCAAATTGCTCAAATTTCCCAGCGACTCAGGAATAGAGCCGCTGAGTTGGTTATTGTGCAGATAGAGGTGCGTCAAACGACTCAAGTTCCCCAACGAGTCAGGGATAGAACCGCTGAGTTGGTTTTCGTCCAGAACGAGTGTCGTTACATGCCCACCGCGACATGCGATTCCATTCCAAGAACAGGGGGCATTTGTGTCATTCCAGCCGGTGTTATTGTTCCAATGAGGCCCATTCGTGCTGTTATACAGATCAATAAGGGCCTCACACTCGGATTGTGGTATTTGGGTTTGGTGCGTGCAGTCTGTCGCCGCCTGTACCAAGGACGACCCACTTAAAAACAAAACCAACCCAATAAGCCGGATAAAACGGCGTGAATGGCGTCGATTTGACATAGCATTTTCTCCTTAAATTAAAAGGGGTATCTTGTGAGGCGGCGAATAATAAACCAATCCAAATAAAAAACCTAGTGCTTTTTTGTCGCAGGGCAATCTGATCGATGTAACACTTTTGTAACGACAGTCCGTCCGACAAAGCCAAGGGCTTCAGTCTACTAATGAAAAATGAAAAATGAAAAATGTTCAAATTAATTATAAGTCTATAATTTTGCGATGAATTTTATGAAAATTTTCCGGTGTGATTTTCACGGATTTGAAGTACGTTCCGTATAAAGCGTTTTACAATGCACAACCTTGGCGGTTTGTCTCAAAATTTTCTCAAACAACCCTAGCACAACCGGTTTGTAGTAGTCGCTTCAGCGACTATTACCGCTCGTTTTTGTTTACCCACTTGCCACTATTTTACTCCCTTCTTTTCCGGAGTATAATATTAAAAAAAAGTAGGTATGTTATTGAAAAGAATAGTTTTTTTGCGTTAAGTGTGAGTGCTTAATGAATGAGTCATTGTAAAATAAGTGAATGAATTTTTTCGATTAAAGGTAAAGGTAAGTGAGAGGGGTAGGGAATGTGTCAGGGGGCGGCAAATTCTAACCGTTTGCAGTCTCAATCATTTCGGTTAAAAAGTTTCGAGGTTGATCTCGCTTCGCTTGAGACGACGTTTGGCAAACATCGAAGGTTTTGCCTTATGTAAAAACTTCTTCAGTTTGCGAGTTCATGCCTATCAATGAGGTGAATTTACGAGAGCAAGCTTGATGTTTACCAATTTCCAGGAGTTACGCTGCGATAAAATGATGGCACTGGTGAAAGCAATAACGCTTATGCTCATCATAAGTTGCCCTTCGCTCGACGGTTTTTAACGACACCAAAAACGGGTGCATTCCTATTGAACGGGCAATAACTACAAGGATTGCATTTTAGAAAGGATTTTAGGACTTAAGCATTGACAAATTTCACAAAATAGGTTTTCACTGGAAATATCACGGGTTTGGGAATATTTGGCTGACGATTAAACCTAAGGAAAATGGCCCCAAAATCATCAATCACAAACCAGAGATGCTTTGTATTATAATATATAGCATAAAACATTAAATCTGTCAATGCGTAAGTCCTATATTTATAAAAACGGATTTTTGGATCAACAAAGGTGACGTGGATTAGGGTTGTAACAAACATTAGCATGCACTTTGTAAGCGCTTTTAAAAGAAGAAACTCCTTATGGGCTACCCTTCATCGCGGCGACACCTTGTCATTATCCAAGTCCAATATTCCTCGCATTCGCTCGGAATGACAAACTAAGTCAGGTGTCTCGCCTTAGGTGGATAGCCTCCTTATGGATAAGTGAAAGACGGTATAAAGTTTAATGCCCATTGTCGTCAAATTGAAATGGGTTTCAATCAAATCCTTTATAAAATGCAATCCTTGTAGTTATTGTTAAGAATTTATCACTTGAAGTTACCCGGAAAATGGGAATGCGCCCCAAAAACTTTCTCATCAACTATAGACATTGCCGAAAAAGCTGAAAAATATTTAGGGCAAAATGGCACTTTCAACCTTCAATAACTACAAGGATTATTTGCTTATGAAAGGATTATCAATATTGATGATTTACTATATACAATCCTTACATCTGGCAAACTGAAGATTCATGGCATGAATCTGAGATTTTCCAAAAACTCTCCCATCAAACTATCGAGGTATTTATGTACTACGCCGGCGGCCCCGCCCTTTCAGCCTATCGTATTGAAAAATTACTCTATAAAGCAAAGACTTATGTACCATCTCTCCTCACGCTTGAGGCCCAATATCTCTATTTTGTTGATGTTGAGCGTCCCCTATCAGAAATCGAAGAGGCTCGGTTGCTGGCCTTATTGCCAGATAGCAGATTCCCTCAAGGAGCGATTTCTGAACAATACTTACTCGTTATCCCGCGCCCCGGCACTATTTCCCCTTGGTCTAGTAAGGCTACTGATATTGCCGCCGTCTGTGGTTTGTCGGCCGTCAAACGAATAGAACGCGGCGTGTTATGGCATTTCACTGCCAACGCGCCCCTTGATGAATCACAAATCAAACAACTTAGCAGCCTAATTTATGATCGCATGACAGAGGCGGTGCTATTAAATATTAAACAAACCGACGCGCTATTTAGCCAAGCGGCCCCGCGGCCTTTGCGAACCATTAACATTTTAGCGCAAGGAATACAAGCCCTTATCCAAACAAACCAACAACAAGGACTGGCCCTCTCGGCCGATGAAATTGACTACTTATTTAATAATTTCAAAGCCTTGCAACGTAATCCCACCGACGTTGAATTAATGATGTTTGCCCAAGCCAATTCTGAACATTGTCGGCACAAGATTTTTAATGCCGAATGGATAATTGATGGGCAAGCACAACCGCTATCATTGTTTCAAATGATACGCCACACCTATCAACAACATCCGGGAGCGGTGATTTCCGCCTATCACGATAATGCTGCTGTGATGACAGGTTTTAGCTTGCGGAAGGGGGGCGTTCAGGAGGGTGAAAAAGGGGAGTTAGGGGGGATTTTTATGCCCGACACCGCTACCCATCAATATGGTTATGTTGAACAAGACACCGCCATTTTGATGAAAGTTGAAACGCACAATCACCCCACAGCGATTTCGCCCTTTCCCGGTGCCGCCACCGGTTCAGGCGGCGAAATTCGTGACGAAGGCGCAACCGGGCGCGGTGGAAAGCCTAAAGCCGGTTTAACCGGCTTTTCGGTATCCCATTTACGCCTACCCGACGCGCCGCAACCTTGGGAAACGCCCTACGAAACTCCGTCACGCATGGCAACCGCCTTACAAATTATGCTAGAAGGGCCTATTGGTGCCAGCGCCTTTAACAATGAATTTGGCCGCCCGGCCCTGTGCGGCTACTTTCGTACCTTTGAAATCGAGGTAAATGGGCGACGGCGCGGCTACCACAAACCGATTATGTTAGCCGGCGGTGTCGGCAACATTCGGCCGCAACATGTCCAAAAAAAGCCTATACCGCCCGGTAGCCTATTAATAGTATTAGGCGGCCCTGCCATGTTAATTGGCTTAGGCGGCGGTGCCGCCTCCTCAATGACAGCCGGGCACAGTAGCGAAGACTTAGACTTTGCCTCCGTGCAGCGCGGCAATCCAGAAATGCAGCGGCGTTGTCAAGAAGTCATTGATGCCTGTTGGCGCATGGGCGCAGATAATCCGATTTTCTCTGTACACGATGTTGGTGCCGGTGGACTGTCCAACGCGTTACCAGAATTGGTGCATGACAGCGGCTGCGGTGGACAATTTAAATTAAGTGCCATTCCCACGGCTGATCCCAGTTTGTCGCCGATGGAAATTTGGTGCAACGAAGCGCAAGAGCGTTATGTACTCGCCATTGCTAAAGAAAACTTACCGTTATTTAAACAATTGTGTGAGCGAGAACGGTGTCCTTATGCCGTCGTTGGCGAAGCGACAGCAGAACAACAATTATATTTATATGACGGTGAAACCGCTTTTATTGATATGCCGTTGTCGGTGTTATTGGGCAAACCGCCTAAAATGCGCCGCGAAGTCTTAACACACCCCTTATCACTCTCAAGAGAGGAATTACACAATCTCGGCCCCTCTCAACAACACACCCTTAGCCCCTTCGATCCAAGGAATAACGAAGCCAATTCCCCTCTTGAGAGCGGATTGAGGGGTGTGTCAAATATAAAAGAAGCCGCGTTCCGAGTCCTCCATTTACCCACCGTCGCCAACAAAAGCTTTTTGATTACCATCGGTGATCGCACCGTCGGCGGCTTAACCGTGCGCGATCAAATGGTCGGCCCTTGGCAAGTGCCCGTTGCCGATTGCGCCGTCACCGCAACCACTTTTGGCAGTGTCACTGGTGAGGCGATGGCAATCGGTGAACGCACCCCGTTGGCATTACTCAATGCCCCCGCCTCTGGACGTATGGCTATCGGTGAAGCCATTACCAATATTGCAGCGGCAGCTATAGACAATCTCAGTGACATTGTATTATCAGCCAACTGGATGGCAGCGTGTGGACAGCCGGGCGAAGACGCGGCCTTATTTGATACCGTAAAAGCGGTAGGAATGGAACTCTGCCCGGCGCTAGGCATCAACATTCCCGTCGGCAAAGACTCCCTCTCCATGCACGCGGCTTGGGATGATAAATCCGTCACCGCGCCACTCTCTTTGATTATTTCCGCGTTTGCGCGAGTATCAGACATCCGCCGCAGCCTCACGCCACAAATACAAGGCAACGACACAGTACTATTATTAATAGACTTAGGCAAAGGTAAAAATCGTTTAGGCGGTTCCGCGTTAGCACAAGTCTACAACCAACTCGGTGACACCGCCCCCGATATCGACAATCCACAAGATTTAGTGGATTTCTTTAGCATCATCCAAACCCTAAATCGACAAGATAAAATCCTCGCTTACCATGATCGCTCCGACGGTGGTTTATTTGTCACACTATGCGAAATGGCGTTTGCAGGGCATACTGGTTTGGACATTCAAATCCCCCCTACCCCCCCTTTTTCAAAGGGAAATCCCCCTAGGGCGGGAATATTTTCAAACATTTTTGCCAGTCTCTTTAACGAAGATTTAGGCGCGATAATAGAAATAAAAAGCACTGATATTGCTGAGATACAAAATGGGTTTGCCCAACAAACTCATTTAAGTGAACATCTGCATATATTAGGTACCCCGAATGGCAGCGACACACTCAACTTTTACCAAAACGACAAACTCGTTTTAAGTCTACCGCGTAGCACCCTGCAACGCGTATGGAGCGAAACGACTTATCATTTGCAACGCCTACGCGACAATCCCGACTGTGCCCAACAAGAATATGACGCGCTACTGGATACACAAAACCCCGGTTTATCGGTGCATTGCACGTTCAAACCAGAAATCCCCCCTCAATGGGGGATTTCACCACGCATCGCCATCCTCCGTGAACAAGGCGTTAATGGACAACTAGAAATGGCCGCCGCCTTTGACAGAGCCGGCTTTACTTGTGTCGATGTTCATACCAGCGATATTTTAAATGGACGTATTAGCCTCAAAGACTTTCAAGGGTTGGCAGCCTGTGGTGGATTTTCTTATGGCGACGTATTGGGCGCCGGTGGCGGCTGGGCAAAATCCATCCTTTTTAATCCCCGCGCTTATGACGAATTTGCGGCCTTTTTTCACCGAGACGATACTTTTGCCCTAGGCGTGTGCAATGGCTGCCAAATGATGGCACAATTACACGACTTAATTCCGGGCACCGAACATTGGCCGACTTTTGTGCGTAATCAATCAGAACAATTTGAAGCGCGGTTAGTTATGGTAGAAGTTGTTGATTCTAAATCAATATTTTTGCAAGGCCTGGCCGGATCACGTTTACCAATAGTCGTCTCGCATGGCGAAGGGCGAGCGCAGTTTGGTAAAGCAAGCATGGAACGAAAACGAGTTATAGACAGTGGTTTGGTGGCGTTGCATTATGTGGATAATTATGGAAACGTTACGGAATCTTATCCGGCGAATCCTAATGGCTCGCCTTTGGGAATCACGGGCGTGACAACACCAGATGGCCGTTTTACAATTATGATGCCGCATCCAGAAAGGCTTTTTTTAAAACACCACTATTCTTGGTATTCTTCCGATTGGCACGACGAGGAAGGCCCTTGGATGCAAATGTTTTGGAATGCTCGCCGCTGGATAAATTGACAAACCGGTGGGGTGGGTTATTATTAAGATATTAAGAGCAACGGGGTTTTAAAAACCCCGCACAAGGCTGTACAATATGAAAATAGGACTTGACTTAAAATACCAATCTTTGAAAAAGATGATGACGGTGGCTGATATCACCGGGAATGTTAATGTCAGCTTTATGGGTGATTTTTTGGGGAAAGGAATTGCCAAACAAAAGCTCATCAACCTACTGATAGAAAAGGATTTATCAGGGACAATCACCATAGATGGTGAAAAAATTGACTTAGACAAGTATAAGGCCAATAAATAGTCTATCGGTGCGTTAAATACCTGACGCAATAAGAAAGCCAGGGGCGGTGCCCCTGGCTTTAATAATACGCCCCTTTCTTGCTCTTATGCTTGTGCGTCAATAAGTAAGAAAGCGAATGAAAATAACAAAACCCTTATTTTCGGACAACTTTGATAATGTGGCACGTATTTTGAATTATGGTAGGTACTTTATCGTGACAGAAACTCGCAGGTTTCTATTCAAGGTGATTAATATTTTGCCTTGACTTCACGAATTTGAGCGCATGGCGCATGTGATGGAATACTTTTTGCTTTCAGGCAAATATAAAAACGCTTAGGGTAAAATGCCGTGGTTTACTGAGAGCATAAGGCCATAAATTTATTATGTTTTAATAAGTTATAAAAGATGTCATTGACAGATTGCCGCCGAGCGACTATATAGTTATTAAAGTTAATCATTTCACTCTCACTCCTCACCTCTCGGCTGTGGGCAAGGGCGCATCCCTTCTTCCCTCTGAGGGGCGCATTCGCTCTGGAGAGGGGGTTAGGGTGAGGGGAAAATATAAACCCAACAGAAACGGAGAAAGCAAAGATGAAAAAATTTGCGCTAGGCTTATTAATGGTAAGCGTTGCCACCAGTCCCATTTATTTAAATGGTTGTATGAGTAATACAGCCAAAGGTGGTGCAATAGGTGCTGTGTTAGGCGGAGCGGCGGGTGCCGCCATTGGAGATAAACCCGGGCGTGAGAAAGAAGCGGCGGCTATTGGTGCAGTTGCCGGTGGACTTCTCGGTGCCTACATTGGAAGCCGTATGGACAAGCAACAGCAAGCACTGGAAGAAGTGCCCGGTATGAGAAGCGTTAAAGTGGACAAAACAGAAGGAAATCAAAGGATTGAAAGCATCATGCAAATTCAGTTTGACGTGGATGAAGATCGTGTTAAGCCCTCTGAAAGGGTCAAACTTGACCAACTGGCGACTGTTTTAAAACAGTATCCTGAAAATAAAGTTGTCATTGAAGGCCACACAGACAGCAGTGGCGACGATCAATACAACCAAGAACTTTCTGAGCGGCGGGCGATGTCGATTGAAGAATACCTGAATGCGAAAAATCTGGGGATTTCCGCTCTGAAGTCGGTTGGTTATGGTGAAACCAAACCCGCTACGTCCAACGACACGACGGATGGCAAAGCACAGAATCGCCGCGTTGAGATTAGGATTTCTGTCGATCAAGATCGTGCGCGTAAGCTTTACAAAGATGAACAAGCACAACAATAATGGTGAATTGTGAATTGTGAATAGTGAATGATGAATTGTGAATCATTCATCATTCATCATTGAATGCCCTTTTGAAGTACATTCCGTATAATTTGTTTCACGGCTAAAGTTTTTCAGGAAAAACTTTAGCCGCGAACCCTTTCCCCCCTTTTTTCCTTACCAAGCGCCATTACCCTTTGACACGGCAGAAAAGGTTTTAAGCAACAACAGAATATCACCAAAAATTGATTGAGTGTTAATATACTGCAAATCCATTTCTACCTGCTGTGGAAAAGGAATTTTAGAGCGACCAGATACTTGCCAAATACAAGTGATACCGGGCTTGACTTTCAAACGTTGACGTTCGTAGGCACCATATTTTGCCACTTCGCTTTGCAAGGGCGGACGTGGCCCCACCAAAGACATATCACCCCGCAGCACATTCCAAAATTGCGGGATTTCATCAATAGAAGTTTTGCGAATGAGCCTGCCAACACGGGTAATGCGTGGATCGTTTCTCATCTTAAACAACACGTCATCTTGCGTATCACGGTATTTCATTAAAGCCACCTTGCGTTGCTCCGCATCTATATACATAGAACGAAACTTCCACATCCCAAACAATTGGCCCTGTTTACCAACACGAGTTTGATAAAAAAAGGCCGGGCCGGGTGAGTCCAAGCGAATGGCCAAGGCTATCACCGGTACAAAAGGCATTAACAGAATAAGCACGGTTGCACAAACAACGAAGTCGAAGAGGCGTTTAACTAAAAAACCACCGTATCGTGCATTAAAGCACCATAAGCAAAGCCCGTGAAACCGACAACGTTGCCAGAAAGTTGAGAAGAAACCCAGTGTGGTATCGCGTTGCATAAATATACCCCCGATTAGGCTTGGTATCTGTGTGAATAGAGTGAGTTGCTTTTACTTCAATCGCTTGATATATTAGCATTGACTTATGTTTAGCCAGATTGGGTTTTCGGAGCAAATTATTGTTTCTCTTTTTCTAAAATTACTCTACAATATTGCTAACTATTGATATTGGCTGGAATTAATACGTGAATATTCCTTATTTGTGGGCCATCAACTGGAATGAATCAGTACAACTTATGGGTTTTGTTTTTAACTGATTGATAATTCAGTTATTCTAACTAAATGCTTGATATAATTAATAATTTTATAACCGGCCTTGATATTTAAAGTCGAAATCACGTTATAGTCGGCCAAAAAATATTGATAACTATTGATATTGGCTGGACATTATCTAAAAGAATTTACATTTTGTTATTTTTAAAGTAACATAAACGTGCTTGAGGTGGTTAGCCTTTGCAAGTCAAAAAAAATGGACTCTCAAGCATTAATGTTACCTAAGCGATCATTAGGCGAGGGGATAAAGGGCTGATACTCCACTTCTATTAATAGTGTTGACTCATTTGTTGACATGTCAATAGTTGTCAATAGAATTGCTATCTTGTACACTGAATTGATACAAGTAAAAAAGTCGTCATAAGTCGAGTTGATGATCGTCGTGCTTGTGAGGTGGGGTGGTGCAGCGTCTAGCATTCTCAGTATGTTACCCTAAGCACAAGCGAAAGCGAAAGGATAAATGGGTTATCTAGCTAAAAAAATTTAATTGTACACAGTAGGAAGGTAAATAGCAATGAAGTCTTCTCTCAAACTGACACTGATGCTTTCTGTCGCCTGCAATACGGCCTTAGCTCAAGGCATCGCAGCGGGCCCTTTTCGGGTTTATCCTGAATTGGGGTTGACCCTCAAACACAACAGCAATATTTTGATGGCCCCTAAGGAGGAAAAGAGTTCGGCTATTACTGTGCTGACTCCCCAAGTCAGACTGGAACACAAGCAACGAGCCAATACTTACGCACTGTCCTTGGGAACAGAGATAGGTCGTTACACCAGCAGTTCATCGGACAATTATGAGGATGTGAAAATCTCCGGGAAAGCTGACTGGCAATTTGCGCGTCGGATTGGTTTCGGTTTAAGCGCGGATTACCTGAGAGGGCATGATCCTCGTGGTAGCACCGACCGTGGTGATAGCACTGAGCCGGGCGTTTGGGACACCAAGGGTGTGAGAGGCATGTTCAGCTATGGGAGGCATCAAGCGAGAAGTCGTGTTGAGGCCGAACTGGGACATGTTGCCAAACGTTACAAGGATAACTCGTCCGTGGTGGATGGGAATGGTAACTTGCTCGCGTTGGATGGGAGTGCGGATGACAAAAATGACACGGATCTCACGGCGAGGTTTATTTACCGGGTTTTACCTAAAACCCGTCTCTTCCTTGAAGCGACTGAGACCGTGACCGATTATCAATTGGACATCTCCACACAGGACAATGATCGGTTTGACTTTTCGATGGGTGCGACGTGGAGTGCCACGGCCAAAACGACGGGCAAGGCCAAGCTGGGGTATTCGAGAAAAACCTTTGATTCTGATGTCCGTGAAGACTTTTCTGGGCTCAGTTGGCAAGTGGGCGTGCAATGGAAACCGTTGGCTCGTTCCACTGTGGATATTACCACCGGGAGATATACCAACGACTCCACCGGTATCGGTGATTACTTGTTAACCCGAGATTTTTCGATAACGGGGACACACATTTGGATGCCACGTCTTTCCACGTCCGTAGGTTTCTATCTGGGCCAAACCGATTTTAAGGGCGACACAAGAACCGAGGCTCGCTCAGATGATAGCCAGAACTACAACCTCGCTGTCAATTATGACTTGCGTAAAGAAGTTAGCCTAAGTGCGGGGATGAACTTTGGCAAAAGAGATTCAAACTATGACAGCGACGACTACGATCAGCGCGTCTTTTTTCTAACAGTCAGAGCTGGCTTTTAAATCGTAGAAAAGTCCCAATGGGGAGACATTAATATAGCCAGAAGCCTAGGGCGATGCCCCAGGCTTTAAATAATACGCCCCGTTGGGGCTAAAGCCCCAAAGGGGCGACATTAATATAGCTTGGGGCATCGCCCCTGGCATCGCACTGGCTTCGCACTGGCTTCGCACGATGAATAGGATTTTTAAAGGATGTCATTTATGAAAAAAATTTATAACTTGTTGTTTTTAATACTGGTTTTTAGCTTGATAAGCAGTTGTCTTTCCACGAAATCATTCGATGAACCTAAGGAATTCTCCGAAGATATCAAAACATCGAAGCTAGATGAATTAAAACCGCACGAATTGAATCGAAATGGAGGTAAAGAAGAACAACTGAGTCAAACTCAACGGCAAAGGCAAACCGCACAGCTGAAACCACCTCAAATCCAAAAAAAACGCCAAGAAGAACGATACCAAGAAGAACTACAACGAAAACAACGTCAACGTCAACGCCAAGAAGAACGACTCCAAGAAGAACGACTCCAAGAACTACAACGTCAACGCCAAGAACTACAACGTCAACAACGTCGTCAACGTCAAATCTACAAACTTCAGCGGAATCCAGAAGAAATATTATCAAGCTATCGTCTAGGAAAAGGTGATTTGATCAGTATTAAAGTGTTTGGTGAAAAAGACTTCAGTGTGAAAACGCATTTGAGTAAAGAGGGCGCCATTTCTTACCCCTTTTTAGGCGAGTTAAGCTTTGCTGGAAAAACCGTTAGCCAAGTAGAAAAACTGATAACAAGAGGACTAAAAGGTGATTACTTAATGAACCCCAAAGTGACTGTGACCGTTTTGGAATATCGACAATTATTTGTGAATGGCGAAGTTAAAAACCCCGGGGGTTTTGCGTTTGTGCCGGGTATGACCGTCAACAAAGCCATTTCTTTAGCCGGTGGATTTACGGAAAGCGCCTCACGCGAGGAAATCTTTATCATCAGTGATGGTAACAAAACTGGAACACCGCTACCCGCTGATCTCAAAACTTATGTGGGCCCGGGAGACATTCTCATTGTCAAAGAATATCAAAAATTCTTTGTGGATGGCGAAGTCAGAAAACCGGGGAGTTATGTATTTGTGCCGGGCATCACCGTTAAAAAGGCCATTTCGGTAGCGGGTGGATTCACAGACAGAGCCTCACGCGAGGAAATATTTATTATTCACAAAGGGGAAGAAGAGACAAAATCATCACCCATCAACCTCCATTCTTCGATCACACCGGGGGATATTATCACGGTGAAGGAGTATAAAAAAATCTTTGTCACTGGCGAAGTCAAAAACCCTGGTAGTTATGATTATATTGCGGGACTGACCGTTAAAAAGGCCATTTCGATAGCTGGTGGATTCTCTGTTCGGGCCTCACGCGATGATATATTTATCGTCCATAAAGGAGAAGAAGAGACAAAAATACCCGTCAACCTTCATACGGAAGTCGAACCGGGAGATATTGTCACGGTGAAGGAGTACAAAAAAATATTCGTGAATGGAGAAGTCCAAAAACCCGGAAGTTATGACTATATTCCTGAACTGACTGTTGAGAAGGCCATCTCGATAGCGGGTGGATTTACTCAATTTGGCTCAGCTCGCTGGAGTAAAATTCTTATCCTCCGTGACGGAGACAAAACGGAACCAGTACCAGTTAGCCTTAATACGCCTGTCCATCCTGGGGACATTATCACGGTTGAAGAAAGCATTTTCTAGTAACTGTCCATAAAACAGGGGGGAAATTAATTATTAATGCGAATTAAGTTATTTATGGACAGTTCACTAAGGAAAAGGTTCATGCATAGTACCAATTTATTAAGAAATCTTCACAACCAATTCTTCGGCTGGTGCTGGAAAAATTGATTGACTTTTATGAGACTTTTTTATACGATTTCATATTATAAAGTAGCAGGTATCTGGTTCAGTACTCATCCTAGAGTACTGGTAAAACCTGAGACTTACAATCTATCAATTTGCGTTTCCCCAAGCAAATTCAGATTGTATAAAACGGCTCTCAATAATTTTCGGTAGCATGCAGGTAGATTCACCCACTTTTAGGAGTGCTATTGTTAATTTTCGTTAACATTAATGAATCGGAAAAAATGATTTATGACAACACCATCTGATCCTTCACAAAAACCAGCTTATCCTCTACAAAAAATACCGGCTGTGAATGAAACCGGCACGCCTACTTATCCGCCGCCGCAAGTGCCCGCTATGAACCAAGGGCCTACGAATGAAAGAAGAGCGCCCGCTTCTTATCCACAACCCGTCGTGGACGAAAGGCCGGCCAGTCAAAGTGACGAAGACGAAATTGATCTCAGGTATTACTGGCACATCATCACCAAATATAAGTGGAAAATTATACTGCTCAGTTTATTGATTGGTGTATTGGCGACTATTGTGAGCTTTTCGTTACAGCCTATCTATCGCTCAACGGCTCTGTTGCTCATTGAATTTGAGGACAAAAAGGTTATTTCTATTGAAGATGTTTATGGAACCAGTTCCTTCAGAAAGGAATATTTCAACAGCCAGTTAGAAATCATGAAATCTTGGGGTTTAGCGAAGAAGGTGGTTGACGATCTCAACTTAGTCTCTCATCAGACTTTTGATCCGGCCCAGCAACAGCCTGGTTTTTTTTCTCTTGATTGGCGTAAGTGGCTTCCCAGTGCGTGGCTACCCCCTAAAAAGTCCCCCACGTCCGAAGAAAAATATAAGGCTATCGTCAATACCGTGATGGATAATTTGAGTATTTTGCCGGTGCGAACCAGTCAATTAGTGAATATCAGCTTTGAGTCTTCAGATAAACAATTGGCCGCTGATGTTCCCAATACGTTGGTTAAACGCTATATTGAAAGCGATCTTGATGCCAGACTAGAAATGACCAAGAAAGCTTCCAACTGGTTGAATGAACGTGTAAACAAGTTACACGGAAATCTGAAAAAGTCTGAGAAAAAGCTGCAAAAGTACATGGACAAACAAAATCTCGTCAATGTCGCGGGTGTCAAAACAGTGGCTACCAGACAGATCGAAGAAACGGCCACCAAATTGGTCAACGCTCGCCAGCGATTTGTTGAATCTGAAAGTGTGTACAATCAAGTCAAAAAACTCAGAGGTCGTCGATCCACGGATGCATTGGAATCTATACCGGCCGTTCTGAACCATCCGCTGGTACAAAGCCTGAAAACAGTCGAACTGGATGCTGAGAGAAAATTTTCTGAACTCAGTGAACGTTATGGGCAAAGACATCCAAATATTATTGCGGCCAAAGCGGAACTGCAAACGGCGCGATCCAGTACGGCCAAGCAAATTAAGCATGTGATTGGGGGAATTTTCAGAGAATATGAGGTGGCGAAGGCCAATGTGCAAGCCCTTGAACGTTCTTTGACAGAAAATGAAAAAAAAATCCGCAAGCTGAACAAAAAGGAATATAAACTGGGCATCTTACAAAGAGAGGTTGATGTCAACCGTCAAATGTACAATTTGTTTCTAACCCGCTTTAAAGAAACAGATGCCTCGCAAGACGTACAAGCGCTACAATCAACGGTGGGGAGAATAGTCGATGAGGCCTTAGTTAGTAGCGCACCTTATAAACCCAGAAAGAAACTTATTGTGGCTATTAGCTTGCTGCTAGGTTTGATGTTCTCAACCCTATTGGCCTTTTTGTTGGAACATCTTGATAACACGATAAAACACACCGGAGAGGTCGAAGAAAAGTTGGGACAACATTTGTTAGGCACCTTGCCGAAACTTAAACTCAGCAGCAAGATAGGGGAACCTCGGTGGATGTTTTTGAAGGATTCACGATCGGCCTTTGCCGAATCGATTCGCACTGTTCGCACCAGCATTATGTTATCGTCCCTAGACACCCAGCTGAAGATATTAGTTATAACCTCTTCCACTCCGGGCGAAGGGAAATCAACCTTTGCATTCAACCAAGCCTTTGCGCTTGGGCAGATGGAAAAAACCTTACTGATAGATGCTGATATGCGTCGGCCGACCGTCGCCAAGTCATTAGGACTGAGTGCAGATGCCCCCGGTTTAGCTGAACTGGTGGCAGGGACACGGAAGTTTAAGGAATGTCTTATTTCTCATACAGACGAAAAGACAAACACAAAGGTTGACGTGATTCCCAGTGGCAAGGCACCGCCCAACCCGTTAGAATTACTTTCCTCAAAACGGTTTGGAAATATTCTCACAGAATTAGCTAAAGATTATGGGTACATTATCATTGACAGCGCCCCCGCACTGCTAGTCAGTGATGCGTTGGTACTTGCCAAGTATGCCAGTATGGTGCTATATGTAGTCAAAGCAGATTCAACGCCTTATCAAGCAGCACAAGAAGGCCTGAAACGGCTGCATAAAGCCAACGCGCCCGTAGCGGGTGTTGTTTTAAATCAGGTGGATACCAAGAAATCGGGCAAATATTATTATTATAAATATGGCTATTACAAAAAACGTGGGTACGGCGGCGGCTATGGCGGCGGCTATGGTGGCGGCTATGGTGGCTATGGTGGCGGTTATGGTGGCGGCTATGGTGGCTATGGCGGCCACGGCGGCTACTACGGCAGCTACGGTACTTACGGTAGTTAAGGCTCAATTGTCTGAATCAGAATTAAATAACGCAACTACAGGCCGATTCGTTATAATAAAACGCAACTACAAGGATTCGTTATAATAACGGATTAAAAAACGCAACTACAAGGATTCGTTGTAATAACGGATAAACGCAACTACAAGGATTACTTGCGTAATGATTGGATTTGATTAAGAAGGAGGTTTTTGAACTATAAAACCCAAATACCGCCACGCTTTAATCCGTTATTATAACGAATCCCTGTAGTTACACGTCCCAAGTAAAAACATGATTGACTTACACTGCCACCTGCTACCCGGCATAGATGATGGCGCTAGCAACATGGGAGAATCCCTTGCACTGGCCGATATAGCCTATACCAATGGTATCAAAAAATGCATTGTCACCCCACATATCAATCCCGGCCGTTATGACAATGATATCACCACCATTCGCGCCGCCTTTACCGCATTCCAACAAGCACTACAAGAAAATAATATTCCACTTCAAGTGGGAATGGCGGGCGAAGTCAGAATTTGCCCAGAAATTATGGGGATGATAGAACAAAACCGTATCCCATTTTTGGGCAGCTTGGACGGCTATCGTATTATGTTATTGGAAATGCCCTACAACCAAATACCGCTGGGCAGTGACAAAATGGTGCGTTGGCTGCTTAACAGAAAAATCCGCCCAATGATTGCCCACCCGGAAAGAAACGGCGAGATTGTGCGTCATCTGGAAAGCATTTATCCGTTTATTGAACTTGGCTGCTTACTACAAATCACCGCCAGCTCCATAGCAGGGTATTTTGGGCTCCAGCTACAACAACGGGCACAACAAATGTTGGAAATGGGATGGGTTAGTGTCATCGCTTCAGACGCTCACAACCAAAACCATCGTCCACCTGACTTAGAAAGTGGACGGGTAGCCGCGGCACAAATTGTTGGAGAAAGAGCGGCGTGGACTATGGTGCATGACACCCCAGAGCAGATTACTCAAGAAAAGTTCACTGAAAATGCGAATTAAGAATGAAAAATGAAAAAGGTATAATAGAGTTGTTGCAAATTAAGCCATGAGCTAAAGCTCATGGCTTAAAGCTCAAGTACCCTAAAGGGTACTAAAACCAAATAATATTAGGTAATACAATAACTTATGCTTTTTTAATCGACTTTTCATTCCTGAGCGTTACAAACTAGCAAATAATGACTGCCATAAAACTTACCGAAATTTTAAACTTTCAATGGGTTAGTAGGGGCATATCACAAAACCATTCTAAAGTCATCAAGCAAGCCATAGTGGTTGCTTTAATGGGCCTCCACCTGTGGCTGATTTATATCGCAGCTTCGTGGGGGCTGGCCGATTTATTCGCCAAACAAGCCCGCTACGACATGCAGCAATGGGAGGATCAAGCGTTAACAACAGACTCTTGGAAGTCAATCCACGCCACGCTGACTTGGGCACAGTCTTTTGAGCCAGATCATCCAGACTTGTTAGAATCTACGGGGCAAGCATACTATTTACTCTATCGTTCGGGCGTTATGACGGCCGCGGAACAACTGATGGCGCTTCAACAAGCGTTGGACTACTACTTGAAAGCGGCCAAACAAAGGCCCGTTTCAGCTTATACATGGGCCAATATTGCCATTCTCAAATCTCGATTGGGCCAATACGATGCACAATTTCTAGCGGCACTAGAGTCGACCGCGGTTTTAGGGCCATGGGAACCTTTTGTACAACGTGCAGTGGCGGATGTTGGCTTAGCCGCGTGGTATAAATTCCCCAAAAAGGGCCGCAAAAAGGGCCGCAAAATTGTGTTTGCGGCGATTGAGCGGGGAATGCACAAACAAGCCCACTTAATGAGTACACTCATCAAAAGACACCGACGTGAATTTATGGTGTGTGCCTATCGTGGTGGGCATACAACAAGACTGGCCGACTTTTGCCAATAATATTTTTAGATCGATATTCGTACCAAAAAGGCTTTAGCCCCAAAGGGGCGTATTATTAAAGCCTGGGGCATCGCCCCAGGCATCGCCCAATGCCATTAAGTTAAAGGCTTTGCACGTGGGATTGCCCCTACAAACCGTTATGTAATGTAGGGGCAATCCTTTATGGTTGCCCACACCCAAAAGAATAAACGAGAAAGAGCCTTTGGTAAAGCCGTTGTCTCAAAGCTAAAGTCCCCTAAAGGGGACTGGTAAATTCAGGATTTTTTTCAGAAGCAAACGATATGGCATTGAGTCTTCAGTGCCCTTTAGG
>Ga0190283_1000141_pt1 | contig 39766 bp, 37 predicted proteins | sample 48691801_MG_FD_161669 | JGI IMG/M metagenome (GOLD analysis project Ga0190283, IMG submission 161669) | Hydrothermal vent microbial mat bacterial communities from Southern Trench, Guaymas Basin, Mexico - 4869-18-0-1_MG | ecosystem: Environmental > Aquatic > Marine > Hydrothermal vents >...
CTGCTGAAAATGTAATTTCAGCACCTCGGAATGCAAAGTTACATTTTGACAATAAAAACAGACCTGACAGCTTGTTATTAAAAAATTATAAAAAATTGATTTTTTGACTTGACTGACTGAATAAAAAGTGCTAATAAGCTTTTTATTGAAATTAGGAAGGCAGTATCCGCTCAAAAGGAATGATTTCAAAGAGCGGCCTTCAGCCTTTAAACAGGCGATGTAGCTCAGGTGGTCAGAGCATGCGGCTCATATCCGCAGTGTCCGGGGTTCAAATCCCTGCATCGCCACCATATTTGATTGAAAAAGGTCTCTCTGGTAAATTCAGAGTGACCTTTTTGTTTTTTCAAATCTGTATAAAAAAATTGGCAACCTGAAGCGGGACAATTTTTATCATCACTGATGATCTGTTCCGGGTTGATTCAGGCCATGCCGAACATCCTGATTTTACAGCTCGTACCGGCTCAGGCAGCCAAAAATTAAGGTGAAACATTGAATCATGCTTACAGGGTTTGAAAAAATTGTGGAAGAGCGGATTCGGAAGGCTCAGATAAAAGGAGATTTTGATAATCTGACCGGTTCCGGCAGACCCCTTGCCCTTGAAAATAATCATTGCGTCCCGGCCGACCCCCGCTTGCCTACAAAATATTAAAAAACGCGGATTGTATTCCCCCGGAAATCGAAGTAAAAAAAGAAATAAAACGAACAGAGGATATCTTGGCCGATATGGGGGAAATTGCTGAAAAGTACCGAACTATCAAAAAATTGAACTTTCTGATTATGAAACTTAACTCAATACGAAACAGTTCCATCGTGTTTGAAGTGCCCCAGAAGTATATGGCAAAGCTGACAGGATGCCTTGGATCAGACCATTCAGCCGTAAGAAAATAACAAATGCCTGGGATTGGCAGATACTAGGCGAGCATTTCGGAGCATTTTTTTGGAACCGCTCCCGACGGATTGACAAATCTGTCGGAAATGCCTGGGATTTGCCAATCCCAGGCGAGCATTTCGGAGCATTTTTTTGGAACCGCTCCCGACGGATTGACAAATCCGTCGGAAATGCCTGGGATTTGCTAATCCCAGGCGAGCATTTCGGAGCATTTTGGAGCATTCCCGGGAACCGATTTGCAGAACGGCTTTGCAGGTCTTATGAAACAATTTGCAAAATTGTTCTACGCCAAAGTGCCAGTAAAAAACCAAAATTGGAATATAATATATTTAATTTCAGATTTGACAATTATGGCATCTAAGAAGAAAAAGCAGGATAATAAGAAGAAAAAACAAGATAAAACCGACCTTTCCAAAGGCATTTTAGTGGTCTGCACCATTCTTATCCTCCATATTTTTCTGATTGCACTGGTGGGATGTCTGGTTCTTTTTTTTCGAGGTGTCACCGAATATATGATGTGGATACTGATCGGCTGTTCAGTGCTGATCATTTTTTCCGGATATTATTTTTACAGGCGCATAAAACAGGAAGGCAGAAGTCTCAGACGAACTTTGCATTCCCCTATGTTCAGCGGCAGGCCGATTGAAATAAGTCTTCTGGGCGGATTTGCATCTGTCAAAATAGGCACCCCGGATATGAATGCTCCGATGCTGGGCAACGACAGATTTGAACCACCACGACAACTGGAAGGCCCGGCGACCGCCCGCCTGCGGGAACTTAAAGAACTTGCCCACCTGCTTGAAAAGGATATGATCACCCTTGATGAATACAACCAGACCAAACAGCAACTCTTTAACCATTGATAAAACCATGAAAAAAATTACGATTGCACTTCTTTCCGGCGGAATATCCTCTGAGCGTGAAGTTTCCTTAAACAGCGGCAGACAGGTCTTTGAGGCACTGAACAAGGAAAAATACAATATCATCCGATATGATCCCAAAACAGACCTGAACCGTCTGACATCAGATGCCCCTCAGATTGATGCAGCGCTGATAATTCTTCACGGACCGTATGGTGAAGATGGGACAGTTCAGGGTCTGCTTGATCTTCTGAATATTCCCTATCAGGGATCAGGCGTTCTTGGCAGTGCCATTGCCATGAACAAACTGGTTTCAAAACAGCTCTATGAAAAAGCTGGTATCCCTGTTCCGCCTTATATTTCCGTTCAGCGCGGCGATGTTCCTGACACCCGGGCATATGTGGAACAACTGGGCCTGCCGGTGGTGGTCAAACCTGTGCAGGGCGGTTCAAGTATCGGAATGTCCATCGTCAAAACTGAGGATTCCCTGAAAATCGCTTTGGACAAAGCCTTTTCTTATGATGATACAGTCCTGATCGAAGCGTATCTGAAAGGTATTGAGATTACAGGAGGAATTATCGGTAATGAAAATTTGGAGGCATTGCCCCTTATAGAGATCATTCCTGATGAAAATCATGAATTTTTTGACTACGAGGCAAAATATGTGGCAGAACTGACTCAGGAAATATGTCCGGCGCGCATTGATGATGCGCTGACAGAAAAAGCAAAGGTTTATGCCAAAATGGCGCATCATGCACTTTGCTGCAGGGGATACAGCCGAACCGACATGATTTTGAAAGATCAGAATATATATGTCCTTGAAACCAACACCATCCCCGGTATGACCCGAACCAGTCTTTTCCCCCAGGCAGCTCAGGCCGCGGGGCTGTCTTTCAGCCAACTGCTTGACAGGTTGATTGAGTTGGGGATTGAGGAACATAAAAGAAAATGCTGATTATATGGGTACAACGCCTTTTGGGCTGCGAAAAAAGCCTTATTGTCTGAAAAACTCCCGGAATCATGTATTTAATAAAGTACCTGGAACAACTTTCTCATTGTGAACCGCAGATGGACGCAGACGGCCTGTCTGCCGAACAGAGTGCGAACTCATTCGTGTTCATCCGCGGTTTATGAAAGCTGTTTTCCCCTAGAAAAAATCCCGGAAAACTTTTGGCCGGGTACTCAGGTTTGTCCTTGCTGTCCGTTTCCAGATAGATCGTGTCCGAATACCGGCCTTTCTTTTTTCTCAGATTTTTAACCAATGGAGAACAACTGAAAATCTGAAAACAGCCCGGCAATTCGTTGTCAGGGCAACTTGACAGTGTTGAACGATGAAAATAAATATTAAATGTATTTTATATGCTGTTTTTTTTGTATGCGCTGCGGGAACCGCTTCGCCCGCCATCGTGATTCAATCAAGTATTGACGGTGGTCGGTGGATGAAAAATACTGCTGCCTATCCCCTCAAGGGCCAGAAAATTGTTTTGAAGGTCAATAACGTGCCAGGAGGAACTATTCAATGGTATCAGATATTTCCGGATATCTCAAAAATTTATAAAAACGCCAATCACCCGTGGGAGAAAAATCCATACCAGTGGGCTGGATTTGCCAAGATCATCTATCACAAAGAAGAGTTAAACCGGTTTCGAGGTCAATGGAAGATGCAACCTTTTGAAACTCGGAACTCGGAACCCGGAACTCGAAATATCGGGAATGCTGTCAGTGGGCTGAAAAGATATCTTCCGTGGTTTCGATCTTCTGGGGACAAATCTGCTCACTCCGGATACTATCATAAGGATGTCGGCAGTTTCTGGTTTCAGGCAGAGGTTGAAAAAGACGGCAGAATAAGCAGGACTCCAGGAATTGAAGATTCTGACGAACGGGGACTTTCCCCGAAAGTATTCCGAATTTCCATAAGGGATGGCAAGGGGTTTACAGGATATCTGACATCTTTTTTTAATGTACCAGGCTTATTCGGCTCAATCCCCTATCAGAGTAGCAACTATATCGGCGCAGACTGCGCTGATGTTCTGATGGCCGCATATCGCAAGTGGAAGGGAAAAAAGAGCCGGAAAGACTATAACGTCGCGATGCTGGTCAGCAAATTTCCCAAGGTTGATGAATTCAACCTGGCAGAGGGAATGCCTGACAAGCAGGTTAAATGGGGAAAAATACGCGCTGGCGATTTTATTGCTGTCAGATATAAGGGAAGAAGGCAGTATCAGCATATTGGTGCACTCTTCAGCGATGCAAACAAAAACGGTGTTCTGGATGGCGGCGACCTTGTGATCCACGCCGGACCGTATCCCCTTAACCATTCTTATCTGAGAGAAGGCGGGTTTGATGGTCATGTGATGATTCTGCGGCCAGATTGAAAAAGATCGTCGTACTCCTTCTTCCGCTTCCGCGGGATTGCCAAATCCCGCTGCTCGGATTTGCCAATCCGAGCCGAGTCATACGGCAGAGGTAGAATATTCCTACCCTGAAATACTCTCTCCCTATTGATTTATCCCTTATTTATGAAATAAATATTCAGGGTCGCGCTCTATTTTTACACTCCTGAGCAGATTTGTTCGTTTGGAAATTTTTGAAGTTTACAACCTTATTCTTTTGGAGGAATCCATGGCTTTAATCATTATGAAAACTGGCTCCGTAATAAATTCATGGCTGAGACCCTATCTCAAGCCTGCCACTTCTGCGTTACTGATAATCTTATGTTCCTCGTGTTCGGTAATGAATACAACAATAATTGAAAACGATGTTATTGTCCATAAAACAGAAAATATTACGATAGCCGAACCTGATGAATTTATTGTAGAAACCCGATGTCCCGGAACAACTTCAGGCAATTCCGCTCAAACATCAAACATCAAACATCAAACATCAAACATCAAACACCCAACATCAAACATCAAACATCAAACACCCAACATCAAACACCCAACATCAAACATCAAACACCCAACATCAAACATCAAACATCAAACATCAAACATCAAACATCAAACATCAAACATCCAAGATGTGCCTGTCAGGACTTCAGACAATTCCGCTGATCTGCAATTTTATTCAACATATTCAAAAAAATTGGGTGTATGTCTTGACGGTACAGAGAATAAAAAACTGATTATGGCGATAGATAACTGGATGGGTGCGCCTTTCAAATGGGGAGGGTGTTCAATAAATGGGGTGGACTGCTCCTGTTTTGTCAAGCTGGTTTATGAAGATGTTTACGGTATCGTATTAAATCGCACTTCAAGGAGCATCTTCTATAATAATCTGGTTCCTGTCAAAAAGCAGGCATTACAGGAAGGGGATATTCTTTCTTTTAAAATGAAAGGGGACATAATTTCACATATCGGCATCTATCTGAAGGACAATAAGTTCGCCCATGTAAGTCGCTCCAAAGGGGTAATGATCAGCAATATTAACCGGCGATATTACAGAACAAGATTTTTTTCAGCCGGACGCGTGACAGAAGGATTGGACATTCTCATGGCTTCATCCTCACCCCGTCGTATAAGACTGGCGAAACTGGTTATTATTGAATCTGCATATAAAACCCGGATGCTTGCGAAACTGGCAGATAAAAATGTGGATTTATCTGAAATGTAGCACTCGTAAATTCGTCCCCTCTTATCTATTATATAAGAGAGGGTGAAGCGGAATCCACCCTACATTTTTGAATCGGATATATTATTTATTTGAAGTTTCCTTATTCCTTTAAATCCCGGTTCTTACGTTCGAGCATGATATGATCGCCAATTTCCTTGAGAACAAAATATCGGGTCAAAGCCTTGGCGATTTCTTCCGGCGTGGCCTCCTCGCCAGTGATTTCTTTTACGAAATTCCGGACGGTTCCGACAGCCTCTCTGATGCATTCCTCTATTTCCGGCATATTATTTTCCTCTCTTAATTTTTTGTTGACTGGTTAACCATCAGCATAAGGGAAATTATCCTGACCCTAGCCTGCCTCCCCCGCCGGATTTCGGACTCTTGCCGGACGGGGTTTGCAACCCCGTCCGGCAGTCTCAGTCTGATGCATATGGGTTTGCAAACCCCGTCCGGCAGTCTCAGCCTGATGCATATGGGTTTGCAACCCCTAGCTGAGAACCTTCAACATCAGCGGAATCGCAACATAAGTGCCGATGGCGCTGCCCATATTTGTGAATACCACCACCAAAAGAATCCGTGTAACCTTGTTTTTCCAAAATCCCTTTACGGAGCCCATGTCTTCTGGAAGGTTTTCAAAATCCCTGACCTTGGGCTTTCTCAGAAAAGCTTCCACCAGACCGGAAACCCATCCCGCGGCAATCATGGGATTCAAGGATGTCAAAGGTGCTGCCAGAATCGAAGACAGAATGGTGACGGGATGCGCCAGAGCGATGATGGCTCCGATACCTGCCAGAATACCGTTTGCCAGTATCCAGTACAGCACCATATCCTTCCCTGCCTCAGCCCCGCCCTGGGAAAAGCCGACAACAAAAAGCAGCAATATGGCCAAAGGAATCAGCCATTTCAAAAGTCCGGAAAATTTCCCTTTTGGCGGAATTGTTTCAAGGGCCTCCATATCAATGACAGTGTCCCAGTATTTTTTTATGCCAGGCACATGCCCTGCGCCAACAATCGCCACAATTTTACTGCCGGGCGCTGTCCTGATTTTGTGGGAAAGGTATCGGTCCCGCTCGTCAATCAGCACATGCTTTAATGCGGGAAAAGATTTCCCCACATCCGAAAGAAGCATCTCAAGCATATCCTCATGCTTCATCTTTTCAATGTCTTCCTCGTTTATTTCATCCATTCCCCCCGCAACAGACAAAAGCATCTGAAACGAAATTCTGAGCTTGTTCCACAATCCCATGATGCGCCACGTCCTTGACAGGGTAACCCGGATATCACGGTCGGCAAGATGAATTTCAGCACCTTCAGCTTCCCCGATTTCAATGGCCTTTATCATTTCTTCACCGGGGGTCACATCCAGCTTTTCAGCAATTTTTTTCTGAAATGACGCCAAGAGGAGATTTGAAAGGAGAAGGGATGATTTTTTCTCCCTGATGACCTTGATAATGTCCATATCCTTCCACCGATCTTTCTGGCGGACAGCCTGATATCTGGACTCACACAGTTCAACACAGACTGTGTCCGGCTTTTCTTCCTCAATCACAGTGGTCACAAGCTGCACACTTTCTTTTGACACATGAGCGGTTCCCACAAGTATGATGTCTTTCTCTCCGATGCGGAGCTGATCCACATTTTTCCTTTTTATTGTCTGCATCAAATGTATGTTCCGTTTCTGGGTTCTGTTTCTAATTTCTGACTGTCAGGACAGACAGGCCTTCAACTTCATTCGGCAGATCACACAAAAGCGCAAACCACTTTCATACTGATTATGAAGGATGTAATAAATATTATGCAGATATATTATATTTATTGTATTAAGGCAAGGTGAATCGGATAATAAACATGAAAATGATCTCCGTCCTGATTTTGGAAAGCAGTTTTTTTAAAAAAAATCAGTTTCTTAGAGATATATTTTTACGCTAAGAAAATTATGATGCAGATCCAGCCACATACCGGCCTGTTTTCCGGAGAGTGAAAGGAAAACCGCTTGTACCCGGGTTATTTCAGTTCCATCACATAAACATCGGTTTCATCTTAGGTCGTATATGAGCCGGTCTTCCACTCTGATAAAATAGGATGAAAAGACCTCCGAGGTTTCCGCAGGAGGCCTTCTGAAACGGGTCCTAATGCGGAGCCTGAAAACGAGTTGAATTTCATTTCTTCCAGAACGACGGATAAAATATGACCAGCGCTGAAAACATTTCCAGCCTGCCAACCAGCATATTCCAGGCCAGAAACCATTTCCCCACTTCGGAAATATGGGCATAGTTTTCCGAGGGGCCGATGGTTCCGAATCCCGGGCCGATATTCATCAGTGAGGCGATCACGGAACTCATGCCGGTGACATAGTCCATGTCATCCACCAATACCATGAAACATCCTCCTGCAAGTACCATGAATATATTTATAATAAAAAGGCATAAGGCCAGATCCACTATTGAGGAGTCAACAGGACGCTGGTTAAGCCGGATGGATACAACAGACATGGGCTGAAAAAAGAGCTTTTTTACGGAAACGGACATATATTTGCAGATAATGGCGTAATGGACTGCTTTGATCCCGCTGCTGGTTGATCCGGTGCAACCCCCGACAAAACATACCGCATACAGAAACATCTGCGCTGCCTGGGGCCATTTTTCATAATCGGCAGTGGCGAATCCGGTTGTGGTAAGAAGGGACGTTGTCTGGAATGTTGCATATCTGATGCAATCCGTCAGGGAACTGTAAGTACCTTCTTTCCATAAAATCCATGTGACAGTCCCGCAGAAAAACAGCATAAAGCCTATATACCATCTGAATTCAGTATTTGCTGCCAACGATTCCCAGTCTCCTTTGAACAATATCTGATAAAAAAGCACAAAGGACATAGCACCCAGAAACATAAACAGAATAATCACCCAGTCAAAATAAGCATTGTCATAAAATCCAATACCGGCATTCATGGTGGAATAACCTGAAGTTGACACTGTTCCGAATGAATGACACAGAGAATCAAAAAGAGACATTCCTCCGAGACATAACAGAACGGTTTCCAGAAGGTTAAGCCCCAGATATATGGCCCAGAGCCAGACCATGGTGTCCCTGTTGCGGGGTCTGATTTTTTCTTTGGTCATCACCTGCCCGGGAGAGGACTCTGCCCTGAATATACGAAGTCCCCCCATTCCATGGGGCATAAATATGACAGTCAGTGTCAAAAATCCCATTCCCCCGAGCAGATGGGTCTGACTCCGCCAAAACAGCAGCCCGTGAGGTACTGATTCGATGTCAGTGAGTATGCTTGCGCCTGTGGTTGTATAACCGGACATCATTTCAAAAAATGCATCAGTAAAAGAGGGAATGGATCCGTGAATCATAAAAGGCAACCCAGAAAGAGAAGATACCAGAATCCATCCGAACACAGTGATGAAAATGCTGTCTTTTATGCCCAGTTCGTGATTTTTTCGGAAAAACCACCAGCAGGGCAGTCCCAATGCAAGTATGATGACTGCGGAAATCAGGATTGGAAGCTGATCCCCTTCATTGTAAATTTGGGAACATATTAATGGAAAAACCATTGAAATGCCGGTGACAATCAGCAAAATTCCCAAGACATGTATTATTGATGAAAAGCGCATATATACATCCGATACCAAATAAAACTTTTTGCCGGACTTTGCCGGACGGGTTTTTTTTTGCCGGACGGGGTTTGCAACCCCTTTTTGCCGGACGGGGTTTGCAACCCCCCTTTTTGCCGGACGGGGTTTGCAACCCCGTCCGAAATGTTTGCCGATCCCTGACAATTTTTGCCGGACGGGGTTTGCAACCCCCCTTTTTGCCGGACGGGGTTTGCAACCCCGTCCGAAATGTTTGCCGATCCTTTTTTTGCCGGACGGGGTTTGCAACCCCGTCCGAAATGTTTTTTTGCCGGACGGGGTTTTTTTGCCGGACGGGGTTTGCAACCCCGTCCGAAATGTTTGCCGATCCCTGACAATGAATGTTTCGGACAGGGTTGCAGGGATGCCCATTTCCCGTTTTTTTTTGTCAGGCAAGCTGTTTTCCAAGTGTGGCCACTGTTTAACTCTGGCAAAGATAATTGACAAAATAATAATTTTGACAAGAAAAGTCAATTCAAATTTATTTATGGGTTTACAGTTTGTAGTTCCGCCTTTAGGCGGTGGCAATTCAGATCAAAGCCCTGTCTGCGGATAGGTTCAATTTTTAAAAAAAACTCCTTGTTTCAGAATGCAGAGAGTGATATAAAATTTTAAAAAAAAAAGAATATTTGGAGACCATTAAACCAAAAATCATCTTCAGCAGATGGAGAAATCCTCTTGGTCCTTAAAATAAAAAGGAGGCCGGGATTTCCTTCTTAATACCAATTTTTTGTGGTAACGATTATGAAAATCTGGAAAAATCTCAGAACTGAAAACATTTTTTTGGATGTGCCGCTTCCGGACAAAAAAGCCGCTCTCCGGTTTGTGGCGGACATCTGTACAAAGAATGGCATTGAAACAGACACCGACGCTATATTCAAAGGCTTGAATCAACGGGAACAAACCATGAGTACGGGGATCGGCAACGGCATTGGCTTTCCGCACACAATCACCCGGGAAACAAAGGATGCCTCTGTTTTCCTGGTCCGCCCGGCCGTGCCTCTTGAGTTTAAGAGTCTGGACAATTTGCCTGTGGATATTGTCATAGCCCTGATTATCCCGGAAAAACATACCGCCCTGCACCTTCAAATGCTTGCCGGGGTTTCAAGGCTTTGCAAAAATCCGGATGTTCTGAAGGCAATAAGGCAGGCCGGGGATTCAAAAGAACTTTGGGGAAAAATCAGAAATTTGGAAGAGAAAATGGCCTTCCATTAGCAGGTGACATACATGTACCTTTTGATCGCTGTTATCAACAACGAAGATATCTTTAATGATCTCATCACCGGCTGGCTGGATATTGGCGTTACAGGCGCAACAATTATAGAAAGTACGGATTCTCTCCAGTTGATCAGTCGGCATATTCCTATTTTCGCAGGCTTTCGCACACTCAACACCGGCGGGATGCTTCATAACAAAACATTGTTCACTGTGATTGAAGATCAGGAAATTCTCAATGAGGCAGTCGCCTATCTCGAAACGCTCTGCCGCGAAACAGGAAAACCTCACCAGGGCATCTATTTTGTCACCCCCCTTCTGGACTTCGGACGCTTGGGCCTGGAGGTGGATTCGGAGAAACGTCAGCGCGACATGGAGATAAAACTCGGAAAGCCGTTGGAAGACTGAGGCGGGATATCTCTCATACTCATATCCCCATAATCAGCCGAACAAATCCAACTGCTTCTGCTTCTCCTTTTTCCTTTTTTTAAACTGAAATTTTTCAAGTGTCAGCAGTCGCTGTTTAATGTCCGACACAAATGGGGAAATCTCCCGCTGCACAATTTTTCCGAATATCATGCGTTTTTTTGCATGAGTGAGAAACACCCTGTCTTTGGCGCGGGTGATTGCGACATAGAAAAGCCGCCTCTCCTCATCCACATCAACCTTTGCATCTCCCGACCTTCTGAAAGGGAGATAATCCTTTTCACAGCCTGTGATGAAAACAACAGGAAATTCAAGCCCTTTGGCCGCATGAATCGTCATCAGCGTGACTTTCTGAGTCTTGAAATCATATACATCCGGGTCGGTCTGAAACGCAAGCATCTCCAAAAAATCATACGCCCCGGCTCCGAATGCCTTTGCCGTGCGAATAAGGTCATCAAAGGCTTGTGCTGTTTCAGCGTTTTCCCTTATCATCGGAGATATGCCTGTGTTTTCAAAAAGGAACATCAGCTTTTCAGCAAGGGAGTTTTCCGCTGTCTTTTCCTTATATTCCGAAATCTGCCTGACAAACGCACATAACTTCCGCTGACTTTCCGCGTCCATATTCGGCACAGGAAACCGTCTCACATTCAACAGAGCCTGTTTCAAACTGAAATGATTCTCATAAACCCAGTCTTTGAATGTATCGAATGTTTTTTTGCTGATGCCCGAACCGGTCAAACTGACAATTCTCTGAAAATCATTGAAAATTCCCAAATCTTCCATAATCCTGAGAAAAGAAATCAGTTCTGCAATGCCTTTCCGGCTGTATGCATGTTCCCTGTTGGCGATCTGATATGGAATGCCAGCATTGGCAAAAATATCTGAAATCACTTTGCTCTGGGCATTGCTTCGGTACAGCACGGCAAAATCCGAAAATGCCCGGTCTGTATTCATGCCGGTTTCGTTCGTTTTGCCGAAATCAATGGAATGAAATCCTGTTCCCCCGACCATGTTCTCAATGGCTTTGCCCACCGCAACCGCCTCGGCTTTTTCAGTCGCAACTTCAAAAACAGACAAGGTTTCAACCCCTTTGATATTTGAATAGACACGCGCACCGGATGGACTGATGCTGTGATCTTTTATCACCTGATGGGAGGCATCAAGTATGGTTTCCGCGGAGCGGTAGTTCTTTGTCAGACAGATCACCCTGCTTTTCGGGTAGTCCTCAGCAAACTGTTGGAAATATCGGACATCCGCCCCGCGAAACCCGTAAATGGACTGATCCGGGTCCCCGATCACGCAAAGCTCTGTATCGGCCGGAGCCAACGCTTTTATAATGCGATACTGTCCCTCATTCAAATCCTGGTATTCATCAACAAAGACATATCGGAAACGGTTCTGATATTCCTCACGAATCTCATGATCTGATTCAAAAAGCCTGACTACGTTCAGAATCAGGTCCTCATAATCATATCGTAATTCTTGGGAAAGCAGCGACTGATACATCTCATAGACAAGTGAGAAAAGAGGCAGGTCTGATGCTTCAGCGATGGATTCAAGATTATCCTGAGTGTTCAGGATATGCTGTTTGGCGGAACTGATCATATCGGACAGCGCATTCGGCTTTAAATGCAACTGTGTTCCTTTTTTCACAACCTGTCTCACGGCCTCTGCGACAAATATTTTCCGTTCGTCCTCGTCAATGATCGAATATGCCGTGTTTCCCTGCTCCTTTAAGATTTGAAAACATAACGCGTGGAAGGTTGCGACCAGCGGCATTCTTTGGGAATCGCCCATCAGGGATTTGAGCCGGTCTCTCATTTCCTGAGCCGCTTTGTTGGTGAATGTCATCGCAAGGATATTCTCGGTCGGGACATCTCTATGCTTTACGATATAAGCGATTCTGTAGGTAAGAGTCCGTGTCTTACCGGCCCCGGGACCGGCAATAATCAGCAGGGGACTTCCCTCATGCTGAACCGCCTCTCCCTGTTCCTCATTAAGATCGCCCAATATATCAGTTTTATTTTTCTCAAACACGCTTTGTTTTTCGTGCGGCACGTTTGGACGTTTTACTTTTTGAACAGGTTGTTTTTTTTTGGAGGCTGCCGCAGTTTTTTTCTTCCTTTTAACGGGTTTGGAAGCAGGCATCACAAAGAGTGATTCCTGGCCCAGAAGTTTCTCCTTTTCTGTTGGATCAAAAACCGTTATTTTCCCGTATTCTCCGTCATATCCGGGGGAGATATGCACCTTGCCGGCCCGCATTCGTCTGACAGCCTCACCCAGCAATGGAATGCCGGCCTTTTCAATGGCATCCGGAGAGCATGTTCGCAAAATGCGGATTTCCGGGCCAAGGGTTTCAAGCGCGGCTTTGTAATGGATGCCGACTTTTTTCGTTTTTGGGCCGACCTTAAAAATCTCCGACAAAATCTCCGCCAGCGGAATAATATGATAAAAGGGGAGTGTATTTTCCGGTTTTCCGCCCTCGGGTCTGTCTGCAAGTTCCTCAACACGGTATAAAACACCGATGGTCAGAGGCTTTCCGCAAACCGGGCAGAGTCCGTTCTTTGTCATGGTTTCATCGGGCCGGAGGCAGATATTGCATTTGCGGTGCCCGTCAAAATGGTATTTCCCTTCCTCAGGATACATGTCAATCGTGCCCAGACATTGACCGGGATCGCCCGTTTTTAAGGCGGATTTTATGCCGGGATAGGAGAGTTCCGTATCAAAAATATTGGCATTCCGCCCCAGATTGCCCGGAGAATGGGCATCTGAATTGGAGACCAGTGTTATCCTGTCAAGTTCCGATATCCGCCAGTTCATGGGCGGGTCCGAGGAAAGGCCGGTTTCCGCTGCAAAAATTTCCGGGAAAAGGTCTTCAAAGCATTCCTCAAGCGAGTCAAACCCCGACTTGGACCCCAGAACGGAAAACCACGGGGTCCAGATATGCGCGGGAATCAAAAAAGACTCGTCCGAAGTTTCGAGGAGAATTTTCAGGAGGTCTTTTGCGTCAAGTCCGAGGATGGGCCTTCCGTCGGATTTGATATTTCCGATGGCATCCAATTTTGAATTAAAGCGGGACACCTTCTCAAAATCCGGCATAAAAATGACATGATGATTTTTCCGGGTTTTTCCGTTCTTTTTGTATATATTGCTGATTTCACATTGTAAAATAAAACGAACCCTATCCCGGCATGAGTCGGGAACCTGGGCATCACATTTTTCAGCAATCTCATCTTTGAGCCTGAAAAGGCCCGGTTCAACTGGAATCAGTTTTTCCTGTATTTCAGCGAACCATCCGGGATGGGTGAAATCGCCGGTTCCCACAAGCGTTATCCCCTTTAGCTGGGCAGCAATATATAAATTCTCAAGATCAAGATTTTTTGCTGTGGCCCTTGAAAATTTGGAATGGACATGCAAATCTGCTATAAATTTCATTTGATGTTTGATGTTTGATGTTTGATGTTTGATGTTTGATGTTTGATGTTTGATGTTTGATGTTTGATGGCTGTTTACGCTGTTTTTGCTTTTCTGATGGTCAGATAAATATTGGCGACAAAAATCAGGAGCGCGCCCATCCATCCAGATAGAGATAAGGATGGGTCAGATGCAATGTAGGGGCCGAGAATCGCAGCCAGTAAAATCCGTGTGGAGGAAATAATTCCCCCTTCCACCGCGGTCACATAGCGAAATCCCAGGGTGAGCAGATATTGTCCGCAAATGCCGAGTCCCGCGCAAACAAGCAGGTAATAAAGTTCCTGTGCATTTGGAACGAATATTTTCTCATGGAAAAAAATAAAGGTGATGGGCACTCCCAGTCCGAACATATAAAATAAAATGGTTTCCGAATCATGGAACTTTCGGCTGAAGTTCAAATAGACAATTGCAAATGAAGCGGAAAATCCTGATGCCAGCCCCCACAGATGATTCAAATCCGGCTCTGCTTTTTCCGGGGCCAATATCAGCCAGACCCCGGTTAAGGCAACCAGTACAATCACCATCGTCACAGCGTCTCGCTGGGTTTTTAAAAATATTCAGGAAAAAACTGCAATAAACAGGGGATAGGTCATATTCAGAATATTTGCCTCGGCAACTGACGTTAAAACCACGCCTTTGTAAAAACAGTAAACTGCCACGCAGTTGGACACTGCCCGACCCACCAGGAAATGATATCTTACGGGTTTAAGCTCCTGTTTTTTAAAATATAAAAGAGAGCATATCACGACAAATCCCAGGAGAAACCTCACAAAAACAAAAAAAGCAGGATCCAACGTCACCCAGAGCACTGACCAGCGGATTGTTACCGTGGAAAGATAGAAGAAAAACGCGGAACCGAAAACAGCCAGGCATCCGAGAAGTTCCTTTGAAACAACCTTATGTTTTGTCATTCAACTACCTTAATTATCACTATAAAAGTTTTAGATTTCGGGTTTTAGGAAAAATTGCAAAACAGTGCCTAAAACTTAAAACCTAACCAGTTTTCTCACTTTCCACTATTCCACAGATAATTTGCCTGAGTGTTTTCAATATCCTGAATATATCAAAAATATGCTCAAGACTGGCGGTATAAGGCTCGCTGATCCCGTATTCTTTTCCGAGAAGTATCATAAAATACCACAGCTTTCCTTTCACATATAAACCGTAAACCGGAATCGGATGAACATTCTGTTCCTGTGCGACCATCATGGCAGCCAATGCCTGAGCACCGGGATCTCCCTGGGGGTCTTTTTCCTTTTTGTATTCATTCATGCAGAAGTAAGTTTTTTCAGGCTCCCATTTTCCTTTTGCAATCATTCCGTCAACTCTGCCGGACAGTTTCAGGCTTTCCACCGTTCCTGACAAACTGCGTTCTGCAAAATACTGAACATCATCACTGTCAAAATTCACAAGGGCCATGACAGGGCCTATAAACTTATCCCTTAATTCAGTTTCATTCCAGGTATGTGCGCGCAACATGAGGTTTTCTTGCAGATATTCAAGTGTTTTTATTTCAAAATCAGTCAATTGCATTTCAGATGTTATCCAGTTCCGCAATGCTTTATGATTGATAACCTGTTTTAAATTGAAGGTCTCGTCTAACAGTTTCTGGGTACAATCCTTAAAGTTCAATTTTTTTTCTTCCATATTAAAGCTTCCTTCTCTGCCGGATGGGGTTGCCAAAAAAGCCGGGTTTCTCTCTTTAAATTAAGTTCAGCAACGGACCTGCTCATCAAGGATCGCAAAGTTGCCTTGCACAACTCATAGTATTTTACCACAAACAGTTGATAGAAAAAAACGCCGCAGAAGCTGCCGAGGGTATCGGCCAGGAGATCCGTTATATCAGCACTTCTGGACGGGACATAATGCTGATGGATTTCATCACTCATTCCGTAAAGCACGGATGAAACCATGCTGAGTATCATCACAAGGTCATCGTTATCCCTGAATCGCAGGGTCATGAAAGCTCTGAAAAAGAGAACGCCAAGAAGGGCGTATCCGAGAAAATGGGCCAGTTTGTCTATATGAGGCAATCCAGGATCGCTTATGGCGGATGGATATGACGACTGAATGAAAATCAGAAGACAGTAGGTAAAGACCGGAGCCCAGTAAAAAATAAGGATGTTGTGTTTTTTTTCATGGTGTGTTTCTTGCGCTCTCCCAGTGCGGAAATGGAGCGGAGCGGTTTTTCGCAGAGTTTGCGTATGCAAAAAACCGTTCCGCTCCGCTCCACTCAATTTTTGCACTCCGGATATTGTTTTAAATTCCGGTGGTCGGGCGTCTTTTCCCGAATAAGGCTTCACAGGGTGAATTTTTGGTGACATGCTTTTCCAATTTCCCGCACCACAGAGACATAAATGTGCGGCAACTGCCGTCCAATGCATCCACTTTTGAAAAATCAGCATCCTCACATCGTAAATCACACCATTTGATTTTGTGGGTTGTAACCCCTGCATTTTCTGTCATTATGGTTTGCATCTCCTCAAAAATATATTTGAATGATTAAATTTTCTGTTTCTCCAGATTATGGAATCCTCAATAATAAATAATCAAATGTAAGCAGGGATACAGATGTACCGGAAATTGTCAGAGTTTGCAACATATTTTTTCTGACAAAACCGGATTTTTTTGCAGGAGTGCTGAAATGAAATTTCAGCACACGCGGGATAATGGGATTTGGAAAGAAACCCGGGCTGACCCGGAAGCCGGACACAGATGCCCGGACACAGACTTTTATGTGCTTTTCTTTGTGCCCTTTGTGCCTTTGTGTGAGATATCGGCGTGATGACATGCTGAAATTGCAGCCTGTCCTGAATCCGTTATAATCAGTAAAATGGAATGATCCCTGTTTCCGATTCAGCCAAATGCCAGGAAACCGCTTTTCTGCCTTGACAAACGATTTATGGGGCTTCATACACTCCTGAAATCAGGATTCGGACACTAAAGCAAAATTTTGCACAAATTTGAACTTGACGGGAAAAAATCAGGGTGATAGGTAATCGGTAATCTGACATAAGGTCAGGTTTCAATTTCAGATAACCGTATAGATATAACCATCTGACACGGCTTCATGTCCGGCTTGTCGCCGCTCTTTTCCATGCCTGCCGCAAACGGAACATGGCGCGTGGGAATGAGAGCGGGAAATATATTTTATTTTGGTTACACGCTAATCATATTTAGGAAAAGAGAATGAAAAATAAAAGTTCCAAGAATGATCTTACCGTTGATGAGATTTTACGTTTCCGAAAACTTGAGAGTGCTTTTCTCAGCCGATGTCGTCATTTCGGTTACAATGAAATCAGAACTTCAACTATTGAGCCGTTATATATTTTCACCGCGCTGGGCCCGTTGAGCGACGCGAAACTGAGGCGCATGTATTCCTTCATAGACTGGGACGGGTGGAGCGGTGAAAAAGTGGCACTCAGGCCGGATTCCACCACCTGTGTGGCAAGATTCTACGGCGATCATCTTTATGCCGAAAATGCCAGGCAGAAGCTTTGCTACGTGGAGAATCATTTTGAGTGGGCTGATTCGTGGGATGAGCTTTCGGAAAGGTGGCAATGCGGCATTGAAAACATCGGAAGCATTCGGCCTGAATCGGATATTGAAGTCATTTACATGGCTTACAACATCCTCCGGGAAATCGGACTCGGAGACATCTATATGTATCTCTCATACCCGGCGTTTGTCAAGGAGATTATCACCGCACTGGACTTGGATGAGAAGGAGAAAAATGATCTCATCGCTGCCATACGGAACAGTCATTCCGAGAGAGTCAGAGAAATTTTGAGCAAAGCAGAGGATGGAGACAAACTCGAAGCCATCCTGTCACTCAGGGGCAAATCAGCAAACTATCTGAAGAACCTGAAAGACACCCTGAAAGGTTCAAAATATGAGCGCGTGCGGTCTGTCTTTAAAAATTTTGTCTCTGTGTGTGAACTGTTGGATCGCTTAGAATGTCCATATATGATTGATTTTTCACTCCTGGGAGACCTGGAATACTATACCGGTATCCAGTTTCAGATACTCTCCACTCCCACAAGAAAATCCAGAAAGGATATTCTCTGTGCGGGGGGCCGTTATGACAATCTGACCGGAGATATGCTCAAGCTGTTATTTGAAGAGAAGCCGGACGATTCCAAACCCGATACTGTTCCCGCGGTGGGTTTTGCCCTGTATGCGAGAAATATCATCAGGCATCGCACGATCATTGACAATGTCGCTGCCTCAAGGGACAGACTGCAAAATATTGCCATCTGTATCAGCAATATAACGAAGCATAACGTAAAAACAGGACAGCTTCTCTCTGACAAACTGTCCTGTCTGGGCTTTGTGGCGCGGATCACGTTCAGTCCTGTGGAGCAGGAAAAATACGAAAGCTTCGGACTGGTGATCGAGGTTGACCACGAGAGATTTACCGACGGATATCAGATATTGTACAGCCAGAAAATAGGCAAACCTCTTCTTATGAACCTCTTTGGAGAATTCAATGACCGTTGAGAAAATAAGCGTATGTCTTCCAAAGGGAGACGCTATGAAACCACTGGCAGAGAGTCTTGAAAGACTCAGCTTTCCGGTGGAGGAATATCATTCCAGGAATCGGACCTATCGCCCGGAAGTGAGAGGTCTGCCGGTACGCGCAAAGATCATGGCGGAGAAGGATGTGGCGATCCAGATTGGCGCGGGAAACTATGACATCGGTTTCTGCGGCACGGACTGGATACAGGAACATGCGACCCGATACAGGACAACAAGGCTCTTTGTGTTCAAACCCTTGGGATTAGACAAGAAACAATTATATGTATGCACCGGGCTGAACGGAAGCCTCAAGTCGCCTGATGATCTGAAAAAGATGCGGGAGTTTGTCACCATTGTGAGTGAATACCCGAATCTTGCAGAGAATTTTGCGATCCGGAAAAGGCTGCGAAAGTTTAAGGTTTTCTCCGCATGGGGAAGCGTTGAGGGATATCCGCCTGAACATGCGGACGTGGTGATTTTGGCCGCATATAAGCAGGAAAACCTTGCAAAAATGGAACTGCACACCATTGGCTGTGAACTTGAATCAGAACTCAGCCTGGTTGTCAACCGTAAAAGTTTTGAAGAGAAAGACCTTTCTCCGGTACTTAATTTTTTCTCAGATAGGGAGAACTCAAATGACAGGAATTCCTGACAAACTGAATTTTGCGTTGCCGGATGGTCATCTGATGACGCATGTTTTACCTTTCCTGGAAAGGGCCGGCTTGGGTTTTGACGGATATGAGACCCCGAACCTGAACCGCCGCCCGGGAATGAGAACAGACACGGATGAGGCCGGAAGGCGCATCCCATCGCCGGGGCGGGTCGCGGCCAAGGTGATCCGTCCCCAGGATATGCCGACCCACATAGCAAACGCCAATTTTGATCTCGCCATATCCGGCACAGACTGGCTTGCCGAACACAGGCAGCGGTTTCCCAGCAGTCCGGTGGTTGAACAACTGAGGATGGGATTCGGAAAGGTCAGAATTGTGGCGGCTGTGCATCAGGATCACGGAGATAATCTGCCCGATTTCATGCAGTCCTTTCGCTCCGCATCCAAGAAGGAATATCTCAGGATTGCGTCGGAATATGTCTATCTTGCGGATGCGTATGCTCAAAAGCAGAACCTTCATCCTTACAGAGTCATCATGACGTATGGTGCGACAGAATCCCTGATTCCCGAAGACTGCGACATGATTGTTGAAAATACGGAAACAGGGAATACCCTGCGTAAGAACAATCTGAAGATTATTGACACGCTGAAGATTTTGGGTTCCCCGGAGTCTGAAGGATGCCTGATTGCCAGCCAGGAGAGTCTGGATGTTGGCTGGAAGCGGGAGATTATTGAAGAGATTTCAAGCCTTTTTGAAGATTCCTTAAAAAAATAAGAATGAAGGGTGAAGGGTGAATCCGCTTTTCACCCTCCATCCTCCAAAACACTCTCTCCTGCGAACTGGAACTGCATCTTCATCCCAGACGTCTATCACCTGCAAGCCGCCGTCAGACCCGTCCGCCACAAAAGCCGTCTCTCCAATGACCGCCACGCCGTGGGCATAACCGGGTGTGTCCACGGAGCCAATACTGGCAGATCAAGCATCCATGAACATTGAAACTCTGGTATTTTCATCAAACCCGCTTCCCGTAATCGTTACGGCCAAATCCTGCCCCACCACGCCCTGATTGGGAGAAACCGATTCAATTTTCAGTTCCGCATAAGCGGCCGAAGCTGTAAACACAATCCAAAAAAGAATCATGATAAGCTGACTGATTTTGTTGGTAAATGTTTTTTTCTGTATGGTGATAACCTCCTTATTTTGCTCCGTTAATGGTGAAACTGAAATCTGAAATGGGATAATGCGTTTTTTCCGGGTCCCTAAGGCAAATTTCCAATTTGCCCGAACGCAATTTGCAAAATTGCGCTACATCTCCACGCAATTTGTAAAATTGTGTTGCATGTAAGGCAAATTTCCAATTTGCCCGGATGCAATCTGCAAAATCGCACGATATAAGGCAAATTTAATAAAGCCCCAGCATTTTCCTGGTATTTTTGCCCAAGGGGAGTTTATACGCGTAAGATGAAAGGATTGTATTGTCCGTCAGCTTGATTATGCGGGCAGAAACATAAACAACATTTTTTCCCAAAGAATACGTCCCGACAACGATGGCCTGAGCATTATGCCGGGTGCTGATCTCTTTCAGATCCCTGGTGAGCAGAAACTCCCCCGCGTTTTTTTTCATAAATATGGACCTTCTCAGTTTCATCTCCACAACCTTGTAGCCATTCTGGTTCAGGCGGGAGCCGATATATTCTGAGACGGTCCTTCCGAAAGTGGAGGATTCCTCAAGGTTGTCAATATTGACAAAACTCGCTATCAGTATCACCTGCTGGGGGATAAGCGGCGGGATTGCCTGTTCAACCAGCATATCAGTGGCCTTATAGCTGGACTGGATCAGATTTGCATCTCTGCATCCTGACAGACTTAACAGTATGATGCAACAACTGATGATCGCACAGATTCCTCTCAGCGATTTTCTTCCTGCAATAAATATGCTTAGATTTTTAAATGGCATACGGGATTTTCCTGTTTGACTGAGTCAATAAATTTGAAATCCGAAGATCGGAATCTGTTCCTGATATCCGGATTTCGGATTTTATGTCATGAGCCTCTGATTTCAAGGGTCCGAGGCGGCGGTGGGCTTTTGTAATGCCAATAGTCAGCATCATTAATATAGTAAATATCTGTTTTCCGCATCAGGTACCGGTCATAATCATTGATTGAGGTGGTAATAAGAACCTCACTATGCGGCACCCCTTTGGTAAACATGCCTGAAGTGACATCATACAGTATTCCGCCAGTAAGACCAGCCCCGGCCCAGGCGGCAGTTTCGGCGATTGAGCCTCCGTGCAACTGAGCATCCCGAATGACCATCGCCCAAGTTCCTGCCAATGCACTGACTGCCGAAATCAGACCGGGCCGGGAAGTCCGTGCAATGCGGTCTGACCTGTGATAGACCAGTTGTACCTTGTTTGTCACAATCAGGGCTCCGTCTGGTACAACGGAGACTTTCAGACCGTAGTTGACCAGCTGGGTCAGCAGGAGATCATGAAAACCTTCACCAAAAGGCGTTTCACCATGAGGCACACACACCCTTGTGGGTGCTCCGCAAGCCGGTTTCACATACACCGGCTGATTCAGGTATCCCCATTTTCTCAGGGTTTCTGTAATCTGGGCGGCAACATCCTCAGCCAGAACATCCCAATGGTATGCAGCCTGCATCTTCTGCTGGGTGGAATGCCTGTAAGTGGCAGGCTTGGGGTTCTGAGTGTAGCACCCGAACATGAAAAACAGCATCATCAGCATGGAAACTGATCGAACATAAGTGTTCATTTTTCACCTCCTTAATTAATTTTGCAGTTAAAAAATATATAAATTGTAAAGATAAGCAGCGGGGAATTTGGCGAACAACTTCAGCCGGGAACCCGTCCGATTCACTTAACCATCAGGCTTTATTTATAATTCCCATCAGAACAGAAAAGATTTTTTCCGTATCTTCCGGTATTCTGAAGCTATGCATATCTTTTGTAAGGTGCTTCTGTTTTCTCTGAAGGATTCCGAACTTCCATATTTCTCCTATGGTTACGGCTCCGTAAAGCAGCTCCGCGGGGCTGTCTTCCTCATATTTGTCCATGGCTATGAGTTCTGCTGCCAACTGGTTGAACCCTCTGTCCAACTCTCCTTTTTTGGCTTCTATGATAATCATATCACGATCTGAACGAATCAGATAATCCAGGGAACCGCTCAGTTTGTCATTCACTTCCAATGGATATTCGACATTTATTCTGGAATCCGTGTTTTTGACGATTTCCAACAAAATAGGTGCTATGAGGAATTCTCTTTTCGCTATTTCGGAAGTCAGTGTTATCCTAGGAAGGATTTTATAATAAGTGTTCCGAAGGTTTTCAATGGGGTCAGGTTCATAATTTCGATATTCCGGCAAGTCTATCACTTCCAAAGAAAAAGAGTATCCGAATTCCCCGACAATCTCTTCCGTGGGATTGGTCATTTCAAAATAATCACGGAATGTGTATTTTTTATCTTTTTTAAAAATTGATTTCTTCATATATGCTTTGCATACTACAATTTTTGAGGGTTTGTCAAAGCCTAACCTGTTTGACAGTGAAAAAAAGTGAAAAGCTGAAAGTGGAAAGCTGAAAGTTTGACACAAAAAAAAGGGCTGACCCAGATGGCTGCCCCTTCTTTTAATTTTATGGTGCCGGGGGCGGGAATCGAACCCGCATGGGGTCGCCCCCGGAGGATTTTGAGTCCTCTGCGTCTACCAATTTCACCACCCCGGCATGAATTTAATCTCTATATTTAAATTTGAATCGTTTGTCAACAAAATTGATTGAATATTTTTTAAAAACAGCAAAAATATCTTTTTCAGGGACAATGCCTTCCCTCAATATTTTAGGAATTTCACCCGTCACATCAATGACAGTGGAACCGATTCCGCCTTTGAGAGGTCCGGCATCCAGTATCAGGTCAGGCGCGTCCCTGACCTGGGAATCCAGTTCAGGAATCTGTGAACATCCGCCATGGCCAGCAAGATTGGCACTGGTTCCGGTTACAGGGCCATTAACCGCCTTGGCCAAAGCATAAGCAACAGCATGCCCGCATAAACGTACTCCGATTTTGCCTGTCCCGGCAGTGAGATTTGCCGGCAAAGTGTCATCTGCCTCAAATACAATCGTGACCCTGCCCGGCCAGAATGTGTCCATGATGCATGATGCTGCAGGAGGGACATGTCGTACAAGCCTGTTTACTTCCTTTTTATCATGAATCAGCACAAGAATCGGTTTCTGATAAGACCTTTGTTTTATTCCAAAGATGCTGTCAATTGCCTCGGGGTTGAAAGCATCTGCCCCCAGCCCGTAAAGACACGTTGTGGGAAATACCACAGATCCGCCTCTTTTTATGACACCGGCTGCCTCTGCGATCTGATCCGGATCCGGATATTCAGGATTCACCTTTTTTATTTTATTGCTGAAGCCAGCATTCACAATTCACCATTAATCATTGACAATTCACCATTTTTTTGGCTTTCTGTTCAACTTGCTCTGCCATCTCCTTTTTAAATTCTTCCAGTTTCTTTTCAAGCTCAGGATCGGAAAGAGCAAGTATCTGAGCCGCAAGGATGCCAGCATTTCTTGCCCCTGGTTTTCCAATGGCAACGGTGGCAACAGGAATGCCCGGGGGCATCTGGACAGTGGAAAGCAGCGCGTCCAGTCCCTGGAGACAGGAGGAATCAATGGGGACCCCGATAATCGGAAGGGAGGTATGGGCAGCCATCGCGCCTGCAAGATGGGCAGCATGGCCCGCGCCCGCAATAATCACTCTGATCCCCCGTTCCCTGGCGGAAGAGGCAAACTCTGCGGCCCTTTGGGGACTCCTGTGGGCAGAGGCAATGGTCATTTCAAAGGGAATACCGAATTTCTTCAGGACAGCAGCCGTTTCCTGCATGACCTCAAGATCAGAATCACTACCCATGACAATTCCAATTTGCATAAAAATTCTCCTTTATTTCGTTGCCGGACGGGGTTCGTTGCCGGACGGGGTTTGCAACCCCGTCCGCAATGTTTGATATTTTTCGACAGCGGGCAAAACGTCTCGGACGGGGTTACAAACCCCGTCCGGCAGTAAGAACGTCTCGGACGGGGTTGCAAACCCCGTCCGGCAGTAAGTCCGGCAGTAAAAAAACTTGAAACTTGAAAACGAGAATACAGTTTACGTTTCCAGTTTCAAGACCTACATTGCCGACTCAGGATGAAAAACCAGCACTTCTTTAAGATCATCCCCGAGATATTCCCGCTCGTTGGGGCCGAGTATGCCCAGAGAGAGACAGATAAGCGTCCACATATGAACAACAGGGTAATTGCTTCCGTAATGTTCACTCAGCTCATGAATCTGTGCATGGCAGTTATGACATCCTGCAATACAGTAATCAGCTCCGGTTGCCTTGATCTGGGCATCTTTCAACCTGCCGTATTCCAGACGCTGCTCTTTATATCCCGACTGAAGGAAGCCGCCGCCGCCGCCGCAACAGTAATTGTTTGACCGGTTCGGGATCATGTCTATGAAATTTTCTTCGCCAACAACCGACTTCACCACATACCGCAAGTCTTCCGCTATGGGATCACCGTAAGATTTACGCACAATCTGACAGGGATCCTGAACCGTGAACTTGATTTTCAGATCCTTGTTCCAGTCGGAATTGACCTTCAGTCTTCCTTCCCGGATCCATTTTGCATAATATTCATAGATATTCTTAACCTGAAAATTATGGTCAATGTTGAATTTTTTCAGTCCTGCCAGGACTGAGAAGGTTACATGCCCTCATTCAGTATTGAGATAGGTCGTGCATCCCAGAGCACTTGCCTGGCCGGCCGTGTTCCGGGTGAGTTTTTCCCATGACTCGTTATCGGCAAGGAACAAGCAGTAGTTTTCACCGCCCCATCCCTTACTTCCGTAAGTCCAGTCAGCCCCTGCAAGATGAAGGATTTTCCACAGTGGAACCATTTCATCCGGCTCGGTCACCGGTTCTCTGGAGTTCTGATTCAGAAAAAACTCAGCACCCTGTTTGTCAATGGGAGCCTGCATGTCCGCAAACTCAGGCTGTGATTCCTGATATTCCTCAAGCACATCCCCCACAACAAAGTCAAAATCCTCGGGCGATGTTCCCATGGCGCTGCCGCTGTCATTCCTCAGTGCCATGTCGCATGATCCGAGAATCCCCTTGGGTCTTTCCTCCCTGGGCCGCAATGTCCTAGCGTTGAAGACCAGTTGGGGAATATCAATCTTCATCGGGCAGACATAGACGCACCGCTGGCACATGGTACACATCCACGGCCAGTTGGAGGCTACAATTTCTTCATCCAGCCCCAGTGCTGCCATACGCAAAAATTTCCTGGGATCCATTCCCTCCAGCCCGGTTGCAGGACACCCTGATGAACAGGCCCCGCAGGTCAGACAGAGGTTGAGGTTTCCCCCATCAGGGATGAGTTCCTTTACCTTGTCTATGAAAATGCTTTTTTTCTCTCTTCCAAGTTTAATTGCTTCTTCTGCCATAATCCGCTCCTCATTCTGATTGAAAATCGGCGATTGGAGATGGAATCCATGTCCGTCTTCAACTTTCAATCTTTCCTTAATTTATATTTTATCAAACTTTCATTCCTTAAAGTCGGGTAGCCGGGACTGTTCCCCCAAACAATCTTCTCTTTCTCAAACTCATCAATATCAGATACTGAGAAAATCATAATTGAAATTGTGCAGAGGTTCTGCACAATTGTTTTCACTCACTCCCACCTCTGTTTTCAAGCTGTTTCAAAATCAACTTGTCAAAATCGCTTTCAAAGAGATGGTCTTGTACAATGCGGTATTGTCATGGATATTTTCCGTTTTGCTCTCTCTTCTGCCAAATCCAGATAGGCATTTTTTTGCAATGGAAACATCTGTTTTCAATATCTTCCCATCGGATGAATTTTTCCAGCTTGTCAGTCCCATTTTATCTTTTTTGCTATCGGCTCTTTTGTAAATAAGTTCGGCTACTGTATGTCCATGTATACCAAAATGAAGTTTGTTTTGAACTTTGGCAAAAAACTGGCACTGGTTACAATATTTGATGGGTTGTCCCAGAATACCCTTCTGAGTGCTTCCTCCTCAAATCCTTCCAGATATTTGATTATCCACTTAGAGTAAGGGCGATTGGCATTTTGGAGTTCGCAGCCAAAATTGTTGTCGTCATCTCCTTTAATGGAGAGCATAATCTCATGTGAAATATTCTCCTTGTCAAAAGCCGCTCTCATAAATTCAGGCTCTGAAACCCTGATACCTCTTGAAGCCAAAAATTCATTGTCCAATTTGCGGTCAGCCGCAGCCGAACCGAGAGCAAGAGCCTCCAAAATATTCGTTTTCCCCGAACCGTTCTCCCCTATCAGCACAGTCAGCCGCCCGATATCCAATTTCAGTTTCTGTATGGATTTGAAATTTTTTATCCGGATTTCTTTTATCATAATCTGTTTGATGCCTGATCCTTGATGCCCTCCGGTTATTTTTCAAAATCTTCAAAAACAACTCCGAGATCAACCTTGACACCCGAAACATCTTTCAGAATGCCTTCATGATAAATTTCAGCGCCGTTCTTTGTTCTGAGTGTGATGCTGTGTGTCTGGGGATGCACAATCCAGACAGACCGAATGCCGGACTCCGAATAGATATCCGCCTTTTTAATCAGATCATTCATAGTCTGGCCCGGCGAAACAATTTCTATGGCTGTCAGGGGCATCTCTTCTGTTTTCACCCGGTCTTCCTCACTTATGTAATTAAGCTTTTTTCTTTTGTAAACCGAAATATCCGGCTGATGATCGTCACCGTCAACAACTATGGTAAGTTCGGAATGCACCCTGAATTCTTTCTGGCTGACGAGTTCACCGACTATGTTCGCAGCTATTGCTGAGTGGTAAATGCTCGGGCTCATTTTTCCTCCTGTCAAAATATCTTTGATGTTGGATGTTGGATGTTGGATGTTTGATAATCAACATCAAACATCAAACATCCATCAAACCGTCAAACCACAGGTCGGGGGAGAACCCCTGCTCTTTCTGCAATCTCAGGAACCTTGTGTTCCCATTCAATAGCCATGAGGTGAACCCCTGCAACACCTTCCATTTCTTTGAATTCTTCGATCTGTTCCAGAGCAAATTTTATGCCTTCTTCGGCAACCTTGCCTTTGCCCGCGCCTTTCAGCCGATTGATGATCTCATCCGGCACATCCATTCCCGGAACTGATTTTGACATATATCTGGCCATTCCCACGCTCTTCATGGGGGTGACACCGGCCAGGATATAAGCTTTTTCATGAAGCCCCATATCCACGGCCTTTTTCATGAAGTCCCTGAATTTATCCATATTATAGATACACTGAGTCTGGATGAAATCCGCGCCGGCCTCAATCTTATTGGCAAGGCGATATACCCGGAATTCATAAGGATCGGCAAACGGGTTGGACGCGGCTCCGATAAACAGTTTGGGGGGAACATCAATATCCTTGTCATTCATGAATTTCCCCTCATCCCGCATTTTTTTGACCAGTGCGATGAGCTGCATGGAGTCAATATCATAGACATTTTTCGATTCAGGATGATTGCCGAACTGCTGGTGGTCACCGGAGAGACACAGCATATTCCGTATCCCCATGGCATGAACGCCCAGGATATCGCCCATCATGGCCAGGCGGTTTCGGTCCCGGCAGACCATCTGGAAATTGGGTTCCAAACCGTCCTGAACCATCAGGGTGGAGGCTGCCCAGCTGGACATTCTGACCACTGCGGTCTGGTTATCAGTCACATTTACCGCATCCACCATCCCTTTCAGATGGCTGTATTTCTCTTTCAGATGCTCGACATTGGCGCCCTGCGGAGGACCGCATTCTCCTGTAAAAGCAAAATGACCTGCTTTCAGTACCTTTTCAAGATTGCTTCCTGATTTCAGTTCACTCATTTTGTCAATTCCTCCCTTATGCTTTTACGCGGACCACCGTCCCGTGCTGTGCGCCAGTCTTTGGCAGCCTTGACCATCAGAAGGTCATCCAGCCGTCCCTGTTCCATCTTCTTTTTGACAATCATGTCCCATATACAGTCAAGTTCTGCGTTAATTTCACACTTTCCGCGAGCAGAACCGCCGCACGGGCCGTGCTGAATGCTTTTGGAACACCGGGCAATGGGACACATACCGTCATAATAATGGATGATACAGGTTCCGCAGCCTGCACACCTTTCTTCCCAAATGCCATGCTCCGTTGCACCGCCGAAAAAGGTGGTGTTCACCGCGGGGAAGAACCGCTGACTCGGATATGCCTCGGACAGAAACTGGGGGCCTACGCCGCAGGCCATGGAAACCACAGCATCATAGTCATCATAAATGTCCCGTATCTGCTCAACATATTCAGGATCACATTGTCTTTCCAGAGTCTTTTCATCCACCTCCAGAGGTTTCCCCTCTTTCTTCCGGGCAATCTTCAGGGCAGAAGCGAGAATCCCCACTTCCTTCATTCCGCCGACGTTACAGACCGTAACACAGCCCTTACATCCCGCGATCAGGATTTTATTGCAATCACTGACCATCCATAATATCTCATCAAGAGATTTTCTATCAGCAACTATCATATATTCACCTCATTTTTAAGTGCTTAAGGTTTTAAGTTTTAAGGTTTAAGGTTTAAGTTTAAGGTTCTAATTTTTTTATCCTGAAACTTAAAACTCTAAAACCTAAAACTTAAAACCCTTCAGACACTCAAATTAACAATTCACCGGGCTTGGCCCCAGTTCTTTAATCTTATCGGTCATCCCCTTTGCAATCTCGGCAAATTGGGGGCCCATGGCAGAAGAGAGATTGAATATTTCGACACGCTCCGGCTCTATACCCAGCTCTTCAAGGGTTTTTTTGACATAATCAACTCTTTTTCTTGCTCTCAGATTTCCTTCCAGGAAATGGCATTCACCCTCCATTCACCCAGCCACATAGACACCATCAGCACCGTCCTCAAAGGCTCTGAGAAGATGAATAATATCAACTCTTCCTGTACACGGAACCTGAATAATCTTCACGTTGCTCGGGTAGGAAAGCCGCATGGAACCAGCCAGGTCGGCCGCGGCATACGCACAGTATTTACAGCAAAACGCAACGATTTGCGGTTCAAACATTTCTGACATTTTTCCTCCTTATAGCAAATATCAGTCACTATGTTAATTTGATATTTGGTATTTGGTATTTGGTATTTGGTATTACGCTGCCTTCTTATATTCCGGATCATGAAACAGGGCATCTGTTTTTGCAAGGAGCTGCTGATCCGTAAAATGTTGCAGAGTGATGGCCTTGCCGGGACATTCCGACACGCAGATACCACATCCGTGACATGAGGCAGGCTCAATCTCCGCAGCCCCCTCGTCTCCGATTTGGGGCACATTATACGGACACACGCGCACACAGGTCAGACATACTGCACAGCGGTCAGGATTCACGCTGGCGACCACACCCCCGACGAGAATTGCATCTTTGGACAAAATGGTCATGGCCCTGGACACCGCGGCCCTGGCCTGGGCAATGCTTTCCTCAAGCGGTTTGGGATAGTGGGCCAGCCCAGCCATGAAGATACCCTCCGATGCAAAATCCACCGGCCTCAGTTTTGCATGGGCCTCCACAAAGAATCCCTCGGCATTGACAGAGATTTTGAACAGTTCGGATATATCTTTGTTCTCATTGGGAAGGATCGCCGTGGCCAGAACCAGCAGGTCAGGATTCAGTTCAATGGGTCTTCGCAACACATGGTCCCTGACCGTCACCAAGAGTCCGTTCTGATCATCTGCCGCAACCTGGGGCAGATGTTCAAGGTCATAGCGGACAAACAGTACCCCTTTCTCCCTCGCCTCTTTATACAGATCTTCCCGGAATCCGTAAGACCGGATATCCCGGTAAAGGATGAACACCTGCATGTCCGGGTTGACTTTTTTGAGGTTCAGCGCGCTCTTGAGACTGTGTGTGCAGCACAGCTTGCTGCAATACGGACGCTCGGTTGTCCTGGACCCCACGCACTGGATGAACACAGCCATTTTTGCATCTGCAATGCGCTTATCCCCGGCAGTGAAAGCCTCATCCAGCTCAAGATGCGTCATCACATCAGGATGCTGCCCATACATATACTCTGTGGGGATATATTCTTTCCCGCCGGTGGCAATAATGGTTGCCCCATGCTCCACCACAGTGGAGACCATGCTGTCCTCAGTCGCGGTAATCAGAGAGGAAGTAAAATTGCCGATGACACCCGTGGTTTCAACCGCCTCGCTCTTGAGAAAGAGCCGGATCAGCGGATGTTTCTGCACCTGCTCAGTCAGGCCATTAAGATAGAGGGCGACATCTTCCCCTTTCCAGGTGGCCTGTATCCTGTGGGCAACCCCGCCCAGAATGTCCGTTCTTTCCACAAGATAAGTCTGAAATCCCTGATCTGCCACACCGAGTGCGGCTTCCATCCCGGCCACGCCGCCGCCGATAACAAGAACCGCGTGTTTCACATCAAGCGCAACCTGATGAAGCGGCTCAACATAAGCGGCCTTTGCCACCGCCATGCGGACCAGGTCTTTGGCCTTTGCTGTGGCCCTTTCAGGATCATTCATGTGAACCCAGGTGTTCTGGTCCCGGATGTTGGCCATTTCAAACAGGTATTTGTTCAGCCCTGCGTCCCGGATGGTTTCCTGAAAAAGCGGCTCATGGGTACGCGGGGAACAGGATGCCACCACCACCCGGTTGATCCCGTTTTCCTGAATGACCCCCTTCATCTTGTCCTGGGTATCCTGGGAGCAGGTGAAGAGATTGTCCTCAACATGGACGACGTAAGGCAGGGTACTGGCATATTCCCGGATTGCGGGCACATCCGCTACGCCGCCGATATTGATGCCGCAGTTGCAGACAAACACGCCTATACGGGGTTCCTGTTCTGAGATATCCAGTTCAGGAGGCAGTTCCCTGGAACGGGTCAGGGTCCCTCTGGCCTGGGACAGATACCCGGTGGCTGATGAGGCTGACGCGGAGGCTTCCATGACTGACTGGGGAATATCTTTTGGCTCCTGGAACGCGCCGCAGACATATATCCCCTCCCTGTTGGTCATCACAGGTGACAGGTTGTCTGTCCGGACGTGCTGATGATGGTTCAGATCAACGTCCAGTTTTTTTGCCAGGTCAATCACATCCGGATTGGGGGACAGACCCACCGCAAGCACGATCATGTCAAAAGTTTCGACGATGATCTCTCCGGCTTCGGTGACATAGCGGATGCTCAGGTCACCGCTTTCCAGCGGCTCCACCGTGTGAACTTTGGAGCGGACAAATCGGACGCCGCCTTCATCCCGCGCCCGCATATAATATTTCTCAAAATCCTTCCCATAAGTCCGCATGTCCATGAAGAAAACCGCAGTGTCAAGGTCTTTGTCGCTGTGTTCCTTGGCAATGATGGTCTGCTTGTTGGTAGCCATGCAGCAGACAGAGGAGCAGTAGCTGTTGTCGCACTGGTTGATATCCCGCGATCCCACGCACTGGAACCATGCGATTTTATCCGGTTCCTTATTATCTGAAGGTCTCATCAGGTGCCCTTCATAAGGACCTGAGGCAGAAAGGATACGCTCAAATTCCAGCGAGGTCACCACATTGGGATGATCTGCGTAGCTGTAAGTTTTATACTTTGAGGGATCAAAGGGGGTGAATCCGGGAGCCAGGATGACAGCGCCCACTTCAATATTATGTTCCTGTGCTTCCATTTCATGATCTATTGCCTCTGCGAGACAGGCTTTGACGCACTGGTAACACTCAGAGCAGACACCGCATTTGAGACAGCGTTCAGCTTCCTGCCTGGCTTCCTCCTCGTTGTATCCAAAGGAAACTTCCAGAAAATTGCACTCCCGCTCAGTCGGCTCCAGACACCTGACCGGCACCCGGGGGCATTGTGATTCATCCGAAGTTTCAGGTTTTCCAATGTCCCAGGTTTTTTCCCGGTTTTCTCTGAGGTCAAGACCGTTGACAAACCGGTGGATGCTTTCCGCTGCCTCTTTGCCGCAGGCCACTGCATCCACAACCGATTTGGGACCGTAAAAGACATCGCCGCCGGCAAAAACCCAGTCAATGGGCGTTTGCAGGGTCATGGGGTCAGCTTCCAGTCCGCCTCTGGGGGTTATGCATAAGCTCTGATCTTTGGCAAAATCCAACTGTGCACTCTGGCCGATGGCAACGATGACTGTGTCGCCGAACATGGCCTCACACGCGTTGTCATCGTACTGGGGATTGAACCGGCCTTCCCCGTCAAAGACTGCACTGCAGGTTTTGAATTCCAGTCCGGAAACCTTGCTGCTTTTGTCAATGAAAAAGGATTTGGGCCCGAAGCTGTTGACGATTCTGATTTCACTTTCCAGAGCTTCTTGGATTTCATGCTCCCATGCCGGCATTTCTTCCCGTTTTTCCAGGCATACCAGGGTGACGCTTTTTGCCCCTTTGCGCTTCGCGACAAGGGCCACGTCTATGGCCACGTTGCCACCGCCGATGACGATCACCTCCTCGCCGATGGTCACTTCCTTTCCCATGGCGGTGTCACGCAGAAAATCAACGCCCTGCAACACGCCTTCGGCATCTTCATTTTCCACGCCAAGTGCGCGTCCGCCGTGAAGTCCGGTGGCTAAAAACAGGGCTGCATATCCTTCGGCTTTGAGTCCGTCCAGAGTGATGTCCTTGCCGAATTCAACACCGGTCCTGATGGTGACGCCCATTTCTTCGATCGTTCTGACTTCGGTGGCAATAATATCACGGGGAAGGCGATATTCAGGGATTCCCACGGACATCATGCCGCCCACAACCGGAAGTTTTTCAAAGACTGTCACCTGATAGCCTCGGAGGGCAAGAAAATAGGCAGCACTGAGTCCTCCGGGACCGGCTCCGATGATGGCGATTTTTTCATCCCGATTTTCCTTTACTTCCGGGATGTATGGTTCATCCGCGGCTATGTCCTGATCTGCGATGAATCTGTGAAGATGCTGAATGGCGAGAGGCTGGTCCACATCATTGCGCGTACATTCTGATTCACAGGGATGGTGACAGACGCGGCCGCAGATGGCAGGGAATGGATGGCTCTCCTTGAAAAGCTCAATGGCTTCCCGGTACCGTCCGTCGTTAATCAGTGCAACATACCCCTGGATGCTGACATGGGCCGGACAGGTTGCCTTGCATGGCGCTGTTCCCCGCTTGTCTATGACAAAGGCGCTGGGCATCCCCTGAGGGTAAAGCTTGAATGCTGCCTTCCGTTTCCGCAGCCCCTCGTCAAACATGTTGTCACATTCTATGGGGCACACTTTCTGACATTCCCCGCAGGCCGTACATTTGGATATGTCTATATAACGGGGATTCTGCTTCAGTTTTACTTGGAAGTTTCCGATTTCACCAGACATTTCCTCCACTTCCGTCATGGTCAGAAGTTCGATATTCAGGTGCCTCCCGCACTCAACCAGCTTGGGGGAGATGACACACATGGAACAGTCATTGGTGGGGAAGGTCTTGTCTAACTGAGCCATGACCCCGCCAATGGCGGTTTTGCGTTCTGCCAAATATACCAGGTATCCGGAATCAGCGAGATCCAGAGATGCCTGAATGCCGGCAATCCCTGCTCCTACAACCAATACAGAACCGATGACATCTTTTTTTTCTTTGTTTGGGCTCATTTGTTGTCCTTGTTTTAGGGTTTGAGTGTCAGCATGTCAGGGTGTTTTGGGATATGAACTGAAAACCAGGCTTTTGGCAAAACTTCGTTTTTTGCTGTTAAACACTTCAACATCTGAACACTGTCTCTGAACGAATTACCCAAATTAAGAATTAAATTTCAAGTTTCAAATTTTAACTCTTAATTGGTGTTACATATTAAATCTGTTATGATTTCCCTTATGTTCAACGTCTTTCCCGGCACTGGTTCAGTTCAATGGGATTTTTTAAGAAAATCAGCCCATATACCGTTTGAAAACAGACAGTTATCAGTCTTTTTGCATATTTTGACAACCACTTGATTTTAATACGATTCCCATTCAACTGAACCAGTGCCCAAATAAAATCATAAATTCTTTTGGATAAAACGGCAAGTATCTGGTTCGGGAAACAAACTTTTTCAAATTTATATCTGTAATCTGTAAGAAAAAAATGTCTGGCGCATAATAGGGGAATAAGGCAGGGATGATTTCAGATGGAAAAGTCAGCGGAATGTCAATCCCGGGAAATGACTTATGCAAATCTTTTTTCTTTAAGACATGATATTTGCATGAAGAAAAACAAGGAAGAAGGAGGTGATTCCATTTACAATCAGTGGCAATTCGTAAATTCATCCGCTTTATACGATGAATTTGAAAATCGAATAACTTAGTGAACTCGCAAAAAATAATATGCCTGATATTGGGCAGTAACACCTTCATCAGGTTATCCAAATTTTATAATGGAACTGTGTTCGTGGAAATTATTTTTACGAGATCAAAAGAAAGGATTTGTGAAATGACAAGATTAAAAACGATTTCGCCTTTGTCTGTCGTACTGATTCTGGCGATCATATCATCATTGACTTTGGCCCCGACTGTATGGGCACAGGATGATACAGGAGCCGATGTCACAGGCGGTGGAACAACCGAGGGCAATGTTCAGTTCACTCCGGGATATATCAAAGGAACAGTATCCATGGACGGTGAGCCTTTGCAAAATGCAAAAATAAAGGTCTATAGAAATCCGACCACTTATGAAAAAGTGACTGACGCAGATGGTCAGTATGAGGCGATGGTCGGTACACCTGACCAGGGTGCCGGCAGTTGGGATTATGAAATCTCCTGCCAAACCGCAACCGATGACGGACGCGGCACACTCTATTTTAAAAAGCAGATTGTCGCCATATCATATGGTGAGACCAAAACCGTCAACCTTGACATTCGTCCGGGATATGTGGCGGGCAAGGTGACCGTTCCCGGTGCCATCACCAGCGGATATGTTTCCGCTGCCGGTTCTGATGGAAATGTTGCACAGAACATCACCATATCCTCTGACGGAACCTTCTCTTTTCCGGTACAACCGGATACCAATGTGAGGGTATGGGGCAGTGTGACAGCGAACGGAATTCCCCATACACTGGCCAATGAGTATGTCAATGTCACCGCGGGCAGCACATCCGCAGTGAACTGGACCATCGCTTCGGCGAATATCAGCGGGCGGGTGACTGTGAGCGGAACAGGCATTTCCAATCTTCGTATCACTGTGAGCGGCGGTCTTTCCACTGCAACGGCAACCACCGATGCGAACGGAAACTACAACGCAATGGTATTCACCCCGGAAGACGAGACACGTCAATGCACGGTGACATGCAACAATGCTTACATTGACAGCGGAAAGACTCGCCTGTATTTCAAAAATCAGACGGTCACGCTCTCTCACGGGGAAACCCGGACCCTGAATTTTACGTTTTCAGGCCGCATCAACGGAGCCATCGCATTGCCCGGAGGTGTTGAAGTATCCGGCGGAACGATTTATGTCAGAGGATCCGATAGAAACTATATTGCATACACCACGAATATTGCCTCTGACGGAACCTTCACACTGCCGGTGAGACCGGATTCAAATATTATGGTCTGGGGAAATGTTGTGGTCGCTGGCTCCAATCACACTCTGGGGTCTCAGACCTTGACTATCAGCGCAAATCAAACCAAAACAGTGAATTGGACCATTGCCTCGGCTCAGGTCAGAGGAAATGTGAAGGTTGCAGGTTCAGGCGCACAGAATGCCACAATCACTGTATCCGGCAGCGGTTTTTCCAATGTCAGTGCGAGAACCGATGCGAGCGGAAACTACAGCCTGATGATTTTCACCCCGGAGTCAGGCTCCCGGGCATGCACGGTTACATGCAGCAATGTCGGGCTCGGCGGCAGTGATTATATCTCTTTCAAGCCGATTTCACAGACCTTCTCTTACGGTGAGATCAAAACCATCAACTTTCAGGTGACACCGGGATATGTCACGGGCAGAATTGCCACTTCCGAGACAGTATCCGGCTATCTGTATGCCAAGGACACGAGTGACAATCGTATCCTCGCAAGGGTTGCCATTGCTTCGGACGGTGCGTTCTCTTTGCCCGTATATCCCAATACGGACATGAAAGTGTGGGGCAGGGTGAACATCGGCACATGTACCAATCATTCTCTTTCGGAGAAGTCAGTCCGTGTGGGTATGAATGAGACCAAAACCCTGAGTTGGACCATTACCACAGCACAGATTAACGGCAGGGTGTCGATGGGAAATGTCGGCGTGGAAAATGCCCTGATCTCTGTTCCGGCCAGCGGCGGACTCTGCGGGGTCAGCACAAGGACAGCCTCAGATGGCACTTATGTTCTGAGCCTGTTCATGCCCGAGAGCGGTGTCAGGGAATGCATTGTTTCCTGCACAGGTGTCTCTGTCGCTCAGCCGGCCAAAACAGTAGCCCTCCGTTCCAATAAGAGAGAAACCGTGAACTGGGCAATCGCGTCGGGCCGGATTGTGGGCAGGGTGTCACTCGGGAGCACCGGAGTTGCCAATGCCCTGATAACGGTTGCAGGCGTGGGCAACACCAGGACAGATTCAGAGGGAAACTACAGTATGGGGTGGTTCAACATGTCTCAGGAAACCGGACAGCAATACACCGTGTCCTGTGGCAATGTGTATGCCGGTGATGGGACTCAGGTGAGCTTTGCCAGCAAAAACACCCATGTCTCCAACGGTGAGACAGAAGTGGTGAATTTCTCTGCTCAGACCACTACTTATACTCATATCGGGGGCAACATAGGAAGAAGGGTGGGAAGCGGTACCATCTGTGCCAAGCTGCCTGACGGAACCCGGATATGTTCGGCCATCCAAGCGGACGGCAGTTACACCCTGCCAGTGCCGCCGTTCACAGACATTGTGATACACGGTATGTTTGTCTCAGAGACCGGACTCAGCTACACCATAGACAGCCAGAGCATAAACATCTCTGATGATGATCCGCCCGAAATAAATGTGCCGAGCCGGACAACCCAGGGAAGCATCAGCGGCAGCGTCACGCTGGCTGGCCTGGACACCCTTGGGCAAAGCCTTGACAGACATTATCTCCGTTCCTCGGCAGGAAGTGTGAATCTCTACGAGAACGGCGGTGACTATGCTTTCAGTCGTCTGTCACCGAGAACCTATTATTTTTATCACGGAAACAGCTATTATGTGGAAAGCTATCTGAACAGCGGCGATGACCGTTTCAGGCATCCGCCGGCAAACTTCACCGCTCAGGTCGCGCTGGCTGCCGGTGACGAGATCACCAATGATGTCGCCTCCGATGTCGCGCTTATCCAGGGACAGATTATTCTCGAAGGAACCGGAACCATTGAAAATGTTGTTCAGGGGAACATCTTTGCTTACGGCGTTGATGGAACTGCCACAGCGAAAGGTTGGAGTTCGGACAAGGTGGATCCCGGCACCGGCGATTATGATCTCGTGGTCTCCGAGGGGGATTGGGATGTTTATGATACCCGGCTCAGATTTGGTGGCGAAACTGAATCCGGCGATATCCTGAATTCCACGCTGAATATAAAGGATTACACCCGTGCGGCCTCAAACGAGGGTGAAATCTCTGTGAGTGCCGGCGAGGTCTTTGAAGAGGATATCGTTTATGAGACCGGAACGGTGATCATCAGATTTTCCGTACCTGAGGGGGCCACATTGAGGAATCCCCGTCTTAACGGGCATTGTGTGGCATACGATGACGGCGTGGAGATCAGGGCTGATATCACTGCCACTGGTTCCTCGGCCGAAGTTGTTGAGGGAAGGGTCGCTTTTATCAGTATTCCCGGAACCTGTCACCTTTCCGCTTATGCAGATGTCATCTCCGGAGGCGTGGTTCTTTCCAACCGTCATTTTGGCGACTTGGAGGTGAGGGTGATTGCAAACCAGGAGCGGGAGGTCAATTCAAACGGGCCGAGCATTACCGTGAAAAGCCCGGAATCCGGATATACGACCTGCAACGAGGAAATTATGGTATCGGGAACCATCACTTATGAGGAAGAAATCACCGATGTGCGAATTAACGAAGCATCTGTCGATTTCACTTCCAGTGATAATCCTGATGATCCGAATGAGGTCTCCTTTGTCGCTGTTGTTGATCTGGAGATGGGTGAAAGCACCATCGAAATTGTCGCTGAGAGCGGCGAGGAGAGCAGTGCATCCAAGACCATCACCATCTCTCGTTATGTGGCGGGTGTGTTTACTGTGGGAGATGACGGCATTGTCACCATAGACTGGCTCTACGATGGTGGAGCGTATGAGGGTGAACTCGGCATTTTCAGTCTGACGGGAATGGATATTTATGATCCGAATTCGGTGAATTTCATCAGAGAGGCTGCAAGACGGGCCTTGTCAGACTCAGAGGAAGGGTATGTGGTCATTTCAGATGCAGAGGAAGGCGCGAAGTTCAGTGGCTCTCTCGGCGAGTCCAAGGATTGGAACGAAGGACTTTATCAGCGTGCAAAACATTTTGACATGAAACCGGGAGACACGTTTGCAACGATACTGGTTCCGAACTTCACTTTGCAGGAACTGTATGATGATCCGGGAACGGATAATGTTCAGAAGGCTCCTCTGTTTTCCCTTGCGTCTGCCAATCCGGAGCATGATATGTACCTGGGACAGATCGCTGATATTAACGGATCGGGCAATGCCTTTATCTATGAGGACAAAGATTTTGTCAACAGTGACAAAGACTATAATGACCTCATCTTTCAGGTGAGCGGGGTCATTGTCTGTGAGGGAAAGGCTCCGACATTGGATGCTCTGATAGCAGACGGCGTTATGGATGCGGACAGCGATTGGAGAGAGTTCACCGACTTGGGCAAGGTGATGGTGGATCATATTGAGGTGGTTCCCACTCCGGTGCGGATGTCCGTGAGTGTCGGAGGCCCGGCTGCTCTGTTTGTGTATGATGCTCAGGGGAGAGAGTGCGGTAAAGACGGTGCTTATATCCCGGGTTCCACTTTTGAGACAGATGAGAGCGGAAACCAGGTGATCTCCCTGCCTGCGCTGGAATCGGGTGAGTACCGCCTGGTGCTGCACGGTGCGGAGGATGGCGGTGTCTGCCAGTTGAGCGTGACGGAATATAAAGGACTTTCTGAGATATTTTCGGAGACAAAGGCAGTCCGAATCGGACCGGGCCAAGTTCTCCGGTCCGGGATGTCGGTGGACACTGACTTGGCAGTCGCCGATTTCAGCGACCCGGAAATTCCCTCGGACGCGGAAGGCAAGCCCCTTGTCTATGACTTTGACGGCAACGGCACAACAGATGACAGCGATATTGCAAAAGTGTCTGTCAGATGGAATGCCGCCGAGGGGGATGAGGATTATGATCCCTTTTATGATCTGGACGGGGATGGCTACATCGGCATTCTTGATATTATGGCGGTGGTGAACAGCAAGTCGGTTCCGTGACAATCGCAACTTTCCACCGGCAGCCTCTGGGCGGCCGGTGAGATA
>Ga0190283_1000150_pt1 | contig 38210 bp, 27 predicted proteins | sample 48691801_MG_FD_161669 | JGI IMG/M metagenome (GOLD analysis project Ga0190283, IMG submission 161669) | Hydrothermal vent microbial mat bacterial communities from Southern Trench, Guaymas Basin, Mexico - 4869-18-0-1_MG | ecosystem: Environmental > Aquatic > Marine > Hydrothermal vents >...
TAAGAAGGGGCAACCATAAGAAGGGGCAACCATAAGAAGGGGCAACCATAAGAAGGGGCAACCATAAGAAGGGGCAACCATAAAGGATTGCCCCTACACGACACGACGGTTCGTAGGGGCAATCCCACGTGCAAAGCCCTTACAATCCCACGTGCAAAGCCCTTTTGATTCAGGCAAAATACCTGATAATATGTGCTTCGGTACTTAGTAGGCGATTCTTCGCCATCGCTTTTGTTGTTATTCGATGATCAAGTTTTTTCGTGCGCCCAAACGCCCAAGGATTGTTATAAAAAAGGATTTCTTCTAATTGCTGATAATGAACAAATTCGAGAAAATTGAAGCTTTCCTTGGAAAATAAAATCGTTCCGAAGAAAGCTATTCAATCAGCAAATGCTTATTCAAAGACAAATCGAGAGTGATTTTAGGTTCTAAACTATAAAATCCCTTATTATATACAATCCTTGTAGTTATTAGTGTTAGTAGTAGGCGAATCATCACCATCGCATTTTAAGCCTACTACAAACTAAGGCGCTAAAGCGCCTACTACAAACTAAGGCGCTAAAGCGCCTACTACAAACTAAGGCGCTAAAGCGCCTACTACAAACGCAAGGCGCTAAAGCGCCTACTACAAACTAAGGCGCTAAAGCGCCTACTACAAACGCAAGGCGCTAAAGCGCCTACTACAAACGCAAGGCGCTAAAGCGCCTACTACAAACTTGGGCGCTAAAGCGCCTACTACAAACTAAGGCGCTAAAGCGCCTACTACAAACTTGGGCGCTAAAGCGCCTACTACAAACTTGGGCGCTGTTATATGGAACGTACTTCAAATCCGTGAATTTTTTTACGGAACATTTCATTAAATTTCCTGTAAAATTAAATACTTATAAAAAATAGTTTCATTTTTCATTTTTCATTAGTATAGTAGTAGGCGATTTATCGCTTCAACCAAAGTACCAATTACCAAAATTATGATTTTATCTAACGAAGGCAACTCATTGCTAGTGCGCCAAACGGAACCAGAAGATGCACCCATCCTACTACGCGCCTACGAAGACGATTCCTTTATCCATCTTTACCGTTCCAACAATGTCGAACAAACCGAAGAAGAATTAGCCGAACTCTTGGCGGAACGGGCCGGAAGTGATCCGGCCGAGATTGGCTATGTGGAATTTATGATAGAACATGATCAGCACGGGCCTGTCGGAGTCGCGGCACTGGGCGACTATTCACCCCTTCACCAACGTGCTGAGTACCTAATAGGAATATTTGGTGAACAACACCGCTCCATTGGCTATGGCACCGAAGCCACTTTGTTAGTGCTTGATTTAGCTTTCAATGCATATCACTTACATAAAGTCTATTCTTATATCTATGAGTACAACAAGTTTGCCCAAAAAAACATCGTTAAATTTGGTTTTAAACATGAAGGAACGCTTATTGAGCATCACTATCTGCTGGGAGAAAAGCGGTTTGTCAGTTTACACATCAATGGCATGACAGAAGAACGTTTTCGCAACACTGAACAAATTCGCCGCTACTCTTGGCGGTTAGTGGGGAGAGATGTCACTCAACCCCGTCAAATCATCAAACTCACTTTGGACAACCAATTACCGAAGGAGACTGGCACAAATTTTCTCGAAGAATGGCTGGCATGACGTTGTCCAAACCTAAAGGTTTGGACTCCATGACTTTTATATGTGAGGATAATAATATGAAAACAATCCATTGTGCGGCCCTAAATCGTTTGCCTTTAGAATGCAGGATGTATCCAGAATCAGTGAACATCAAAAAACCCGGTTTTTTAAAAAAACCCAGTTTCTTTGCTCTGTTGCTGGGATTGCTGTTAAGTCAGGTTTATGTCTCGGCGGAGACCCTAAAAGAGCCGATTCGCACTTTCCAAGGGCACACTGACTCCGTTAAAACCGTCGCATTCTCGCCTGATGGCAACACCGCCATCTCTGGCAGCAGTGACAGCACCATAAAACTCTGGGATGTCCAGACGGGAGAAGAAATTCGCACCTTCAAAGGCCATAGCGACAAAGTTTACTCTGTCACATTTTCTCCCGATGGCAACACCGCCCTCTCTGGGAGCCGTGACAACACCCTCAAGCTCTGGGACATCCAAACTGGAAAACCCATTCGTACTTTCAGAGGCCATACCAAGTCAGTGAGAGTCGTTGCCATGTCGCCTGACGGTAGCACCGCCCTCTCCGGGAGTGAAGATAACACTATCAGGTTGTGGGAAATACAGACTGGAAAAAAACTGACTATTTTCCAAGGACATACGCGAGCCGTTTATGCCGTAGCCTTTTCGCCAGATGGCAGCATGGCCCTCTCCGGCAGTAAAAATGGCACGATAAAACTGTGGGATATTCAGGCCGGACAAGAACTTTTCACATTTGAAGGACATACCGGTTTAATTTATACCGTCGCCTTCTCGCCCGACGGCCGCACGGCCGTCTCCGGGAGTCAGGATAAAACGATAAAACTCTGGAATATCCAGACGGGACAAGAAATTCTCACCTCCCAAGGCCATACTGAGAGTGTTGACTCGGTCACCTTTTATGAAAATGGACGCTATGCCCTCTCTGGGAGTCAAGACAACACAATCAAGTTATGGGATATAAAAACCAGACAAAACCTTGGCACTTTCCAAGGACATACCGATTGGGTTTACTCTGTCGCCTTTTCCCCCGATGGTAGCACCGCCATTTCTGGGAGCCGGGATAAAACCCTTAAACTTTGGAAAATTGACTTACCGCCCACCGCGGCCTTTAGCGTTTCTCCCAGCACAGGTACCGCACCCGTTACCATAATATTAGATGCAAGTCAATCATTGGGCCAAATGCTCAACTACCAATGGTCAACATCTCATGGTAAAACCATGACGGGTAAACAAGTCGATTTAACCTTTGACAAAAGCGGCACATACACCATTACCCTCACCGTCACAGACGGCCTCAACCGAACAGATGCCTTTGAAAAAAAGATTGTGGTTAATCAGCCCCCCAAAGCGGTCTTTACGCTCTCGCCAGAACAAGGCAAAGCGCCTTTGAGTATCGACTTAGATGGCAGCGCCTCGGTTGACAGCGATGGCACCATTACAAGTTACCAATGGTCATCTTCTGACGGCCAAACGGCGACGGGTAAAACCGCCCAAATGACGGTCCAAAATGAAGGCAAATACACCATCACTTTGACTGTCACCGACAACTCGAATGCCACCGCCACGGCCAAAAAAACCGTGAGCTTTGGCAAAAAAATACCGCCAGTGGCGACTTTCACTGTATCACCCACCGAAGGCAAAAAGCCACTTACAGTGCATTTAGATGCCAGCCAATCCTTTGATAAAGATGGCAACATTGTTAGTTGGGAATGGAAATCCTCTAGCGGCAAAACCCTATCGGGTGAAAAAACAAATTTCATCTTAACGACGGTGGGCGAACAAACAATAACCTTAACAGTAACGGACAATGACGGCGCAACAGCAACGGCCGAAAAAACGGTAACAGTCACAGGCGACGCGCCCGTTGCCAAGCTCAAAGTCTCCCCGCTGACGGGCTTTGCACCACTGACTGTGCAACTAGACAGTAGCGACTCTGTTGACACAGATGGCCGAATCACAGACTATCGGTGGACAATTTCCGATGGACAACAGGCCATCGGCCGTACTAAAAGCATTATCTTCGGTGAGCCTGGCACTTACCAAATAAACCTTGTCGTCACAGACAATGACGAACTACAAAGCGACAAAGCCACTCAAACGATAACTGTCGAAAAAGAAATACCACCCGTTGCCAAACTTCAAGCCTCGCCGCTATCAGGCATCGCGCCGCTGACAGTTGCATTGGATGGGGGCCTGTCTTTCGATCCAGACGGCGGGACTCTCGTTACCTATCGCTGGAAGGCAACCGATGGCAAAAATACTCTGACGGCTTCTGGCGAAACCGCCACTTTAACCTTTGACAAAGCGGCTAACTACAGACTATCGCTCACCGTCACCGATGACGAAGACAATACCTCATCCAACAACGTGACTATCACGATAACAGACACCCCACAAATAGCGTTTGAAGGCTTAGAAGACTTCTATGAAGTTGGCGACATTATCGTGGTAGACTTGGTAGAAATCGTACCAAGAAATTCCAGAGAACGCGTTGATTTATGGGTTGCTATTCAAATCCCTACCGGTGAATTATTCTTTAGAACACTTTTACCGCAAATGCCATTCGCCCTGAAACCTCAAGCTTTTAAGAATTCCTTACCAAGCACCGAGACTACCACTCGTTTGCTAGAATTTCAAGTCATCCCTGGCATGGGCGGAGAATATGTTTTATACGGGCTTTACGTGAAAGAAGGCGAAAATCCAATGGAGCATCTTTCCGATCTCCAACCCATCCTACGCTCAAACTTAGCGACACAATCGACGATGTTCAGTGAACAGTGAACAGTGAACAGTGATCAGTTTTCAGTCAATCAGGAGTTTGGCAGGAGTCGTTTGACAGCTGCCAAGGTAAGCCTTGTATTCCAACATGTAAAGTGATCAGTGTTCAATGAACAGAACTGATTTGGAAGTCTTGGTTGTTTTAGGATTTATCATTAAGTGATAAAATACAAAAGTTTTTTTCATTGAACAGTGATCAGTTGTCAGTGATCAGTTTTTGGCCCTGGAGAAATCCTATTTTTTGGAAAAATCGGATTTCTTTGGTGTTCAAACGAGGTTTTTTTATAACAACGAGATAAATCTATGAAAAACTCAGACAACATCAAAAATTCCGCTGCGGCTTATGCCCTTTTGTTAGCCACTAGCCCCGCATGGGCTGCTAACACCACCAAACCCGGTGGCCCCACCCCAGGCTCGGAAGACGCTAGGCGAAAGCTACCCCCACCTCCTCCAACTAGAGAGACGCACCCTCCGAAACTAGAACAAGGTAAAAGCCAGGCTGCTCTTCAACGCCGAGTCCGCATTGCCTCAATCAGAGTGGATCAAACTAACAACGAAATGCAAAAATGTCCGGTGCCAAGACGAGTCAAGCTGAAACAGCCTCGCCCACGCCGCATTTTATCGCTGGCTTTCGACGATCCCAAGGCAAAACAAATTGTGACGTTGCAATTTACGATGTCAAGGATTCCTGCTCTCAATGAAGAGCACGTCTTGGTGCTGCTCCACAGCCAATGTGTGTCCCGTAAACCCAAATCCAAAAAAGCTAGAAAGAAATTAGTACTGCATGGCAGTGATATTCAGGTATTGGGCACTTACAATATCCCGGCACAGCCCAAGCAAGGCTCTACTCGTAGTGCCTCGGCAAGCCCGATAACTTTCGATGTTCCTTTAGAAACCCGCGCACTCGTCCGACAAATTGCAGCGGGTAACGAGACGTTTTACTTTCAAGCGGCCTTGCTGAAAAAAACAGACTATCAGAAAAGATACTACGATGAAGTGGTTTTTTCGCCGCTGCGAGCCATCCATTTTACGACGCCCAAAGCGTGCCCCAAGAAAAAGCAATTTGAAAGCACAATTAATTCCCAAAACACCGCTTGCAAAAACTTGCCAAGCAAAACTAACTAGTACAGTAAGGCGGAAGTTTCTATACCACCAAAAAACGGTCAAAGAAATCCAAAGAAATCCGAGTTTTTGGAAAAATCGGATTTCTGGGTGGTGAAAAAATGAAGAATGAACAAATACTTATAAAATCACTTTCAATCAAGACGTTTTTATAAGTCATTGATTTTTTATGATTCAATTCAACCCTTAATTCGCATTAGCAATTACCCATTACTACTGTTCACTGTTCACTGTTCACTGTTCACTGTTCACTGTTCACTGAAAACGGAGGATTTTAATGCACGTTACCCTTGTTCATGTCCAAGTCAATCCCGAACAGGTTGACGAATTTATTGAAGCCACCCGCCTCAATCACGATGCCTCTATCAAGGAAAAGGGAAATCGCCGCTTTGACATTTTGCAAGATGCGAATGAGCCCACCAAATTTATACTGTATGAAGCTTACGCGACGGTTTTTGATGCCGCCGCCCACAAAGACACTTTACACTACGTGATGTGGCGTGAAAAAGTGGCCATGTTGATGGCAAAACCACGCGATGGCGTAAAATATAATTGCCTGTTTCCTGAAGATTAAAGCAAGTAGGTACACATCATAAATCTTTTATAGCTGACTGATACTATCCCTTTAAGAGCGTGTTTTAAAAGCATTCGGTATCAGCCTTCATGCTATAAAAATTTTTTTCCACACTCGCGCGTTTTCGACAGATATTATCCCAAAAAGGGATAGTATCTGTTTTCGATTTCACAAATCCATCAAAGGATTATTATAATATCTTTTCAGACAAATAGAGTTATCCAGAAGAATAGTTATGAAACTCAGTAGTTGAGAATGGCCCCTTCAAAGCGATCAATCGCCTACGACGAACTGGCCCACTAAAGGCGAACGCTCGCCTACGACGAACTGGCCCACAAAAGGCGAACAGTCGCCGACGACGAACTGGCCCACAAAAGGCGAACGCTCGCCGACGACGAACTGGCCCACAAAAGGCGAACAATCGCCGACGAGGAACTGGCCCACACGAACAGTCGCCGACGACGAACCGGCCTACCAAAGGCGATCAATTATTTTTAGCATCATTCTCAACGACTGAAACTGATAACTGATAACTAATATGATGCACATTGCACCGTTTAACATTGCCCGCTTACCGCGTATTTTATTCGGTGAAGGGGGCACCAAAGAAATTCCAGCACAAGTTGCCACCTTCGGCAAACGTGTACTGATTATCACGGGAGCGCAGTCTTTTCGCGCCACAGCACACTGGCAAACGCTTCAGCAAGGCTTGCGCGAGCAAGGCCTCACTTGGGAAACTTTCACGGTGCAAGGTGAGCCGTCGCCTGATTTGGTAGATCAAGCCGTGAAGGATTATCGAAACAGCGGCATTGAAGTCGTGCTAGGTATCGGCGGCGGCAGCGTGTTGGACGCTGCCAAAGCCATTGCCGGGCTATTACCGCATGGCAATTCAGTGATGGATCACTTGGATGGGGTGGGCAAAGGCATTGCCTATCAGGGGCCGTCAACGCCTTTTATCGCCGTGCCGACGACAGCGGGTACGGGCAGTGAAGCTACCAAAAATGCCGTACTTAGCCGGCAAAGTGCGGAGACTGGCTTTAAAAAATCTTTCCGCCACGAGTACCTTGTACCTCAAGTCGCTATTGTTGATCCGGCCTTGTTGGCCTCTTGTCCGCCTGACTTATTGGCAGCCAACGGCATGGATGCGTTTACGCAATTGTTAGAACCTTACGTGTCTAGCAATGCCAACCCTTTAACCGATGCCTTAGCCATTTCTGGCATGACGGCCTTTCGTGATGGCTTTTTTGCAGCAATTGAAGCCAAGGATGAGGCCGCCGCAAAGGCTGGACGTAGCCAACTGGCTTATGCCTCCCTACTGTCTGGCATCACGCTTGCCCAAGCGGGACTAGGTTCGGTACACGGTTTAGCTTCCCCATTGGGCGCATTTTTCCCATGTCCACATGGCGTTGTCTGTGGCACACTGGTTGCTGAGGCAACTGATATTAATATTACCGCCCTGAGCGAGCGGACACCTGACAGCATAGCCCTTCGCAAATATGCCAATGTTGGCGCTTTACTAGTAAATCACCCGCTACCGCTTTCTTCGTTCCAAGTGGAACTGCTTGCGGCGTTTTGTACAATCTTAGTTGATACTCTAAGAAACTGGACAAAGCGATTGGCACTGCCCAAACTTAGCGCGTATGGCATGCAAGCTGCCGATATAGACAAAGTCGTTGCCAACTGCCGAGGCGGTAGCATGAAAACCAATCCGATTGTGTTGACGGATGCTGAATTGCGTGAATTGTTGCAACGGCGTTTGTAGTCCTGCCAATCGCTTTTGCTCTTGGCTGAGAGCGACTGTACCCTAAAGGTAGCCTGTTGATTTGTGTTTATACTTATAGACTTTCAGACAATTATTTTCAACGTGAATAGCTTCTAGTGCAAGATCGCTCCAGTTTCCATGCCACCAAAAAACGGTCAAAGAAATCCATGAGAAATCCGATTTTTTGGAAAAATCGGATTTCTGGGTTTTCTGGGTGGTATGGGAATTTCCGCTTTACTGCACTAGGGCTATTATCTCGCTCCGCGAGTTACTACGTTTCATATTCAACCCCTACGGGGTTGGTGCTTTACTTTACCATTACCACAGGTTTCACCTGTGGCTATTCATATTCAACCCCTACGGGGTTGGTGCTTTACTTTACCATTACCACAGGTTTCACCTGTGGCTATTCATATTCAACCCCTACGGGGTTGGTGCTTTACTTTACCATTACCACAGGTTTCACTAAAGCGTCTCGATTGCAACCCCTACGGGGTTGGTGCTTTACTTTACCATTACCACAGGTCATATTTGCACCTTACACCTTTCCCCTAAAACACCTCTTTCGACGTTAGCACCGTTTTGTTGTAGAGTTTCATTAATACTAAAGTTCCATTTTTTTGTGGACGTAATGGCTCAGGGTTCCAATCTTTAGGATGCTTGGGAGCAAAAAACGTCTCGCCTGACGCAATCACAAAATCGTCAAACTTCTTGACAGCGAAAGAGATACCCTTGCCAGCCTGGTTCTTGGTGTTGGTTGTCAATTTCCCTTTCGACAACGCCAACATAGCCTGCTTTTCATTATCAAGCTTGTGTGCATTTTTAATCTGGTTGAAAATGCCTTCACCATCATCAACAATTCCAATTTCCGTTGTAACGGCTGTTTGTTTGAGGGTAATAGCCACTTTTTGCCCACCTGAATGAACAATGGCATTATTTAAGATATTGGTGAACCCATCATGCCAAATATTGATGACGCGACTTGGCAGATTACTCAATCGCGGGGCAATTTCTTTCTGCCAAACGACTTGTTCATCTAATTGATTCTTAAGAGATAAGGTGATTGATTTTTCGTTCAAAACCTTAAGCCAATAGTGCCGACTCTGCGTCATACCTTGCCCCTCAAGTATTCCGCTTGAGAGCAAAAGTATGACGTGTTTGCTAACCGCTTGACGGGTGATACCAAATTTGTCTGTCGTTTGTTTGGCAATGCTCGATGGATATGCTTCAACGTTTTCAAGGATAAAGCGACGGATTGTTTCTCCTCTATCTATACTATTGGTACTCATGCTTCGATTTCCTAATTGATTTTTTGCCATTGTCAAACAAAATTGCTGTGATTGTCAATCATTGGTACTAAAGCAAATCCTGCGGATCCACATCCAATGACCAACGCACTTTGTTTGTTGAGGACGGGAGTGTAGGCAACCATTGAGAAAGCAATCGGTGCAAAACATCGCGCTGCGCGGCTTGCAATAATAATTGAGCGCGATACCACCCGGCCCGTTTTTGCATCGGTGCAGGAACTGGCCCCCACAATTCCACAGTGTCGCCATTCAACGTCTGCGCCTGCGTTTTAGCTTGGTTTAGAAAATCCATTGCCGGCTCCGCCGAAGAAGCCTCAGCACGCAGCAAGGCGAAGCGAGTGTATGGCGGAAATTGAGCTTCTTGGCGCTCTTCGAGGGTCGCTTGAGCAAATGACGTATAACCTTGACGAATCAGGCGAGTTAGTAACGGGTGATCAGGATGATTGGTTTGAATAATGACTTCGCCGGGTTCATCGGCACGGCCGGCACGTCCCGCCACTTGCACCAGTAATTGCGCCATCCGCTCCGTGGCACGAAAATCTATCCCATACAAGCTGCCATCAATATTGATAACCCCGACTAACGTGACTTTAGGAAAATGATGACCTTTCGCCAGCATTTGTGTGCCGACTAAAATATCGGCTTCGCCTTTGCGGATGCGTTCTAAGATGGTGTGCATGGCGTTTTTGCAGCGCGTGCTGTCGCTGTCTATGCGTAAGATTCGTGCGCTAGGAAATGGCTTTTGCAACTGTTCTTCTACACGCTCCGTTCCTTGTCCGGATAAATATAATTTAGGATGCTGACAGTTTGGGCACTGAGTATCAAGCACACGAGTGGCACCGCAATAGTGACAGAGTAAACGTTGGTCGGTTTCGTGATAAGTGAGACGAGCATCACAGTGTTGACAATAGGCCACCCAGCCGCAGCTGTAACACATCAAAATGGGCGCGTATCCGCGACGATTGATAAATAAGAGGACTTGTTGGTGCGCCGCCAAACGTTGGCTAATCGCTTTTTTTAGTTGCTGTGATAAGCTGCCCTGGCGAGATTGTTGGCGCATATCCACAATATGAAAAGTGGGATGTACGGCCGTTCCGGCGCGTTCTGGCAGAAGAAAATGTTCATAGCGTTGTTGCAGCGCGTTGTGCAGACTCTCTAGCGAAGGCGTGGCACTGCCTAACAGAATAGGCACTTGGGCGCGTTGCGCTCGCACGACGGCAATATCACGGGCCGAATAGCGAAAATGGTCTTGTTGTTTATAGGACTGATCATGTTCTTCATCAACGATAAAAACACCCGGACGTGCTAAAGGTGTCCACACCGCCGAGCGTGTTCCTATCACAATGGGGGCCTCTCCATCGCGGGCTAATAACCACGTACGCAGACGTTCACTGTCATTGAGTTTGGAATGTAATACCTCAATGGGTACGGCAAAGCGTTTTTTAAAACGGTTAACCATTTGCGGCGTTAGATTGATTTCTGGAACTAAAACAATGGCTTGGCGGCCTTGATCTAGAACCTTTTGAATAATTTGTAAATAGACTTCGGTTTTGCCGCTACCCGTCACGCCATCCAGTAGACAGGGATAAAATTGCTCAAGTTTGCTACAAACTTGGCTGACGACTTGCGTTTGCGCGGCGTTGAGTTGCAATGGGGGCGTGAGGGAGGCCGTACTACTGACTTCGGGCGTATAAACAATGGGTTGAGGCGTTACACACCCTTTTTTTTCCAGACGGCGCAAGGTTGGGATGACATCGGACAAGCGGTTAATGATGTCGGCTTGGCTCAACCCTTGAGGGTGTTGTTGCAACAAGCTCAAGACAGCGATTTGTCGATGGGCATTTTTAGGCAACGTGTCCAATTGAACAGCGCGTCCTTCATCCGTGAGTTTCCAGCCGGGATGGGGTTGAATGCTGGCGGGTTGGCCTTTATTCAAGGACGATGGTAACGCGGTGGAAATAACTTCGCCGATGGGATGATGGTAGTAGCGACTTGCCCATTGTAATAAGTTGAGGCTATCTTCTGGCAACACGGGCGTTGAGTCGATAATTTTCCGTGCCGCTCTGAGTTTTTCAACGGGAACGGTAGTACTGTCTGCGACAGCCAGTAGCATTCCAACATAAGTATACGTTGCAAACGGCACACGCACACGTATCCCGGGGCGCAATTGGCTGACATCTATTCCTGCCGGTGGCAGATAATCAAAATGAGTGTACAGCGGCTTAGGAACAGCGATTTGTAAAATCAGTGAGTTATTTTTTGCCACTTAAGTGCTAAAAAAACCTTTAAAATCAATGAAAAAAGAATTTTCCCAAAACGGATAAAATGTGTCGGGTGGTTTACGCTGTGCCAAGGCTCCATAAGAAATCACGGCTATTGTCAGTGAGAAGTTTAAGTGATCATTTTCACTGAACACTGTTTCAGACTTTTTTTGTAAAAATGAAATTTCTCTTGAGCGACATCTTGAGTCGTCGGTGTTTTGCCCCCCCTTTTTTGGGGTAAAGCTAAAAAAATAAACGGCACAGTACCACTACTATCAATAGATTAAGCTATATGATTATTCATAATCGGGGACGGTATAAAAATAGATGCAATACGCCAGATAATATTTAGATAACTTTTTGGAGGGTCTCCGTTCCAAAGGAGACTAAAAGTCTGAATTTTTTTTGTGTCTTCTTAAAATATAAGTGACTGTTTTATAAGCTTTAAATCAACTTTTTTTAATTAATAGTGCCTATATTATTATTTTAAAGAGTAGCCGTTATAATCATAAACCCTATTTTTAAGAGGAATATAACCAAAACACGCGGCTCTAAAGAAGGTCGTTCACGGCGTATTTTCGCCTTATTTTAGTAAAAATAATGTCTTTGAACTCTGATATAGAATATTGAGTCATTTTAATAAGCTTAAACAGGCGATTGTTAGAAAATTTACGGGGGTTATATTTTTTTAGAGTGATTATTTTAGAATCACTAATTCATTGTTTTACATAACAAGTATGAAAGTTTTTAACAAAATAGCTCGCAAAAAACAACCAAGGTAGACTTTGCACTAAAAAATCCGATGTCTTAAAGACATCGGATTTTTAAGAAACTGATCACTGTTCACTGTTCACTGTTCACTGAAATCTTTTCCACCGCACGTATATCGGCGCGGCGCATGGGTTTACCATCAATGGGGCAAGGGGGTGACCACCGTATGTCATCTATCCCAAATACCACCAAGACAACCCGTTCTTCGCCAGCCATAAACCGATAGCAAGGATAGTTCACCAATTGTGGCAAACGAAAGTGCTGCTCATTCAATTCATAAGGAATGCCTTTGTCTATCAAAACGAAGGCGACCTCTTCGGGAGTATGCGTGAATAAATGCAGAGTGATGTCAGAGTATTGGTGCGCCGTGCCGTTGAGTACCGAGCCGACTAAGCGTGGCGTAAATGCGGCGAATAAACGCATCGCTTGTAACGCGACACAACGCAGTTGCTGTAATCTGAGGGGCTGTGTATCGGCATGAAACAAACGTTGATAGATTAAAATCTCCTCTTCAATTTCGCTGTTGCTGGGTAAAGCTCTAGTATTTGGCACCCCGAGTTGGGCGGCGGCTTTGTACTTAGCCTGTTGATAATCGGCTATGCCTTCAAGCACCACCAAACGGGCGCTGGCTTGGGCAATGCGCTGACGTAGTTGCGGATCGATAGCCATGATTTTTGCCCCCCGTCATTGAATGAAGAGTAAAAAATGAAGAGTGAAAAACCTAATCAGTGAACAGTGATCAGTGAACAGTGATCACTGAAATCATTGTTCATTTGGACAATTATTCTATAACTTCTTGTTTTAATTGATTCAATCTTGGATCATCAGGTGCCACCTGCAAGCCTCTTTCAATCATCCTGAGACTCGTGGCGTAGCGCCCCAATTTCTTGTTATCAAGAGCCAACTTGCGATACCGGTTGGCAATTTTATTTATCCCATTTTGCGCTTCGGCGTTATCTTCCGAAATTTTTAGTATCTTCTGATAAGTCTCAGCGGCATTGTCATTTTTCGGTGTGGTGTACTTGCGTTTCTCCATTTGCTGCTCTGCTTGGGCAAGCAAACGCTTAACAAGCGTTTCCAAGAAACGTTGCGTGGACTGACTATCCGCTCCAACGGTGAGCATTTCTTGATAGGTTGCATAAGCATTCTTGCCTTTGGAGCTCGTTAGCCGATTCCTTCTTAGTTGCCGCTCACCACGCTGATTGAGTGCGTCCGTAATCTCGCTTAAAAGTGTTTGTGTACTCTGATGCTCTGGGGCAATCTTCGTAAGTTGTTGATACATTTTATAAGCATTGCCCCGCCCAGCTTGAGCCAGCCTACCTTTGCGGATATACTTCGAGCCTTGCTTAAAATACCAGTCAACAATACCGTCTAACACTTGCTGTGCCTTAAGAGGGGCCATTTTTAACAATGCTTGGTAAGTTTCATAAGCATTGTCACCTTCGGGCGAAGTGAGTCGCGTTCTGGCAATCTGTTTTTTGCCTTTGGCTAACAAGCGTTCTACGGTCTCTTTCGGGTCTGTACTCGGTTCAGTCGGAGCGGTTACGGGTTGCGCCGGAACAGACGGGGCAACGGGCTTAACCGGCACCGCAACCGGCTCAGCCCGGACAGATGGGGTGGCAACCGGCCTAGCCGGCGCTGCGGCAATCGGTTCAGTCACAACCGCCGAAGTGGTAATCGGTTTAGCCGGGACTGCGCTCGGTTCCGGTTGCGCCTTTGGTGCAGCCGGTTCGGTCAAGTGATCGCTTGGCGAGGCATTATCCGTTGCGGCTGGTGCGGTTTCATGGGTGTTTACCGGGGGCGCGGCAGAAGCATTAGCGCCTTCGTGTGCGGTTACTACCGGCTGTGTTGCCTCTGGCGGGAGAGTCGATGGGCTCTGGGCGGTTGGTGTACCGCTCAATATTTTATTAACATATTGAATGGTATTAGGAAAAAAATAAACCATCGCACTCGACACGCCGGCAATGATGACGAGGACTATGCCAATTGCCAGCGCCCACTTTTTAGCAGAGTGAGAGTGTCCTTTTATTTCCAGTCTATCCTTGAAAACGGGATCAGTAATATGCATGGGTCAAATATCCAATAAATGTTGTGAACAACTGACTTACCATAGTAAAATCAGGTAGTCTTGTAAAGCCTACCTTCAGCACACTCTCCATCCAAATTATTGAATTATATTAATTTTTAATATTTATTAGAGGCCGATAAATTTTTATTAGAGGCCGATAAATTAAAATTTCTCTTTAATCCTGGCGTGTCAGATTTAAGTCTGAAGCGCTAATATATTTCTGTGTACAGGACATTTTTTCTGCTGTCATTTCTTTAAGCGGGATAAGTGACAATCAATGCCGTAAGATTTCTCCCGTTGGTCGAAATGACAATCAATGCCGTAAGATTTCTCCCGTTGGTCGAAATGACAATCAATGACTTAAAGAAATTGTCCGGTACAAAGAATCTATTTAAGAAAACAGTCGTACAAACTCAAGTTTGTACGAGCCAAGCTAAAGTTTGGACTCCGTCAACCTCAGAATCTGAAATACTTATATAGTACAACCAAGGAGTTTTTAATGCCGTTAATTCGTCCTTTTGCTGGTTTACGTCCTGTACCAGAGTATGCTCTTGATGTCATTGCCCCGCCTTATGATGTGCTTAATAGTGAAGAAGCACGTTTACGTGCTGAGGGTCGCCCTTGGAGTTTTCTGCATATTTCTAAACCAGAAATTGATTTGCCGCCCAATACCGACCCCTATCAAAAAGCCGTGTATGCTAAAGGCGCTGAAAATTTGCAAAAGATGCTTACAAAAGGCATCCTCAAACAAGATGCACAACCTTACTATTATTTGTATGGTTTGACGATGGGCAACCATCAGCAAATCGGTTTGGTGGCGGTTGCTAATGTGGCTGATTATAACAGTAATCGTATTCGTAAACATGAATTGACTCGTCCCGACAAAGAAGACGATAGGGTACGTCAAATTGAGAAGCTCAACGCACAAACGGGGCCGGTTTTTCTAACCTATAAACATCATCCCTCAATAGACGAACTTGTCAAGACACTCACGGCACAATCGCCCGTCGTTAATGTCACTGCGGATGATGGCGTTGTCCATACTCTGTGGATAGTGGACGATGCGGCGAACATTGACACCATTACCACCACCTTTGACTGTATGGATTGCCTCTATATTGCCGACGGACATCACCGTTCGGCGGCCGCCTCACGGGTAACCGAAAAGCGGCGTACTACCAATCAGGAAAGGCATACCGGTGAGGAGGCCTATAATTACTTCCTTAGCGTGATTTTTCCAGATAATCAGACGCAAATTCTTGATTATAACCGCGTTGTCAGAGATTTAAACGGACTGAGTGTATCAGAATTTTTGGAGCGCACTGCACAAAGTTTTGATATTAATCCTAGTAGCCATGCTGTAAAACCGCAACGTAGCGGCGAATTTTGCTTGTTTGTCAATGGACAATGGTATCAATTAAACATACCGAAGGACAAAATTCCCACCCATGATCCGGTAGCCAGCCTTGATGTCAGTTTATTAACCTCTCTGATGCTGGCCCCGATATTAGGCATTACCGACTTGCGCCGCGACAAACGTGTTGATTTTGTGGGGGGGATTCGTGGTTTGGCTGAATTAGAAAAACGGGTTAATAGTGGCGAAATGGCCGTCGCTTTTGCCCTCTATCCCACCAGTCTGCAAGCACTCATGGCTGTCGCCGATGCCGAGCAAATTATGCCACCCAAATCGACTTGGTTTGAACCAAAACTCGCCGACGGCCTCGTGTCGCACTTGCTATCTCAGTGAACAGTGATCGTTCTCGTTCTCAGTGAGAAATGTAAGCTCTGACCGTTTTTAGTTTCTATAAGCTATGTGCCGCCTTTTGATGTCGCCAAATTAGTGATCTGAAAACATATAGGGGCTAGGAGCTAGGGGAAAGGATTTATACCTTTCCCCTTTCACCAGTAGTCCCTAGTGCAAGATCGCGGAAGGATCCATACCACCAAAAAATGGTCGGGTGGTACGGGAATTGGAGCGATCCGGGTAAACAAAAGTCATAACGAGCGGCTTGTGAATCGCTAAAGCGACTACTACAAACCGGTTTGGACTGTCCAAGATAAATCTTGGACTCCGGCTTGTGTTCAATGGGCCTAATCACGATAACTCCTTTATTTTTAATAGTTTTGTAAGGACTACCCCTTTCACCTTTTAGCTATTACCTTTCACCTTTCGCCTTCTCACTGAGAACGAGAACGATCACTGAAAATAAACTTTAGTCAATAAAGCTACGCAATTGCTCAGAGCGGCTTGGATGACGCAGTTTACGCAAAGCTTTGGCCTCAATCTGACGAATGCGCTCACGGGTGACATCAAATTGTTTGCCCACTTCCTCTAAAGTGTGATCAGTATTCATGTCTATCCCAAAACGCATACGCAGCACTTTCGCTTCGCGCTGCGTCAAGCTATATAACATTTCCTGCGTGGCACGCCGCAAGCCTTCAAAAGTCGCCGCATCAAGGGGGGCCGGCAGGCTGGTATCTTCGATAAAATCACCTAAATGGGAGTCGTCATCATCCCCTATCGGCGTTTCCATAGAGATTGGCTCTTTGGCAATCTTCAGCACTTTCCGTACTTTCTCTTCAGGCATCCCCAACCGCTCGGATAATTCGTCCGGGGTGGGATCGCGGCCTTTTTCTTGCAAAATCTGCCGTGAAACTCGATTGAGTTTGTTAATCGTCTCAATCATGTGAACCGGAATACGGATGGTGCGAGCTTGATCAGCAATCGAGCGCGTAATCGCTTGGCGAATCCACCACGTTGCATAAGTGGAAAATTTGTAACCGCGCCGATATTCAAACTTGTCCACCGCTTTCATTAAGCCAATATTGCCTTCTTGAATCAAATCAAGAAATTGCAAACCACGATTGGTGTATTTTTTGGCAATAGAGATGACTAAGCGCAAATTCGCTTCAATCATCTCTTTTTTAGCCCGCCGTGCCTTAGCTTCACCAATGGACATGCGCCGATGAATATCCTTGATCTCTACTATTTTCAAGCGGCTTTGTCTCTCCAATTCAATCAGCTTCCCTTGTGCCCGCACCAATTCTCCTTGGTGTTGTTTTAATACATCAACATAAGGCTTGCCGGTATTGAGTAACAAGTCAACCCAGTTCCCATTGGTGGCATGGTTTTTAAAAGAGGAGAGAAACTCTTTTTTATCCATGCCGACTTTGCCGACACAAATATCCCGAATGAGGTTTTCCTGCTTACGTATCAAGCCGACAGTTTCGCGTAATTTGGCGGTTAACTCTTCAATCATCTTGGGCACGAATTTAAACTGCAAGAAGTAGTCAGCCACTTCTTTACGCAATTGCATATATTGAGCCGATTGAGCAGAGTATGTGGCTTGAGCCTGCATCAAGCGAGTGTGTGCATCGCGCAAACGGGCAAAGCGGACACGAGCTTCGATAGGATCCAGCGGGGTGTCTTCGAGGAGGGGGGGCGGGGCTGCCTCGTCATCTTCGGCCACCTCTGCAATTTCATTGTTATGGCGGCCGGCATTTTTATCGTCACCAGTGTTAACATTAGACACCCCTACTGAACCAACATAGTCAGTAAAGCCGGTAATAATCTCTGAGAGTTTGAGATCACCGACTTCGATCTTCTCCTCGTATTTTAAGAACTCCGCGATAATGTCAGGATGAGTTGCGAGTGCTGACAGGGCTTGGCTTAGGCCTTCTTCAATACGTTTGGCGATTTTTATTTCACCTTCTCGCGTCAACAAATCTACCGTGCCCATTTCGCGCATATACATACGCACAGGATCAGTGGTACGCCCAAATTCACTATCGACATTAGCCAACGCGGCGGCGGCTTCCTCGGCGGCATCTTCGTCAGCAACGGGGGTATCGGAAATTAACAGGGTATCTGCATCGGGTGCAAATTCATGCACGGCAATCCCCATGTCATTAATCATATTGATGATACTTTCGATTTGCTCCGGATCGACAATATCATCAGGCAAGTGATCATTGACTTCGTGATAGGTCAAAAAACCTTGTTCTTTGCCCTTGGCAATGAGTAATTTCAGTTGTGATTGCTGTTGCTCTTGATTCATAGTTTTCAGTGATCAGTTTTTCAGTGAACAGTTATCAGTTATCAGTTATCAGTTATCAGTTTTCACAGTTTTCAGTTTTCAGTTTTCTCTGTCAACGGATAGGTGCATGAACATAAGGGTATTAATAACTTACGAGAGAATATCGAGTAAGTTTCTTACCTCAAATTGGTCAGGGCTTACACTTCTCACTGATCAGTGATAACTGATTTGTCACTGAGCGCTGATATTTACGAGATTGAGATACTCTTGCTTTTCTTCGACAGTCCATTCATTTTGTTTTTTTTTGCATTAGTTTAATGAGATTGAAATACTCTTGCCTTTCTTCGACAGTCCATTCATCGGTTTTTTTTTGCATTAGTTCAGGCAAGCGTTGATCCGCGTAATCTTTATACAAACGGTTGATGGCACCAAAAAATTCATCGTCTATTTTATTGGTGTCGGCAAAAAGAGATTTTTGCGAGGCTAGTTGATTGATGGTTTGTTCGTATTCTGTTCTTTGCCAGTGTTCATACAACATTCCTAGCTTTAATTGAGGATTCTTCCTCGTTAATTCAATGATATTCAATAATAGTTTTATATCTTGTTGTTTTAAATTAGATAATTTTTCATAACGGTCATCAATAGAAAGAGATAACGCCGGTTTATGTAATAAACGTATAATCGCTTGATGTACTAATGAAAATTCTATGATGCTTTCGCCGGGCTTACGTGTTTTAGCAATGGGTTGTTTAGGGACTTCACCTTTTTGTATAAGTCTCGTCAAATTTTTGAAATTGACACGGGTTAAGTCACTTAATTGTTGTAACATTAAATCACGATAAGCACCTGCCGGTAGTTGTTTTAATAAGGGTTTTGCGAGTTCTACCAAGCGCGCTCTTCCTTCGGGATGGTTCAAATTGACTCGTTGCTTTAAAGTCCCAAATAAAAAATCTGACAAAGGAAGTGCTCGATTTAAATAAGTCTCAAAGCCTTGTGCGCCAGAGTGGCGCACCAAACTATCTGGATCGTCTCCTTTTGGCAAAAACATAAAACGAACCGAGCGCCCATCCTGTAATAATGGCAACGCCATTTCCAAGGCTCGCCAAGCGGCTTTTTGCCCGGCTTCATCGCCATCAAAGCAAAAAATGATTTCGGGCAGTTTGCGAAATAAGCGGGTTAAATGCTGATGAGTGGTTGCGGTGCCCAAAGTGGCTACAACATTGGGGATGCCATATTGTGCCAATGCCACTACATCCATATAGCCTTCTACAACGATTATCTGTTGTAACGAGCGGATTTTACTGGCAAGATACCAACCATATAATTCGCTGCTTTTTTGAAATAGGGGTGTTTCTGGAGAATTGAGGTATTTAGGTTCATGTTCGCTTTTTGAGAGCTTTCGTCCACCAAAAGCAATAACACGCCCCCGCACGTCTAAAATAGGAAACATCACGCGATCCCGAAAATGATCATAACGGCGACCGGATTCATTTTGTTTGATTAAACCGGTTTTGAGCAAACGTGTTCGCATGTCCGAATCGGTGCCCAAGGTTTTCAAGAGATTATCCCAACCGGGCGGTGCGTAGCCTAAACCAAAATCACGCGCAATTTCTCCAGTTAAGCCCCGTTTTTTGAGGTAATCTATGGCTGCTTGGGATTGGCGTAGCTGTTGCCGATAATACTGTGCTGCTTGCGCCATGACTTGATACCAATCGTCAAAGGCTGTGATTGAGGCCGGTGTTGAGCCGCCTTGCTCATACACCACCTCCACACCGACTCTGGAAGCCAATTCATGCACCGCCTCAACAAAATTGAGGTGGGCATAGTTCATAAGAAAACCTATCGCGGTTCCATGCGTGCCACAGCCGAAACAGTAATAAAATTGTTTATCGGGACTAACGCTAAAAGAAGGCGTTTTTTCATTATGAAAAGGACAAAGGGCTGTGTAATTTCGGCCCGCTTTGCGTAGCGACACATAATTATCAATTAAATCAACGATGTCAACACGAGTCATCAAGTCGTCGATAAATCCACGAGGAATACTCATTTTTCAGTTATCAGTTTTATCGTTCACAGTTTTTCAGTGAGAAGTGATCGTTCACAGTTTTCAGTGATCACTGTTCACTGTTCACTGTTCACTGTTTTCTCAGGCTTTTTAAATTTTCGTCCCTATCTTAAGGTTTGGGAGGCTCGTCGGCCGTTGTTTGGAATAACTTATATTACACACCGCGCTCAGCAAAAGTTGTTTTGATGAAAAAAATGAAAAACTTTTGTCTAGCTCATCAATGTTCTCGCTCCGCGAAGAATAAACTGATCAGTGAAAACTTACACTTTTCACTGTATCCCAGGTGAATCACCGACTTGACTTTTTTCACCTCGATAGAGGGATCGAGGCAAGAATTTTTCGGCAACGGAAAAACGCAGCGACGGGCGGCGGTGTGTTTTTTAAAAGTTATCTCGCTTCGCTGTGATCTTATGCAGTCTATAGACTGATAACTGTTCACTAAGACAAGCGTTGTTTGATAGAAGCACTGAGTGCCCTCATATCGGCACGCCCTTGCACTTTGGGCTTGAGGTGTCCCATGACTTTGCCCAATTGCTTGACGGAACTTGCGCCGGTTTCTTTTATGGCGGCTTCAATCAAATCAGCCAGTTCGGCTTCGCTCAAAGGTTGTGGCAGGTATTCTTGTATGAGTTTGATTTCAAAAGCTTCTTGTTCTGCTAAATCTTGGCGGTCGGCTTTTTCGTACTGCGCTAAAGAATCGCGCCGCTGCTTGAGCATTTTATCCAGCACGGCTATCACTTGCGCGTCATCCAAACTAATACGCTCATCCACTTCCCGTTGTTTAATCGCAGCAGTAATCAAACGTATCGCGCCCAAGCGTTGCTTTTCTTTAGCACGCATGGCGGACTTCATATCATTTTGAATTCTTTGTTTGAGAGAGTCAGACATAGTGGTTTTTCAATTGGCATCCACCTAAGGGTGGAAATAATCGACAAGATATACTGAAAACGGTGAACGGTAACTTTTTAAAAAGATTTCAAGCTAACCTGAGTGCAAAGCTCCGCAAGCGTAGCAAAGCACTAAGGTTTTCAATCTTTAGGCCTCATCTTTCATCTATTGAGACGGACAAACTCAGTGGCGACGTTCTCGGCGCAACATCTCACGATAGCGTTTTTTCATGTGCCGTTTGACAGCGGCCGCCGCTTTACGTTTGCGGATGGTGGTGGGTTTTTCGTAAAATTCACGACGATGGACTTCGGCTAAAATCCCGGCCTTTTCACAGGCACGTTTAAAACGACGAATAGCAACTTCAAAGGGTTCATTTTCTCTGACACGGACTTGAGGCATTGAAAGCGTGATCTCCTTAATTAATTGTCAAGTGGAATTGCAAACGGCGCATTATAATATTTAACAGACCGATTAGCAAAGCGTCAGTGATCAGTGAGAAGTGATCGTTCTCAGTTTATTTTTTCAGTGATCTATGATTAGTTTATCAGTTATCAGTTATTAGTTGCAAGTTATTAGTAGGGGGCCGGCAAAGTCTTTTTCTTGCCCACCAGCCTCATTAGAAAAGTGTTTGTTCCCGCGCTGAGTATATTACTTATCATTCGCTTAATAAAAAACTTTAAATTTAGTCGGAGTACAACGGATTTGCGGACTAAACGGATTGATTAGCCTAGCGATTTCATGATCCGTTTATGAGTCAATCCTGGTTTTGGAGTTTGGAGAAGAAAATTTCATCGATAAGCTTAAGCGAGGCTGTTTGAGTCATTCGCTTGCCCATTGGATTTTTAAAATTCTGGCATAAAAATTGCTTAAAAATCAATTCTTTATTTATCAAATAGTTATAAATTCACGTTTTTATGATTTTATTAAGCGAATGGTAAGTTATTAGTTATCATTTATCATAGTTATACTTAGCACCGTTAGAAATGACGCTTTTTTATCGTAGCGAAGCGCTCTTTGAGTTTGATAAGCAAAACACACCCCGTTCATCCCCTCTCCAGAGGGGGCTTTGCCACGGTTTGACTCACTTCGATAGAGGGGTAGGAGGTGTGTAAAAAGTGATCTCGCTTTGCTAAATCCTAGCCGTGCAAAGTCTAAATTGATCACTAAGGCAACTCCAAAACCACCATCGGGGCAACCACAAGGGATTGCCGCTACCAATTGATGGGAGAATCCCACTTGATGAGCCCTTTTTCAGGATAATTGAAGGTGCCAAACTGGTATATTATTATTTGAGAGTTGCCTAATCAATGATCACAGAACAACTGATCATTGATAAACTGATCATTGAACACTGATAAACTTAAACTTCTCACTGATAAGTTATGGCAAAATTGATGTTTTTCCTAACGATAGTTTTTCTGTCTTTGGGAGCTATCGTCATTCAGTATCTGCAAGTAGACGATGGGTTGGAGCGGCTACCTTATTCTCAGCAGATAGTAGAAATATTATTAATATTATGGCCGATCTTTTTTTTAGAAAGGCTTTTCTCTCTCATTTTTTGTGGTAAACGAACTTGGAAAAGTTATCTCGCTCCGTTTTTCATCAGTCTTTTGCCACCGTTGCGCTTGGCTGCTCGACGTTGTAATGACCAAGAATCGATGTGGTTTTTTTCTTGGCAAACGGTGACACCGGATTTATATGCGCGTCTTGAGAAACAATTTTTGTATCCAATCTTTGTCGTCTCTGTGCTGATGATACCGTTTTGGATTGGTGAAATTTTTTTCCCAGCCAAAATAAGTTCGCATCCTTGGTTATATCATCTACTGAGTATAGGTAATGCTTTGGTATGGGCATTATTTGTGATTGAATTTATCATTATGTTTTCGGTTGCCCCAAAACGGGTGGACTATCTCAAAACACACTGGCTAGAACTTTTTATCATTATCCTTCCCATGTTTGCCCTCGCCAGAGTGATTTTAATCGCCAGATATGCAGCACTGTTGAGCCGGATAAATCTGTTAAAGCATCTGCTTGCTCAGATCGCCAAATTACAACGGATGTTAAATATGTATCGTGCTAGGACGGTTTTCAATAGGATCATCAGGATATTGGTGATTATAGATATTTTTAAGCGTTTCTATCAGCGCCGAAATCCTGAAAAGTATCTGGAAATTTTGCGTTTGAAACGGGTTGATAAAGAGCGGGAATTGGCCGATTTGAAAAAACAGATTAGCGAAACGGAATTGTTAATTGAGGACAACGATTTGGGCAATAAACGAATGGGGGGAACGAATGGGGGGTAGAGTGTGACAGGAGTCGGCCAACTTGAGTTTGGCAGGAGTTTGGCAAGAGTACAAACTTTAGAACGTGTTTTAAAACTCAACTTAACTCATTGTTTTATAAACAATACACTCTTTTATAAGTGATTGATTACTGGACTTTTAAAACCTGCTCTTAGTTTGGCAGGAGTGCAAACAGGAGTCCAAACTTTAGTTTGGCAGGACTCCAGTTTTAACTTGGCACGGCCATTAATTCTCTGGCACTGCCAAACTAACTCCTGCCTTCTTGGCGTTTGGACGGATTTAAGGGCGTTGCCAAACTAACGTTTGGACTGCCAAACTCAAGTTTGGACGGATTTATGCCTTTGCTGACGTTTGGACGGATTATCGAGTCCGGCCATTAGTTAGTTTGGACGACTTTATGGACACGGCCATTAGTTAGTTTGGACGACTGTCTTTTGAAATGAAATGACAAAAGCGGACTTTGCACAAATTTGTGCAAAGTCTATTTATTTGAATGACTATAGCTATCTCCCGCGGGCGAGTCCGCGCAAAAAACGCTACAAAAAGTATACTTTTTGTGCTCGACAGAGGGCCATGCTCTATTTTGACAACATTCACGTCGGCAAAAGTTTCGCTTCGCTGTACTTTTGCCGACGTAACTATTTTATGGCCCCAAACCGAGCCAAATAAACACATAAATAGTATGGCAAATAAACCAACTCAAAGCCTCCAAAAGGTTTTCTGGGTTTGCTATAGTACACACGGTTACAATTTGTAAAATACTCGATAATCCGTCCAAACTAAAGTTTGGACGACTGCCAAACGTTAGTTTGGACGACTGTTTTTTGAAATAGCGCCATTTGTGCAAAGTCTATTTATTTGAATGACTATAGCTATCTCCCGCGGGCGAATCTGCGCCAAAAACTCTACAAAAAGTATAATTTTTGTGCTCGACAGAGGGCCATGCTCTAATTTGACAACATCCAAAAGATTTTATGGCCCCCAAACCGAGCCAAATAAACACATAAATAGTCTGGCAAATAAACCAACTCAAAGTCTCCAAAAGGTTTTCGGGGTTTGTTATACGGCACACGGTTACAATTTGAACCTCGTTTTTCGCTACGCGAAGAATGAAACGAAGTAAGTCATTCGCTGTGCGAGATAAGTTTGCTGTTTTTAGCTGTGCAAAGTATATCTCTTCTCAGCAAGCGTCCGTCGGGTAGGCTAATAACCGTTAAAACCCTTTCTCAGTGGCTTGCCTTTTTCTCGTTCCCTTTCCAGGTTGATAATGAATGCGAATGCTGTCAGTGACGCTCCGTGCCGCACAAGCGGACGTGGGCTGGATTATACTAATGAAAAATGAAAAATGAAAAATGAAAAATGATTAAATCACTGATAAATATATTATTCTTATATTAATTTTCTGAAAAGTTCATTTTGTCATTTTCACAGATTTGAAGTACGTTCCGTATAAACGAAGTAGCCATCCGACTACTTTTTTCCTTTCATCCTTGTTTATAGGCAATCCTTGTAGTTATTGCTGTGGGAGTTATTGCCCTTTCGGCAATTCTTTGTACTCATTATTATGCTGGTGTTAGTTCTATCCATACAGTTCACTAATCCGCGGTTTATATGCAATCTTGTCGTTATTGTGATGGGAGAACTTAAGGACGCTGAAACGTTGTTGATTATTATAAGAGTGAAAACAGAGCATGAATCTTGATGAGACTATTGAACTGAAAATCGTTGAAGAAGATGAAGAAGCCATTGAGTGACTTGCCAAAGGTAAAAAGGATGATATTACCATTTCTGCCAACCTTTTTAAGGAAGGTAATCGCTTAATACTCAAGAATGTTCATCTCGATGGTGGTGGCTCAGGTTATAGTAGCCTAACAGAACTTCGCCAGATTGCGCGTGAATTTTGTAAAATAAAGCAGAGGAAGTGATTATTTCTGGGTTTCGTAGGACAACGGGTGCTAATGTCGGCAAACAACCGATACCGATTAGAATTAAAGTTTCTTGAGGTGTGAAAAATGGCAAAAATCATTCTTTATGATTGGAAGCCCGGATTTAATAAAGCTGGGTTGAACAAACTTCTTCGAGCCAAGGCTAATTATTCCTGACTATAACGGATTTTGTTGATACCTTATCAAAGTGCCAACCCTGAAGGGGTGAATAGCCACAGGTGCAACCTGTGGGAAATGTGCCCCCAACGTGCCAACCCTGAAGGGGTTGAATGTGAAACGCAGTAACTCGCTACGCGAGATAATAGCTTTAGTGCAACCTGTGGAAAATGTGCCCCCAACGTGCCAACCCCGAAGGGGTTGAATGTGAATAAGTATGGTATTGATATAATCAATAAAATTCAACCAGTTATACATTTCAACCAAAAAAGTTACAATCAGAAGAAATCAGCTACGAAAGCTACTCTTGAGTTATATCAGCAAATTCGTGAAAAAGTTTGGCATGTCTATCATGGGAACACGAAACGTTTTTTTTCTAAGGCGGCTTTTTAGGTTACAAGAATGGGCCGAAACATTAGAAGATAGTCCACTAAAAGCCAAACTTCTTAAACTTTGTGCTAAGAAAAGCTGGTTTATCGAGGCCTATGATTTTCCTTCTGGCTTACGTACAAGTAATATGATTGATCGTCTACTTGACACAATGGATCGTTGGCTATTTGCCAAAAAATGGTTCCATGGCAACATCATGTCAGCCGAAAAAGGGGTGAGAGCGTTCTGTTTGATTCACAATTTTAGACCCTCGTGTCCAATCACCGTAAGAAAACATTATGGGCAAGCTTCACCATTTGAACGATTAAATGGATTTAGATATCATGATTGTTGGTTGCAAAATATGCTGATAGCGACTTCAAAACAGGACATCTACATTTTTCAACAAAAAAAGTTTTAGTCAGGATTTCTTTATGTTCAGGATAGCATGAAAAAAACATTGGATAATGATGATAAAAGGGAAAAGGTTTTTCCAAGCATTCATAGTAGATTTAAACCCATCAGTATTTACTGTCTTTGGTTGATAGGTAGGCTGAACTTGTTGTGCTTCTTGCTTGAATTGACCATAACTAGCTGTTAAGTCCTCTTCCTCAACACTAGGACTAATAGATGCTCCCAAATAACCGTTTTCTGCCACTGTAGTAGCAATGTATGCTTTCTCACCCGAAATCCAACAATGTTTTTCATCTACTGCTACATCTTTTGGTATTGAATCAACATCTTTAACAGTTGTTCCAACCATGTTATATCGCCCCATCTGGGTTTTGAGCCGCTCTATAGTCATTTCGTCTTTCTCAAATACCTGACTTAAGGTCCAATTAGGTGCCCATCTTGACAAAAAGAGGATATTCTGTGCCGTATTTGTATCCATTGTCATATAAGGCATTACTTCAGTCAGTTTAATTTGCCAGACTTGGTTGTCTGCAATTGTTTGAATACGTCTAAGTCGTAGCCCTTGTTTGACTGATTCAGGAACAAAACCAAATAATCGGAACCCTTGTTGGTGAATAGTGTCAGGGAACAATTCCGGATGTGCCTTAATTTGTTCGACAAGAAAGGCTTTAAATGCCAATTTGTCTGCCAGTAACTCTGCATAAGTTTCTTTCTCAAAAGGAAGAGTAAGACTTTTATTTGCAATTTGCTTGATTTCTTTCAATCTTCCGGTTTCTTTGGTGTATGTTTCTCTTGTCATATTATATACTCGTTGTTAGCTACTTATTATTGAAATTCTAGAAAAGTACCACTATATGGCTTATTATATTATTATACTTTTTCAACAAAAGGTTTTTTTAATCATTCCGGCGCGGAGGCGAATGAACTGGCTATTAAAATAGCCAGATTATATGGTCATAGCAAGGGTATCAACTGTCCTCAAATTATTGTGATGGAAAAAGGTTTTCATGGCAGAACCCTTGGCGCATTAAGTGCGTCTAATCCAAAAATTCACGTCGGTTTTGAACCCGTCGTACCCGGATTTATTCGGGTACCTTATAATGATACATCGGCGATTGAGCAAGTGATTCAGAACAACCCCGAGGTTGTCGCCATTCTGTTAGAGCCGATTCAAGGTAATGCCGGCATTATCGTGCCAGAACCGGGTTATCTTAAAACCATTCGGCAACTCTGTGATCAACACGCTTGCTTAATGATGCTTGATGAAGTGCAGACAGGAATTGGCCATACCGGTAAACTGTTTGCCTATCAACACGACAATATTGTGCCTGAGGTCTTATGTTTAGCCAAAGCACTTGGCAATGGCATACCGATTGGCGCGTGTCTCGTCCGCGGTGCTGCCAAAGGGCTTTTACAACCGGGGCAACATGGTTCAACTCTCGGCGGTAATCCCTTTGCGACGCATGTCGCACTGACTGTATTGCAAACCATTGAAAAAGAAAATTTGTTGAACAATGCCACAAAAATGGGCGAATACTTGCTTGATGGTTTGCGTGAAGCTTTAGCGGCCAAACCCATCGTCACCGGCATTCGCGGCAAAGGGTTAATGATTGCGATTGAGTTAGATCGCCCTGCGGCTGAACTGAGAAAGTTCGGATTAGAACAAGGTTTACTGTTTAATGTGACAGATCAACGCATGGTACGTTTGCTTCCGCCTTTAATTTTGACGCAAGAACAAGCTGATCAGATCATTAGCCGTTTGACAACTTGCATAAACCAATTTATCGCTGGTTAACATGATGACATCCAAGGAACACGAATTACTGAGAGATTTTTTGGATTTAATGCTTAACTATCTTCAAGAAAATCCACTTGAAGAGAATAAAGTATTAAATTATCAGGATTATCAATCACTGGAAAAAGCACTTGATACCGAGATTGGACAACAAGGTGTTTCTGAGAAAGCGTTATTGTTGAACATTCAATCTTATTTGCAAAACTGTGTCCGCACCATTCATCCACAATTTTTTGGAAAATCTTATGCCGCTTATTCCATCCCCAGTCTCATGGGAGAAATATTAGCGGCTGTCACCAATACCTCAATGGCGACTTACGTGGGTACGCCGGCGGCAACCGTGATTGAAAATGCGTTAATCCAAAAAATGGCACAAATCGTCGGCTTTAAGCAAGGAGATGGTATTTTTTTAACCGGTGGCACTCAAGCCAATTTGACGGCACTCCTTTGCGCCCGAAATCAGTTTCTCCCTGAGGCGAAAAAAAAGGGGGTTAATGCGAGCAATTTAGCCCTGTTTGTTTCTGATCAAGCACATTACTCATTTATCAGTGCTGTCAATGTGTTAGGGATTGGGGTTAATAACTTAATCAGAGTGCAATCAGACGCGCAAGGTAGAATGGATGTCCAAGCCTTGGAAAATGCCATTGAGCTTTCAATCAAAGCAGGTAAAAGGCCGTTTTTTATCGGGGCGACTGCCGGTACCACCGTTTTAGGCGCGTTTGATCCCATTGCTCAGATTGCCGCCATTGCGGCTAAATACCAACTGTGGTTACATATAGATGGTGCTTATTGTGGCTCTTTTTTACTAAGCAAACGCTATAAATATCTGCTACAAGGCTGTGAATTAGCCGATTCTTTCAGTTGGGATGCCCATAAATTAATGGGCGTACCGTTGCCTTGTTCGGTTATTTTGACCAAAAACAAAGGTGTTCTTTATGAAGGTTGTACCACCGGTGATATTTCCAAGGCTTCCAGTTATGTTTTTCATAATCTTGGCGAAGCGTCTTGTGATTTAGGCGAAAAGTCATTGCAATGCACGCGCAAAGTGGATGCGTTAAAACTCTGGCTGGCTTTCCAATATTATGGTGATCTGGGCTACGAAAATAGAATGAATCGGCTTTGGGAACTGGCTCAATATGCGGCGGACAAAATAAACGCCTCATCGGCTTTAGAACTTGTTTATCCGAGACAATCTGTCAACTTATGTTTTCGTTATCGCTCCCAAAAAACCGCTAATCTGAATCCATTCAATCGTGATCTTAAAGAACGTCTGATAAGACAAGGCAACACTTTTTTAAATTACTCTACCGTCAATGGTGTGGGATTTTTACGCATGAATATCCTCAATCCGGATATTCATGAAACCGAGATTGATTATGCGTTAGAACAAGTCACTACCGTAGGTTTGGCACTCGAAAACGATTTGTACTAAGAAGCTATCCGAAAAGCCTATCGGGCGAAAACAAGTACATATGCAGTCTATCGCTCTTTAACCCTCAATACCAAACAGTGTGAATAACCCAGTGGGCAGCGCAACATTTTGTTTTGGGGGCCATATTTTAATTTTAAAACTTCCAAAGTCTTTTATGGCCCTCAAAATAGATACTCCAAAAACCATCAAAAAGATAACTACAAGGATTGTATATAAAAAAGGATTTAAAAGCTAATTTATATCAATTAATTTAGATACTTATCTATCACGATGAGCACTGGAGCATAGGAACCTGGACAAACGATTTTTCTCCTAAAAAGGCCGTCAATTAAAAATGACACAAGAAATTTTTAAATATCTTCCTTCTGACAAGACTTCTCAAGATGAACCACCCGTCTATTCTGAATTGATTTCGGATTTGTATGCCACCAGTTGGTATGGCAGGCTAGATCAAAAAAGATCAAAAAGAAGTGGACTATTATCGCGGTTACATTCAAGACGGTATCACCTTGGAAATCGGTTGCGGAACTGGACGACTCTTGGTGCCGCTTTTCCAAGCCGGTTGCAATATCTATGGCATGGATATTTCAGCCCCAATGCTGGAAAAATTAAAGTCCCAGTTACCTTCAGCAGATCGACATCGCGTCGTTCAATGGAGTACCCTTGAAACCCCTTATCCGGTTGACGATGAAAGCTTTGATCGAGTGATTATCCCGTTCTCTTCCTTTGGCTTAATGCATGAGGGCCATATTGACGATTTGGATGAGAATAAAGTCTTCCATGAGTTTTACCGCATTCTACGGCCGGGCGGACTCGTCATCCTTAACGATGCGAGAATTTATGTCCATGACAAAAGCGGCAATCATAAGGCCTCTATCGCTCAACAAGAACTGGAGGGCAAGCAAGACAAGGATATGGAAGGGCATGTTAAAGATAACAAGCTTTTCTTGACTTTTAAACAGCACCATCCCAAACACGGCGAGATCAAGGAAGAATGGATAAGTACCTTCACTCTCAAAAAAACGCGCCTGATCCCGGCATTAGTCATTCGGGAACGTGAGATTGTCTTTACTCGTTTAAGAGACCATCAAGTGTTAGAAAAACAACATGAAATCATTCCCGTCTGGGATGCAGAAGATTACCCGGCACTGGGAAAAGATGCCGGCTTTGAACACGTCAAAACGGAAACAACCCCTAAATTTCATGTTTCCGCAACCGTTGCTCATATTTTTAGGAAACCATAATATGAGTTATGCACATCCGACTAAAGATAAGGCTTTTCTTGAAAACCTGATAAATGCTTTTGAACAACAATACAAAGTATTAAATGAGGAAGAAAGACAAGCGGTTAAAATGATTTTTTCAGATTTGGCTGGACAAAATCAAGCGATCAGTGAAAATTACGATGCGATTGCTCATTTTTATGATGACTTATTAAGCTTTATGGGTTATCAAGTACCTGCCAAAATTGCTCAGGCATTAACCGAATGCTTAAACTGGCATCATCAGAACTTAACAATATTTGATGCGGGTGCGGGCACCGGTTTGCTTGGTGATTTCTTCCGGAAAGCGGAGTTTAAAGGCCGATTAATTGGATTGGATATTAGCGAAAAGAGTATCCAGTACATTCAAAAACATCGCTCTGGTGTTTATAACAAAGCCAAAGTTGGAGATTTAACCGATTTATCTGGCATATCCGATGCATCCATAGATGTGGTAGCCAGTGCCGGCGTAATCGGTATCGCACCGCCAGAATCCTTGGATGAATTATTAAGGATAACCAAACCTGGGGGTTTGATGGTGTATAGTTTCAATAAAGCGCGTTATGAAAGCGAACCGACTTGGGAACAAAAACACCAAAGTTTTTTACAGCAAAAACGTTGGCAACCCATTGAAGGTTATCCTAAAACGTATTTATATTACAACAATCAACAACTAAAAGCGCCCGGTTATTTTCATCTGTTTATGTTTGAAAAAATCTGATTTTAAAGAATTTTGGAGCAAAGACATCGGTTTGCCCCCTACATAAACTGAATAGAATATCGTAGGGGAAAACCGGTGTGTCTGATGGAAAAGTCCCATTATTCTTTGTTTTCCAACCTTTATCACAAAACATTTTGATATCAATATGTGTGGAATATTAGCTGTTATTGGCTCAACAGATTTAGAATTAGCCAAAAAGCAATTGCAAAAAATGGTCCATCGTGGCCCTGATGAAAATGATGTGATTGTTACCGAATATGGCCATATTCTAGGTCATCAAAGGTTGTCAATAGTTGATTTGAACACTGGAAAACAACCTATTCAAGGCAAAGATTCTTCGACTTACGTCATCCATAATGGTGAAATTTACAATCACGAAGAATTGAGAAAAGGATTAACCCAGAACCATACGAGACGCACTCGATCAGATAGCGAAATCATTCTTCATCTCTACGAGGAAAGAGGAGAAGAGTTGTTAGATCAATTAGATGGTGATTTTGCTTTTGTTTTGGTTGATGGCCCAAAAATATTAGCGGGACGGGATCCGATTGGGGTTAAGCCGCTTTACTACGGAAAGGATAAAAAGGGTGCCCTTTGGTTTGCGTCGGAATTGAAAGCTTTGGTAGAAGTTTGTCCCGACATCCAAGAATTTCCGCCTGGGCATTATTTTACGCTCGAAAAGGGATTGGTTCGGTATGCAAAGTATGCTTGGATGGATAACAATTTCATTCCTCAGAAATCTTATGTTCCATTACGGGAAAAATTAGAACAAGCGGTCACAAAAAGATTGATGAGTGATGTTCCCATAGGGGTATTATTATCTGGTGGCCTCGATTCTTCTCTGATCGCCTCTATTGCAGCAAGAGAAATGAATAAGCGTGGAGAACATATCAAGTCATTTTGTGTTGGTATCAGCACTGATGCCTTTGATATGGTTGCGGCGAGAAAAGTGGCCCAACATATCGGCTCTGAACATCATGAAATCATCTTCACTTTAGAAGAAGGCTTAGCCAGTTTAGAAAAGGTGATTTATCACTTAGAATCTTACGATGTATCAACAATACGCTCAGGAATTCCTATGTATTTCCTAATGAAATATATTAATTCTCTGGGAATGAAAGTCATTTTATCTGGAGAAGGAGCGGATGAGGTTTTCGGTGGCTATATGTATTTTCATGATGCACCTTCACATATCGCTGTTCAACGGGAATGTGCGGAAAGACTTCTCCTCACGCATAAACATGAGGTGTTGCGAGTGGATAAGACGAGCATGGCTAATTCCGTTGAAGTGCGAGTTCCCTTTTTAGATAAAGTGTTTTTAAACACAGCAATGGCTCTTGAACCGCAATTAAAACTTGTTTTTCCTGAAAGAATCGGGAAAAATGTGCTACGGGCTGCCTTTGATGACAAAAAATCCCCTTATCTTCCCCAAGAAGTGTTATGGCGAGACAAAGAGCAATTTCAAGATGGCGTAGGATACTCTTGGGTAGAAGGGTTAAAGGCATTTGCAGAAGCACAAATCACCGATGAAGAATTTGCATTGAGAGCAAGATTGTTCCCTTATAATACGCCAGACACTAAAGAAGCGTTTTTTTATCGGAAAATCTTTGAAGAGACGTTTCCACACCCAAAAGCAAATACGCTAATTTTAGCGTGGCATCCTAAATGGCAGAAAAATGCTGATCCTTCTGGAAGGATTAGCGTTCATCATAAGGGACAAAGTTGAAAATAATCGACGCAAAAACGTTTAAGGCGGGGTTGCAAACTCTTGTAGGGGCAATCCCTTGTGGTTGCCCTTGTTTGTTGCTACGTTCCTAAAAAGGAGGATTTTTAAAACGATGCTATTGGAAATTGGAATCTTGTTTGCCACCTATACGAGTGTCAGATTGTTAAAAAATATGAATCTACGACTGAACAATGGCTCTCGTATCAAACTCATCAAATATTCTCAAAACAATTCAAGAGAATTACTGGTGACTGACACAAAACAAGATAAGCACTATCTTAAAATAAGTGCGGTAGCGATGGGATTAACCGCAGTAGGACAATGGATTTACCCACCGTTGATGCCTTTAGGTTTGGGCATTTATATCTATGCCACGCTGCCCTATATGAGGCAAGTCGAAAAAGCATTGGTTAAGCAGCGGAAAATCAATGTCGATGTGATGTTTTTTACGGCAGATTTGATGACCCTTGCTATCAATCAATATTTTGCTGCGGCCTTCTGTACTTTTTTATTTTATGAAGGAAGACTTATTATAGCCAAAGTCAAAAAAGAATCGGAAAAAACACTCATTAATGTGTTTGATCAAAAGCCTCGTAACGTATGGGTGTTGCAGAATAATGCTGAAATGGAAATTCCTTTAGAACAGGTTAAAGTCAACGATATTCTTGTTGTGAATGCTGGTGAAGTTGTGGCGGTGGATGGCATGATTACGGAAGGTATGGCAACCATTGATCAACATGCTTTTACGGGCGAATCACAGCCGGTGGAAAAAGAAAGGGGTGATCGGGTATTTGCTTCTACTCTCGTTGTTGCGGGTAAAATCCAAGTCACCGTTGAAAAATCAGGAGAAAACACAACGATTGCTAAAATTGGTCAAGTTTTGATGCGTTCTACCCATTTTAAATCCACCATCCAATTAAAAGGGGAACGATGGGCTGAGCAAGCGACGTTTCCCATGTTGGCGCTAGGGAGTTTGGTTTTGTTCACATTAGGAACGGTGAATGCCATCGTTTTTATATATAGTCATATTGGAAACCGTATTAGAATTCTTGCGCCATTGGGAACACTCAGCCATATTAGCGTCGCCTCTCATAACGGTATTTTAGTTAAAGATGGACGTTCAATTGAACAATTGATTAAAGTGGATACCGTCTTGTTTGATAAAACGGGCACTTTAACGAATGAACAACCCAAAGTTGGGCAAATCATTACTTGTGACAATTATAAAGCGGAAGACATCTTAGCTTATGCCGCGGCGGCTGAACGTAAGTTGAGCCATCCGATTGCCAAAGCTATCCTCAAAAAAGCTGAGGAAGAAAATCTGAGTTTACCCGATATAGATGATTCCAAATATCAAATTGGTTATGGCATTACTGTCCGTCTTGACAATAAGATGATTCAAGTGGGTAGTGTTCGCTTTATGACTAAAGAAGGTATTTCTATTCCCGAAAACATAGAGGCGACTATCGCCCATTCTCAAAGCGATGGACATTCTTTGGTGGTTGTTGCGGTTGATCATCAAGTTGTTGGGCTGATTGAACTTCAAGCATCAGTCAGAACGGAAGTCAAACAAATTATTAGTGGTTTAAGGCAACGTGGTATTGAACATATTGCGATTGTCTCTGGTGATCATCAGCAGCCAACCCAAAAATTAGCGGAAGAACTAGGGATGGATGGCTATTTTTCTGAGGTTCTTCCCCAACACAAAGCCCAGATTGTTGAACAACTCCAGAAAGAGGGTAAATCAGTTTGTTTTGTCGGAGACGGCATTAATGATACGATTGCGATGAAAAAGGCTAATGTTTCTATTTCCTTAAGTGGAGCAACCTCAATTGCTATTGACATGGCTGACATCGTTCTGATGGATGGCAGTTTATCCCATCTGTGTGATTTATTTGACCTCTCGAAAAGTTTAAATGCTAATTTGCGAAAAAGTCTTGTATTGTCGCTTGTGCCCGGTGTGGTTAACTTAAGTAGTGCCTTACTATTACATTTTGGCATTGTGATTTCGATTATCATCACTAATCTGTTTTTCACGTTGGGTGTCAAGAATGCCGTATCCCCTCTAAAACAAATTAATGGAGACAAAGCCAGCTAATCCAGGGCAACCACAAGGGATTGCCCCTACCATATCCAATGGTACCCTTTTTCTGGCACCCTTTATTTATCCAGGAAAGGGCAACATTTTTAAAGGGTGCCCTTGTTGAAAACATTTAGCCACGAAGAATACTCATCAAAGGGTTAATATGTTCCACCTTGTCAAGCTGTAACAATTGGGAAAATGCGTGTTCAATACGTTCAGGAGACAAGGCTAAGGAAGCACATTCCCAAAATTTAGCGTGTAATTCGGCTTGTGATAGCGGATTTTGCGGATGTCCTTTTTGTAGAACCACTTCTTGAGAAAACGGTTGTCCATCGTTCAGTGTCACCTTGATAATGGAGGGCAAATCTTTTTCTATGGTTGAATCTTTGGGAATATCGGCATAAATTCGACGTTGAATGCGCGGATACAGTTGTTGAATTTCATCGCGTTGCACACTGTCATCGGTAAATTGGGCTAATCCTAACTTTTTGTCTAAGAGTGCCGTTGCTAAACAGTATTCCAGACTGAATTTAGCTTCTGTACCATTGATTGGACGGCTATACTTTAAAACTTCGTCAGTTAAAGGGCCTATAACACATTCAATTTCGGCCACAGCTTGTGCAGAAAAACCATACGTGTTGACCAAATCGAGCAGAGCATCTATCGCACGGTGGCTGAAAGCACAACAAGGATATTTTTTAATAAATGAACCAGAGGCGATGATTTCATAAGGTTTACCTAAACTATTGGTGATGGCTTCTAATTGGAAATCATCGTCCTGAGTGTAGAGTTTGGCAAATCCCAACGGGGCTTCCAATATGCTGTCATTTGCAGTTAAACCCATTTGTGCCAATACCGCCGCTTGTACGCCTGCCATAGCCGCATGTCCAACGTGGAGCGGTTTTGTCATTGTACCGAAATTTTGCCGGAGTCCACTCGCCTGAGAGGCGGCAATACCTAAAGCCAAGGCGATCTGTTTGGAAGACAATTGCAACAATTTAGCCGTTGCCGCAGTCGCTCCCATGATGCCCAACGTGGAGGTAGGATGCCATCCTAGCCCATAATGCGCCGGATTCATCCCGTTACCGAGTTTAGCTTCGACTTCGTATCCAACGGCATAAGCGGTTAAAAGGGCTTTACCCGCCATGCCTTTTTCTTCTCCGATGGCTAAAATGGCGGATAAAATCGGTGCCGACGGATGTCCCATCATCGCCCAATTATCATCGTCATAATCGTAGCTGTGAGAAAATGTACCATTAACCAGTGCAGCCAGTGGAAATGAGGTTTGAAAACCACCGCCTAAAACGCTGGCTTGTTCTGTTCCACCGAGCGTTTTGGCATAGCGAAGGATAATGTTGCCAGCCGGGGTATTGATACCGGCCAAAGTCACCCCAATCGTATCCAAAATAGCGTCTTTAGCTTTACTGATCACGTCTTCTGGCAAATGGTTATATTCTGTCTGTTCCACAAAAGAAGCCAGTTGTTGTGTTGTATTTAAGTTATTCAATGTCGATTTCATGGATGGGCTCGCCGCCTATCAGTTTAGTCATTCAGGCGTGATTAGTTGTACTCACTCAGGCGTTTTTTTTTGAACTGATAGGTGATAAGTCATGGATGGGATTATGTATAGCAATTTCGCCCCGTTGGGGCTTGGTTGCCAGGGGCGGTGCCCCTGGCTTTATTAATATCGCCCCGTTGGGGCTAATCTCGCCCCGTTGTTGCTCTCCAGTTTGGTTTCTCAAAAAGTCCAATTTCTTCCCATCTTGAGTATATATTAATACCTCGACTTGGCAGGTTTTCTCAATTGTTAAATTCGTTTATTTCTGAGATGAGTTGTACTCATTCAGGCGTGATTAGTTGTACTCACTCAGGCGTTTTTTTTGACTGATAGGTGATAAGTCAGGGATGGAATTATGTATCGCTTTTTAGATAAAATATGTTAGTTATCAGATACAGCAAACTCATAACCACTGATAACTAATAACGTGAGTTATAATCTCGGTGATTTCTAGATTTATTCATTATATAAATTAATGAATTTTAAATCAATCAGTTAAAAACAAACAAGCTTTACCGACTCATTTCAGTCTATGGCCCACAAATTTAGGGTTATTAACGTATTAATTTTAAGGGTTTAATAATAACAAATTTTTTGTGAAGCAATTACTTTCAAATAATTGATTAATATAAAATTAAAATTTATATAACTTATTGAAAAGTCGAACTCACGTTAATAACTGATAACTGAAAAATGGAATCATCAATGAAGGTTTTACAATTGCTGAAAGCGCATCAATTTACGACACAAACACAACCGGTTCCCCAAATTGAAGAAAACCAAGCCTTAATTTGCTTCAAGTACGGATTATTATGTGGTAGTGATTACCCCAAATATGTGGATGAATCACTAGAATTTTCCACACCACTACCGCCGGGTATGCCTCAATGCCATTAAGTTAAGGAATTAGAAAGAAATAATCCCCCCGCCAACGGCTAAAGCCGTCGTCTAATAGCTGAAGTGCCCTAAAGGGCACTGAAGACTCAATGCCATATCGTGTGCTTATGAAAAAATCCTGAATTTACCAGTCCCCTTTAGGGGACTTTAGCTTTGAGACAACGGTTCAGGCTAAAGTTTCGCGGAGCGAAACTTTAGCCTGAATAGCCGTTGGCTCTTTCTCGTTTATTTCTTAACTTAATGGCATTG
>Ga0190283_1000155_pt1 | contig 37520 bp, 15 predicted proteins | sample 48691801_MG_FD_161669 | JGI IMG/M metagenome (GOLD analysis project Ga0190283, IMG submission 161669) | Hydrothermal vent microbial mat bacterial communities from Southern Trench, Guaymas Basin, Mexico - 4869-18-0-1_MG | ecosystem: Environmental > Aquatic > Marine > Hydrothermal vents >...
CTAAAGCAAAATATCAAGGAGATTTTGTCCAAATCAAAATTGCCCTAGAAACCGCGGCCGCCAAACTGCATGAGGCAATGGCACAAAACGCGATCCAAGATTGGCTGAAAACAGGGCAAACGCAGTTAAACGAACAAATCAGCGGTGAGCAAGATGTTATTACGTTGACAAAGAACATTATCACTTTCCTCACCACTTACTTAGAAGCGCAGGTTGGCGTATTTTATTGGCTTCAAACCGAAAGCCAGGGACAAGGAATCAATGGAAATGAGGCCGCCGATGAAAATGGCCGTTTAAAACTGATTGCGAGTTATGCCTACGCTCAACGCAAAGGCATGGCGAATGAATTTCAAATTGGCGAAGGATTGATCGGACAAGCGGCCCTAGAAAAGCAACGAATCCTCGTGACAGAGGTGCCAGAGGATTATATTTATATTCAATCCGGTTCAGGGAAAGCTGTTCCTCAGCAACTCCTCGTGATACCCTTTTTCTATGAAAATGCGGTGAAAGGTGTCATTGAAATCGGCACTTTCCACGAAATGACAGAAGTTCAACTAGAGTTTATGGATCAAGTGATGCCAAATATTGGGATAGCCGTGAATACGGCCGAGTCACGCACCAAAATGCAAGCACTTTTGGCTCAGCAAAATAACTTCTCCTAACAGCCTCTAACCGCTCTCTCTTAGAAAAAATAGTCATGAATTCAAATATTAAGGTTTTTTAAGTACAATTTAGGCGATAAATCGCCTACTACAAACACTATAAACAATTTAGGCGATAAATCGCCTACTACAAACACTATAAACAATTTAGGCGATAAATCGCCTACTACAAACACTACAAACACTATAAACAATTTCACAAACGACACTGATCATTGATAACTGATATGAATTCAAAATTCAGCCTTCGTTTTTTTCGTACCCACATGAGCGCCCGTTTGATGGTGATATTTATCTTAGTTGCACTTATCCCACTGACGGTGGTTGCTCTGCTGAGTTATCAGCGTGCGTACACCAGTCTCATTAATTTGGCTTTGTCCAAAATGGAACAGGAGACTCTGTCGATCATGAAAGATACCAGTATCTATATAGAACATTTCGCCAGTGATCTCTTGTTTATGAGTGGTACTTCACCCGTGCAAGGTATTATCCGTGCCCGCGACAACGGTGGCACTGATCCAGTCCAGAGGATACCTTACGAGGTTTGGGTTAACAAATTAACCCACCTGTTCGCGGTTATGGCTCGCAATAAACACTTTTATCAACAATTCCGTTATATTAACGAAAACGGCGATGAGATGGTGCGCGTTGATTATCGGAATAATAAAGTCAATATTATCTCAGGTACCGAACAATTGCAAAACAAGGCCCAGTGGCCTTATTTTATAGTCTCTCAAACGCTGCGACAGGGTGAAATCTATATTTCCCCGATCAATTTCAACCGCGAAAATGGCAAGATTGAGGTACCGCACGTTCCCGTTATCCGTTTCAGTACGCCAATCTATGATAAAATTGGCCAATTTCGCGGCATCATCGTCTCAAATATTTACGTGGCTAACTTTCTCAGTCGTCTTATCGTCAACTTAGGTAAAATATACTTGACCAACAAAGAAGGTTTTTATCTGTCTCATCCCGATCCCAGTCGAACCTTTGGCTTTGAATTAGGGACGCACTATAACATTCGCCACGATTTTCCAACATCCCTTAAAGTGTTAAAACTATCAGGTAGCGACTCTTATGTCACTGTGGATAAGACTCGAAACGAAGTCGTCTCGCTACAAAAAATCCACTTTGACCCACTGAATCCTCAACACTATTGGATATTAATCAGAACCATACCAGAAGACGAGGCACTGGGAGCCGTCAACGGGCTGCGTCTTTTGATGCTAGGACTCGCCTTGATCATCACTATTATCGTTATTTTCCTAGCCCGTGGGCTTGCTAATAAGTTTACTCGCCCCATCATTAGGTTGCAAACAGTCACTCGGCAAATTAGCCAAACTCACTTACCATAACTGGTTAACGCCTTAGAACGTATGGCAAAAGGCGACTTGACAGCAAAGCTTGATTTGCCAGCTCATACGGTTGAAGTCATGTCTACTGATGATGAGGTGGGGCAACTGACTTGTGCCTTCAATGAAATGTCGTCTAATCTAAGCAAATCTGGCGTTGTGTTTGAACAAATGATTGCCAACCTGCGGCAGGTGATTGAAGATATTGTTCAAGTCTCGCAGGGATTAGCGGTCGGCCATTTGCGCGTGACACCCAAAGCGGAATATCGAGGCGACTTCGTCCAAATCAAAAATGCTTTAGAAACCGCTTTGTCCGATTTGTGGCAAGTCATTGAAGACATTGTTCAAGTCTCTCAAGGATTAGCAGAAGGCCGTCAACACGTCACTGCAAAGGCCGAATACAGAGGAGACTTTGTGCAAATAAAAAATGCCTTAGAAACCGCAGCTACCAAGTTGGCGGAGGCAACCAGAAAGAATGCGCTCCAAGATTGGATAAAAACAGGGCAAACCCAGTTAAATGATCATATGAGTGGTGAGCAAGATATCATGACGCTGGCACAGAATATCATCACTTTCCTCACCACCTATTTAGACGCGCAGATTGGCGTATTCTATCTGCTTGAGGAAGGTATGCTTGAGGAAGGGGAAAAGGAACGCAAGGGCAACCTAAGCAAGAGTAGCCGCTTAAAACTCGTTGCGAGTTATGCCTATATTCAGCGCAAAGGTATGGCGAATGAATTTAAACTCGGTGAAGGATTGGTAGGGCAAGCGGCCCTAGAAAAGCGAAAAATCCTCGTGGCGGATATACCAGAGGATTATATTTATATTCAATCCGGTTTAGGAGGCGCCGTTCCTCAGAATATTCTTGTCATGCCATTTCTGTATGAAAATGCGGTGAAAGGTGTTATTGAAATAGGCTCTTTCTATGAAATAACGGAAGTTCAATTGGAATTTCTTGAACAGGTGATGCCCAACATTGGGATAGCGGTGAATACGGCCGACTCTCGTACCAAGATGCAAGCACTGCTGTTCAGTGATCAGTGATCAGTTATCAGTTATCAGTTATCAGTTATCAGTTATCAGTTTTTTCTTAAACAATCGAACAAACCAAAACAACCCAAGATTTATCCGGAGTCCAAGATTTATCCGGAGCCCAATATTTATCCGTTTTAACTTGGCGGGAACGTCTGGTTTGGGGGCCATAAACTACTTTGGATGTTGTCAGATTTATCCGGAGTCCAAGATTTATCTTGGCAGTCGTCCAAACTAAAGTTTGGACTCCTGCGTTTAGCGGGAACGTCTGGTTTGGGGGCCATAAAATATTTTGGATGTTGTCAAATTAAAGTATGGCCCTATAACCTTGCCGACCGATCGTTTGGACGACTGCCAAACTAAAGTTTGGACTCCTGCGTCTTTAATCGAGCACAGTTCAGTGAAAAACAGGAACTCAAACATGAAACTCAAAATCAGTACCAAACTACTACTCGCGTTTGCCTTAATTTTACTGCTCAGCAGCGCCGTCAATATCTACGGCCTCATCCAAATGGATGTTCTGGCGAATTTGACCACCAAGATTTATAATCATCCATTGCAAGTCACTAGGGCGGTACTCACGGCTCACACTGGCATTACCAAAATGCACAGTAGCATGAAGGACGTAGCGCTTGCTGCAAACGCGGCCGACATAGAAGCAGCGCATTCACAAATATACCAATATGAACAAGAAGTCTACCAACAATTTGCCATTGTTCAAAAATGGATTCTTGGCGATGAAGGTGCGGCGTTAATCGCAGATACTCTCCAAATCTTTAGAGATTGGGCACCGATTCGTAAACAGGTGATTGCTTTAACGAAAAGTGGGCAAAGAGATCAAGCCTTCGCTATTACCAAAGGCAAAGGTGCTCAACATGTCGCCTTGCTTGAGAGCAAGATGGAAGCCTTAACAAACGACGCCGCCAACAAAGCCAGCGGCATGTACGAAAGTGCCCAAGCCACCCGAACAAGAGTGATTGCCACCACTGTCATTGCCTTAGTAACAGTGATAGTATTAAGCGGCTGGCTCGGTTTATTTATCTCCCTCGGTATTGCCAAGTCGGTACAGATTATTAACGCTATTGCCAGCAAGCTGGTTGCCGGTGAGATAACCTCAACCGTCACCAACCGGGCTGAGATAGATAAAGTCATCGCCTATCGGGATGAAATGGGTGAGATTGGGCGAGCCTTTTATGCGGTAGCCAATTCATTTAAAACCGTTATTGACGACATTGTTCAAGTGTCTCAAGGGTTAGCGAAAGGCAACCTACGCATTATGCCCAAGGCAACCTACCAAGGCGACTTTATCCAAATCAAAAATGCCTTAGAAACGGCCTTGCCTAATCAGAGCCAAGTCATTAAAGACATTATCCAAGTCTCTCAGGGACTCGTTGCCGGCGACTTGCGCGTTACGCCCAAGGTTGAATATAAAGGCGATTTTGTTCAAGTCAAACAGGCCCTAGAGAATGCTTTATCTGATCTGCGACAAGTGATTGAAGACATTGTTCAACTCTCTCAAGGACTGGCCAAAGGTGAACAGCGCGTCATGGCTAAGGCCGAATACCGAGGTGACTTTGCTCAAATAAAAAATGCCCTAGAAACGGCCTCTGTCAAGCTGGCCGAAGCCACTACCCAGAATCTGACCCAAGATTGGCTAAAAACCGGGCAAACGCAATTAAGTGACCAAATGAGTGGTGAACAAGATATTATTCAATTGGCAAAGAACATCATCACTTTTCTTGCCACCTATTTAGAAATGCCGGTTGGCATGTTCTATCTGCTTGAAGAAGACAAACATAACACCCGCCTCAAACTGATCGCCAGTTATGCTTATACTCACCGCAAAGGCATTACCAGTGAATTTGTGGTTGGCGAAGGACTGGTTGGGCAAGCGGCACTAGAGCAGAAACCGATTCACATCACCAAAGTGCCTGACAATTATTATGCTCGCATTCAGTCTGGTTTGGGCAAAGCATTACCTCATCATGTGATTGTACAACCGTTTATGTATGAAGAGACGCTAAAAGGCGTGATTGAACTGGCCTCTTTCAAAACCATCACCACTCTTCAACAAGAATTTCTCAGTCAAATCATGCCAAACATTGGCATCGCCGTAAACACGGCCGAATCACGTTCTCGGATGCAAACACTTTTACAACAAAGCCGCCGACAGGCTGAAGAATTGCAAACTCAGGCCGAAGAATTACAAAGCCAACAAGAAGAACTGCGTCAAACCAACGAAGAACTTGAAATACGCACCAAAGAATTAGAGCAGCAACAACAGGAAATCCGCGACAAGAATTTTGCGTTAGAAAAAACCAAGGCAGAAATGGAAACGACTCAAATCGCTATTGAGACAAAAGCCAAAGAATTGGAATTAGCGAGTAAATACAAATCAGAATTTCTCGCCAATATGTCTCATGAACTACGCACACCCTTGAACAGTATGCTGATACTCGCCCAACTTCTTGGCGAGAACAATGACGGCAACTTAACCGAACAACAAGTGGAATATGCCCAGACAGTTCACAGTGCCGGCTCCGACTTGCTCACGCTCATCAACGAGATTTTGGATCTATCCAAAGTAGAAGCCGGTAAAATTGAAGTCCATCTTCAATACATGGCACTGATGGAATTGGTGGAACCGATTGAACACAAATTCCGCCCGGTTGCAGACAAAAAAGGGGTGGCTTTCCAAATCACGATTGCTGAAGACTTTCCACAAATCATAAGCACCGACGCGCACAGGCTCCAACAAATTATCAACAATCTGTTATCCAATGCTTTTAAATTTACCAGTAAGGGAGAAGTCAAGCTGACGATGCTGCGAAACCCAAAATCCCCCCTAACCCTTTTTCAAAGCGGGGAACTCGCCGCACGGGGAGAGGAGGATTTTCTGGCGATAAGCGTGGCGGATAGTGGCATTGGTATTCCCGAAGATAAACAAATGGTTATCTTTGAAGCCTTCCAACAAGTGGATGGCACTACCAGCAGACGCTTCGGCGGCACAGGCCTTGGTTTATCGATTTCTCGCCAATTAGCCCGACTGCTAGGCGGCGAACTTCAACTGCACAGTGAAGAAGGTAAGGGCAGTACTTTTACGCTCTATCTGCCTGAAAACATTGAAAAAAGTTCAGTAATTCAGAAGACTGACACGCTTATGCCATCGCCAACGGATGAAACCCCGACAACCGCTCGCGAAAAAGAGAAAACGGAATCCCATATAACAAAGCGTATTACGGATGATAGAGAAAGTCTGACAGCCGATGAAAAATCTCTTTTAATTGTCGAAGACGACAGTAATTTCTCAAACATCCTTATAAAACTGGCACGGGAAAGAGGCTTTAAGTGCCTTGTCGCAGCAGATGGCAAAACCGGCCTACAATTGGCTGAAGAATATCGCCCTTATGCCATTATTCTTGATGTCGGTTTACCCCAAATGGATGGTTGGACAGTCATGGAAAAGCTGAAAGACAATCCCAACACGCGGCATATCCCGGTGCATTTTATGTCTGCCTCTGATCAAGGAATGGACGCGAAAAAAATGGGTGCTATCGGTTACTTGCTCAAACCCATCAGTATGGGCGAACTCGGGGAAGCCTTTAATTCGATAGAACGGTTTATTAGCAAAGCCGTGAAAAACTTACTGGTGATTGTTGACGATGAACAACATCAACAGGACATTTTAGACATCGTTGGAAGTGATGATGTCAATATAACAACTGTCGCAACGCTTGCATGCACATCGCAAGAACTACTCATGGCACAGTTTGAGTGTATCATTCTTGATGTCGATGTTGAACAACAAGCGGGCCTCAAAATCCTTGAAAAACTGCAACATGATGACAACCTCTCTCAGATTCCAGTCATTATCTATTCGGAACGGGAACTGACAGAGGAAGAAGAAAGAATATTGCAGTGTGCCGATAATCTCACCATCAAAGCCGTGAGATCGCCGGCGCGTTTGTTAGACGAAGCCACTCTGTTTCTCCATCAAGTCGAAACCCATTTATCCCAGGATAAACAGAAAATGCTGCGGATGGTACACAATAAAGAGGCCATTTTAAGCCACAAAAAGGTACTGATTGTCGATGATGATGTTCGCAATACCTTTGCCTTAACGACTTTTTTAGAGAGCAAAGAGATGGAAGTTGTCGTCGGAGACAATGGTAAAGAAGCACTAGAATTGTTAGAGGAGCATCCTGATATTGCCATTGTGTTAATGGACATTATGATGCCAGAAATGGACGGCTATGAAGCCATACAAGAGATTAGAAAACAACTCCGTTTCCGCAAACTACCCATTATCGCCCTCACTGCCAAAGCCATGAAAGGCGACAAAGTGAAATGTATTGAGGCGGGCGCGAATGACTATCTTGCTAAACCGGTGGACACTGATAAACTCATTTCGCTGATGCGCGTGTGGCTCTATCGGTAAATTCAGTGAACAGTGATCAGCGTTGCTCCAGGGGCGTTGCCCCTGGCTTTAATAATACTTACCGAAGGGGCTAATAGAGGTTAACAAGTTAGCCCCAACGGGGCGAGATTAATACAGCCAGGGGCACCGCCCCAATGCCATTAAGTGTAGGGGCAATCCCTTGTGGTTGCCCTACAAATCGTCATGTCGTGTAGGGGCAATCCTTTATGGTTGCCCTCACCGAAAAGCGGTACGATATGGCATTGGGGCACCGCCCCTGGAAATCCAAGTTATGGCCACGTTGAGTATAAATACAAAAAAGGGCAAACACGCCGGTTTAAGGGCAAACACGCCGGTTTGCCCCTACGAGTGATGTAGTTGGCTATGAAAGTTAACCCCTTTTTTTGGAATAATCATTATTCCCAAAGGAAATAAATAAAACGCTGCCTAACATGAGGAAAGCAAGAACATACATGATCGTATCACTGAGCCACGTTTCTTGAACAGGTGACACTGGTAGCAAATTAGGTATCTCGTACATCACCGGATGGGCGCTATGAATACCAGAAATTGGCACGGTGTACAGGTGCAATCTTTTGTCTTTTGGGGTAAACACTATAGATTGTACCGTATTTTGGTTGAATATTTCCTGATAAGGGTTGACCTTGTCAAACATAATCTTTATGACATCTTTGACATGGGCCTGATTATCAGTACTGTTGAATTTAGCCAATGTTCTAAAACGATGCCACCGAAACCTGTCAATACTGCTGATGCAGTTCAAAGGAGAATTCCTTAAAACAAAGCAGTTGACGACAGCAATTTGATTAGGTTTTCCCCACGACATTTCTATTCTCAAAGGACTTGTGGCGTTTCTGAGATGGGCTTTTTGTCCCTGAGGTTGTTCCAACACTTCAACATCCTTGGTGTCAGCCATCAGAATATTATGACTGAAGCCGTATTGTTGCTTGGACAAGGATATCGCCGCCGCAGAAATTTTGGTGGTTTTCTCTAAAACCTTTCTGAGATCAAAGACAATCGCATGGTCACCTATGGGTTCAGGATAGCGCTTTCCCAGCGGTGAATCCAAATGGGCGACAAACAATCCATCGCTGTTAAATCCTGAAATCACGCCGACATACCCGGCGAAACCGATGTTCACAAAAGTTCTATTTTCATATTCGTAAACAGTTATGGCTTGTATGCTTCTCAAGGCTTCTGTCGTTCTCCAATCCATATTTCTTCCAACAATAGGTGCCTTTAATGCTGAAACATTTCCAAACACCCCAAAACCTGAACAATTTGTTCTCCTCCCAATATCAGGAATGAGTTGTAACAGCCAGAACTCATTCAAGGAGAGATAACCATCGCCCACTTGATCAATACCGACAATACCCCAATTAGACACTATCGCATTGACTTCATCCTGGTACGCCTGATCAATATTGGGTTTGACGAAATTGACTCTTTTTTGTACCCAAGAGTTGAAGGTATTTTGATCTACAAAACTCGCCAAATAGCTGTCGTATTTTTTTCCAATATCTGGAAACTGTTCTTTGACAGCTTTTCCCAGTGCTGCTCCAATTTCAGCGCCGGTTTTACCTTTAGCATCCACACGAAATATGGGTATGGTGCTGGTGGCATCAACCGAACTCATCAGACAAAAAATGAGTGAGCCGGCCAAAATTTTAGTGACTATTGTCATTTTAACCTCATCATAAATTATAAGGCGTATTAATTATTAAAACCCAAAGAAAGCCAGGGGCGTTGCCCTTGGCTATATTAATATCGCCCAAAGCCAGGGGCGTTGCCCCAATGCCATTAAGTTAACAAATAAACGACAAAGAGCCAACGGCTAAAGCCGTTGTCTCAAAGCTAAAGTCCCCTAAAGGGGACTGGTAAATTGCTGATTTTTTCTAAGCAAACGATATGCCATTGAGTCTTCAGTGCCCTTTAGGGCACTTCAGCTATTAGACGACGGCTTTACCAAAGGCGGGGGGGATTATTTGTTTCTAATTCCTTAACTTAATGGCATTGGGGCGTTGCCCCTGGCTATATTAATATCGCCCCGTTGGGGCTGACTTGTTGCCATTTAACTTGGAAAACACATCCGATGTTTAGCAAACATCGGATGTGTTAATAACAACTCATCCACGCCGAGCAGCTTTTAGGGTACAATAGCTCCTTAGTCAATCGCTAAAGCTATTGGCTTTGGTGTTTTGCTATTCATTTCTCATTTTTCATTGTTTATTAGTATAACACACCCCTTGCATCCATGACGTAAGAGGACTTGCCTTAATTCCCCCCTTCAATCCGGGGACTCAAACTGTGGCAAGTCACATCGATAGAGGGGAAGAACGGGGTGTGTCGCGATTCTCAAACTCAAACAGAGCGAAGCGAGATAAAAAAAACGCAAATTGTGACCATGTGCAGTATAACTGATAACTGATAACTGATAACTTTTTTATGAGAAATAACTGATAACTTAAACTTTGGACGCTTGAAATTCATACCACCGGCAATTTCAGTTATCCAAGAGTCAACAGCAACGCCATTTGCTAAACAAAAAGTACGCATGGCATCAAGAAAGGAATTAAAATATTTTTGCTGTTTTTTTGATGACACGCGACAATAGACAACTACTTTTCTAAGGGCGGGTTCTTCTTTTAATTGTAAAACTTGGCGAACATCTGAATCATCGTATATTGATTAGAGATAGTACGTTTTGCTACTAAACGATCCTCTTTATCCCATCGTCGCAGTGTGCTGGTGGAGCGACCAATTATTTGAGCAAACTCATGTAATCTATATTTATTATTCATTTTATAAATATAGATAGTGATAGGTAGATAATAAATCAAGTGCTAAAACTGGCACCCTACAAAAAGGATGAAAAATGAAACCTGAAAATTTTTATTGTAAATGACTCATTTTATAACTAATTCAATCACTCACTCGTATTTTCATTTTCACTGTTTTAAAGTACGTTCGTTCCGTATAATAACAGATAACTGATAACTGATAACTGATAACTGAATATGTCAAATATAGAACCGATTAATGTACTGATTGTTGATGACAATGAAAACAATCTCTTTACCTTGCATACTCTGATTAAAAAATATATTGATGCTAACATTTTACAAGCGCAATCAGGGGAAGCCGCCTTAAAAATCCTTCTGAAAAAAAAGGTGGATTTGATTATTCTTGATGTGCAAATGCCCGGCATGGATGGTTTTGAAACGGCAAAAATCATCCAATCACGGCCCAAAATTCAATATATCCCCATTGTTTTTCTGACTGCGGCTTATAAATCGGAAGAATTCCAGCAAAAAGGTTTTGAGATTGGGGCGGTTGACTATCTGACGAAACCCATTGATGCGCCTCAATTAATTAACAGAATTAAGTCCTATGTGCGTTTTATTGAACAAGATCGTCAGCATAAAATTGATTTGGAACGCAAAGTTACCAAACGCACGGCCGAACTATTAAAAGCACGCAACGAATTGGAACACCGAGTTGAGGAACGCACGGCCGAATTCTTGGAAGCTAAAAATCAAGCGGAACAAGCACAAAGGTTAGCAGAAACGGCTAGGATTCAAGCGGAGCAAGCACAACAAGTCGCTGAAGCCGCTAACCGGTCGAAAAGTCAATTTTTGGCAAATATGAGTCACGAACTCCGTACTCCGTTAAATGCCATCATTGGCTATAGCGAAATGTTACAGGAAGAAGCCGAAGACGCCGGGCAGGAATATTTTGTTCCAGATTTGCAAAAAATTTACGCGGCTGGCAAGCATTTATTGGGACTGATCAATGACGTACTCGATCTCTCTAAAATAGAAGCTGGCAAGATGGATTTGTTTCTTGAAACTTTCGATCTTGCCACTATCCTCAATGAAGTGATTGCTACCGTTCAACCACTGGTTGAGAAAAAAACCAACGCCCTGAAAATCGTATTTGATGACAACTTGGGTAACATGCACACTGATATCACCAAATTACGCCAGATGCTGTTGAATTTAATCAGCAACGCCGCAAAATTTACCGAAAAGGGTGTCATTCGTCTTGAAGTCAAGCGTGATAGCGAATGGAGAAATTTTTGCGTGGCTGACAATGGCATTGGCATGACAGAAGAACAACAGCAAAAACTATTTCGACCCTTTACTCAAGCAGATTCTTCTACCACCCGCCGCTATGGTGGCACCGGTTTAGGTTTAGTCATTACCAAACAATTCGCTCAAATGATGGGCGGTAGCATCTGGGTAGAAAGCGAATTTGGGATCGGTAGCACCTTTATGCTCTCTTTGCCAGTACAAGTCCAGATAGCAACACTCCCAGACAAAAAATCCTCGGTTACTCAATCGGGAATATCCGCATTGTTAGAGGGAGATGGGATTGTGCTCGTCATTGATGATGATGCCAGTGTGCGTGATAGCCTAAAAAATGACCTAAGCAAACTCGGTTATGCGGTAGCCGTCGCTGCCAATAGAGATGAAGCGCTCAAACTCGCTTACAAACTCCGTCCCGATGCCATTATTCTTGATGTCCAGATGTCTGATATGGAAGGATGGCAGATACTATCCACTCTGAAAAATGATTCGCTCTTAGCACACATCCCGGTGATTATGATCACTATGGAAGAAGATAAACAAAAAGGCTCGGCTATGGGTGCGACAGAGTGCATTGACAAAGCTGAAGTGCGTCATCAACTGGCCGCCATTTTAGAAAAATACCACATCGGTGAGGATTCACCCGGTTTAGTCATGGTTGTTGACGATGATAAAATGTGCCGCGAAAGCATTAGCCCTCTCCTTGAATTTAAAGGTTGGCACGTCTTTCAAGCCGAAAATGGACAAGTTGCCCTAGAACATCTTGAACATAAAAAACCTGCCTTGATTCTACTGGACTTGGTAATGCCTGTGATGGATGGGTTTGAATTTTTGGCTCGTTTGCAAGACAATGACAAATGGCGTTCAACGCCAGTTGTGGTATTGACAGCGAAAAATATCAGTGCCCAAGAGCAAGCCGACTTAAATAAGCATGTAAAAACCGTCTTCAAAAAAGACGCTTGCAATCAAGAAGACTTAATCTTGCATCTTCATCAACTCATTACCGATGCGTCAGCCTTGCACAAGCAAAACAGTGATCAATGCGAATGAAAAATGAAAAATGAAAAATGAAAAATGAACAAAGATTTCATTTCGACGACAGGAGAAACCTGATAAAATAATTTTCAATTAATACTTTTTTATAATTCATTGATTTTTATGATTTGGCAGTGCCGGAGTCCAAACTTTAGTTTGGCAGTGCCAAGTTAAAACCTGTTACCCGTCAATAGAACATTGACAGAATACCAGTGCAGGATCGCTCCAATCCCAAGGCCATCTGGCAACAAGATTTCTCAGCCAACAGCTAAAGCAGTTGTCTAAAAGCTCAAGTACCCTAAAGGGCACTAAATGCCCGTGCAGGTCTTAAAAAAAAATAAACATAACAAAAACAATTACTTTTGTATCCATAAACCTTTCAAACTCTTGCACGGGTACTCATAAGAGAGTTAGTAGGCTTTAGCCTACTTTAGCTTTTAGACAACCGCTTTAGCTGTTGGCTGAGGTGGTTGGCGGTAGGGTGGTATGAAGATTTCCGCTTTACTGCACTAGTTAGTTATACTTTACACTGTTAAAAACTGAAACATCGTTATCTCGCGGAGCGAAGAACGAAACATCGTTGAGAGCGAAACGAGATAAAGTCGAACTGGCGTTTGAGGGCCATGTTGTCAAATTGATGGCCCGGGCGCATTCCCATTTTCACAGTTCGGTTAAGTAGTACAACGGATGACGTGGATAAACGGATAAAAAGTCAAACTGGCGTTTGAGGGCCATGTTGTGAAATGATTGATGGCCCTTGACTGAAAAAATTACCCATTACCAAAAAAGTAACAATGATTATCAAACAATCTACCATCAACACCATCGCCGGTATTGCATCTTTCTTAATGGCGCTTCTGCTAGGCGGCAGCGTTTACTTCGCTGGACTTGCTATCCAAGAACACAATAAAGCCGTCGCCCGGCAAGCCGAGTTCAAACAACTGGGCATCGATCTAGCTGATGCCTCCGACTATCTGACCGATGAAGCCCGTAAATTTGCCGTCACCGGCAACATTAAACACCTTCAAAATTACTGGAAAGAAATCGAAGTCACCAAAACCCGAGACCAGGTTTTGGCCCACATCAAGGAATCGAAGGCTCCGCTGGAAGAATTTGACCGGCTCAAATTAGCCAAGCAAAATTCCGACGCACTCGTTGCCACCGAAACGCGCTCCATGCGCCTGGTATTGGAGGCCCAAGGCACCCCCAAATCTTCAATGCACCCCGCTGTCGCGGCTTGGCAACTCAGTGGCGAAGATATCAAACTCAGTGCCGAGAACAAAAAGAGAGTTGCCAGAGAAATCATGTTTGATGCCCAATACGAGGCCGACAAGCACATTATCATGGAACCCATTGCCCAATTTCAGCGCCTAATGAATGCACGCACGGCGCGAGAAGTTCAGGCCGCTCAACGCAAAACCCAAACCGCCACCTTCGTCCTGGTTATCATGGTTTTCCTCATTTTGATGGGTATGGGCATCGTCTTATGGGTTTTTCAAACTCAATTGAGCCTTCCCGTCGCCAAATACATTAACGAGTTACAGGAGCGCGAAGTGACAGCAGTGGATTTTGCCCTAACGCCAACCGGCACACAAGAATTGCGCCTCTTAGCCGAAGCTTTCAATCAACAATTTCGTATTAATCAGCAACAATTAAAGGAGAAACAACAATTAATTGAAGATATTGTCCAAGTTTCTCAAGGACTCGCTGAAGGCAACTTACAAGTCATGCCAAAAGCCGAATACCAAGGTGATTTTGCACCCATCAAGAATGCCCTAGAAACCACCTTAAGCATTCAGCAGCAAGTGATTGAAGATATTGTAAAACTTTCACAAGGATTGGCCGACGGTAACTTGCACATCATGCCAAAAGCCGAATACCGAGGTGATTTTATACAAATCAAAAACGCCATCGAAACCACCTTAACCTGCTTGCAGCAAGTGATTGAAGATATTGTTCGCGTGTCTAAAGGATTAGTGGAAGGCCACTTGCACATTATGCCTGATACCGAATACCGAGGCGACTTCGTACAAATCAAAAAAGCCTTGGAATCCGCCGCAGCCCAGATGGCGAAAACGACGGCCAAAAATGCCGAACAAAATTGGCTCAAAACAGGGCAAACTCAATTAAATGACCAGCTAAGTGGTGAACAAGAGGTTTTACAACTCGCTGAAAACACAATTAATTTTATGACTCCCTACCTAGAAGCCCAAATTGGCGCACTTTATCTGTTTCAAGAAAACCCTAAGCACGGCCACCTGAAAATGATAGCGAGTCATGCCTATACGTGGCGTAAAAAACTGTCAAATGAATTTAAAATCGGTGAAGGCTTGGTGGGACAAGTGGCCTTAGAACGGAAAACGATTATTATTACCGAACCCCCGGTGGACTATATCTGCATTCAATCGGGATTGGGACGCAGCACACCCCGTACCATTTTAGTGACACCGTTTCTTTACGAAAACACGCTCAAAGGTATTATTGAGCTCGCCTCTTTCAAAGTCTTTACAGAAGTGCAGATTGAATTTATCAATCAAGTGATGCCAACGATTGCTATTGGCATCAATTCGGCCCAATCACGCCAACAGATGCAGGAACTCTTGCAACAAACCCAGGCGCAATCTGAAGAATTGCAAGGCCAAACCGAGGAATTGCAAAGTCAACAGGCGGCCCTACAACAAAGCAATGAAGAACTGCAAAGCCAATCCGAAGAATTACAAACCCAACAAGAAGAACTGCGTCATGCTAACGAAGAACTTGAAGAACGCACTGGCGATTTAGAGCAACAAAAAGAGGCCATTCTGGGAAAAAATATCGCGTTAGAAAAAAGCCAACAAGCCATTGAAACCAAAGCGAAAGAACTGGAACTGGCGAGTCAATATAAATCGGAATTTCTCGCCAACATGTCCCATGAATTACGTACCCCATTAAACAGTCTGCTTATTCTGGCACAACTGTTGAAAGGTAACACCGAAGGCAATTTAACTGACAAACAAGTAGAATATGCGCGGACGATTCACAGTGCCGGCAACGACTTGCTCACACTCATCAACGAAATCCTCGATTTATCCAAGGTGGAAGCCGGTAAAATAGAAGTTCATCTTGAAGATATGCCACTGGCGGCGCTGGTAGAGACCGTTGAACAAAAATTCCGCCATGTTGCACAGAAAAAAGGACTGGCTTTGGACATCACCGTTGCTGATGACTTGCCCCCCGTCTTGCGGACTGACGCGCAACGGCTTCAACAAATTATCAACAACTTGCTGTCCAATGCCTTTAAATTCACTGACAAAGGCGAAATAAAACTGGATATAAAATTAAAATCCCCCCAAGGGGATATTTTGGCTTTCAGCGTCGCCGATACCGGCGCTGGCATTCCCAAAGAAAAACATAAAGTTATATTTGAAGCCTTCCAACAAGCGGACGGCAGCACCAGCCGCCGCTATGGGGGAACCGGGCTAGGCTTATCCATTTCCCGCCAATTAGCCCGACTGCTCGGTGGAGAACTTCAATTAGACAGTGAAGAAGGTAAAGGCAGCACTTTTACGCTTTACCTGCCGCTAGACGACGGGCAAAAACCCGAACCGAGAGAGAATAGAAACCCCGTTTTTTCAAAAAACGGGGGTTCTCAAGAAAGTAGAAACCAAGGAGTTTCAACAAACTTGGTTTCTCAAGATGACACGACGCATGAAAAAATAGCCGACGACAGAGACAATCTACAACCGTCGGACAAATCCATTTTGGTTATTGAAGATGATCGTCAATTTTATGGCATTCTCATGCAACTGGCACGAGAACGAGGCTTTAAATGCCTTGTCGCCGAAGATGGCAAAACCGGCTTACTTTTGGCAGACGAATACCAACCCCATGCCATTATTCTCGATGTGAGATTACCGCAACTAGACGGTTGGAGCGTCATGGAAAGGCTCAAAGATAATCCCCAAACCCGACATATTCCAGTACATTTTATGTCCGCCTCCGATTTAACGAGAGATGCCAAAAAGATGGGCGCTATCGGTTATTCGCTCAAACCGATCAATATGGCCGAATTGAGCGAAGCCTTTAAAAAGATAGAACAGTTTATCACCAAAAGCCTGAAAAAAATCTTGCTTGTCGTTGACAACGAACCACGTTTCAAAGAGATTTTAGACATCGTTGGGAGCGGGGAAGTCCAAACCACGCTCGCTGAAACCCTAGCACAAGCCAACGAATACCTCAACAAAACACCGTTTGACTGCATTGTCGTCGATATCGATGTCGAAAAAGGTTCTGGCATTGAACTGCTTAAACAACTCTATCAGGAAGACAACTTATCCCAGATACCGGTCATTCTCTATGCCCTCCGAGAACTGACAGCGGCTGAAAACCAAGCACTACAGCAATGTGAAACGCATATCACAGTCAAAGCCGTCAAATCGCGGGAACGATTGTTAGACGAAACCACCCTTTTTCTCCATCAGGTGGAAGCCAACTTACCCCAAGACAAACGCAACATGCTACACAAGGTGCATGACAAGGAAGCGATTCTGAAGAATAAAAAAGTGCTGATAGTGGATGATGATATGCGTAACACCTTTGCTTTGGCAACCGTTTTGGAGGACAAACAGATGGAAATTGTGGTAGCTGAAAATGGCAACGAAGCCCTAGGATTATTGGACAAACATCCTGACATAAACATCGTCTTGATGGACATTATGATGCCCGAATTGGACGGATACGAAGCCATGCAGAAGATTAGAGCGCAAGAACGCTTTTGCAAACTGCCCATTATCGCTCTCACCGCCAAAGCCATGAAGGGCGACAAAGCCAAATGTATTGAAGCGGGCGCGAATGATTATTTGTCTAAACCGGTAGATACTGATAAACTTATTTCTCTGATGCGAGTCTGGTTATATCAGTGATTCAGGAGTCCAAGATTTATCTTGGCAGTCTTGGCAGGAGTCCAAGATTTATCTTGGCAGGAGTCCAAGATTTATAACGGATAAAGCAACTACAAGGATTCGTTATAAAAAAGGATAAAACAACTACAAGGATTCGTTATAAAAAAGGATAAAGCAACTACAAGGATTCGTTATAAAAAAGGATAAAGCAACTACAAGGATTCGTTATAAAAAAGGATAAAGCAACTACAGGTGTCCAATATTTTAAAGGAGTCATCGATAAATCTTGGCAGGACTCCAATATTTATCTTGGCAATCTTAGCAAGACTCCAATATTTATTATTTGCTAAATCGCAGCTCGTTTGTAGTAGTGGCTTTAGCCACTCAGCTCGTTTGTAGTAGTGGCTTTAGCCACTCAGCTCGTTTGTAGTAGTGGCTTTAGCCACTCAGCTCGTTTGTAGTAGTGGCTTTAGCCACTAAGCGGGTAGGCGATAAATCGCCTACTACAAACGACAAACTGCGGATCACAGAGAACTGAGAACTATGAAACTTAAAACGAAATTGTTGATAGGATTTTTGTCGGTTTCGGCCGTCATCATTGTTGCCGGTATTCTCGGTATTGCCGAAATAAGAATGCTGTACACCGTGAGTAAAGAGGTGGGCCTCAAAAACGCGCCACTTGCCGATGCGGTGATGGAGGTTAAATTAACCGCCACAACAGCACATCTCTGGGTTGAAGAAATCATCAGCGGCGCTGAAGAAAAAGAAGTGATAGCAGAAGTGTGGAAACTCCTTGATGACAGCCTTTGGTATTGTGAGGCGATACTGAAAGGCGGAAAAAACGCTGAGGGCACTTTTTACGCTGTCAACGATAACGCGATAGAAGCGAAGATTATTTCCGTTAAAGACGACATAGAAGAATTTATAACACTTGCCAAATTACGGTTTGAGAATCATTTTGGTACCAAAGAACTTGAAGATCAGGCCCTCGATGACAAGTTTGATGCCGTGTTTGATAAATTCATCACGAATGCCGATGAAGCGGAGGAAATGCTTCACGCTAAAATCGCCCAAGATGCCCAACAGATGGAAAAATCTGTCACCACAAGTACGCTAATACTTGGCATCGCTACCCTAGTCAGCTTTATCCTTGCGTCTATAGCCATCTATTACCTCAGCCGTGACATCATAAAACAAGTCGGTGGTGAACCGATTCAAATTGCTGAAATAACGGAACAAGTGGCAAAAGGCAATCTCGACTTGCAATTTGAATCCTCCGGAAAAACGGCTACTGGCATTTATGCTTCTGTCCAAATCATGGTGAAAAATCTCCAAAAACTCACCGATGACAGAACCAAACAAGACTGGATAAAAACGGGAAAAACGCAGTTAAACGAAAAGTTGAGAGGTGAACAGAACACGATGACATTGGCTAAGAAGACTATTGACTTCCTAACTACCTATTTAGAGGCTCAAGTGGGACTTTTCTATCTGGTTAATCGCGCCGAGCAACTGCCCTATTTACATAGGATAGCCAGTTACGCTTATACTCCAAGCGAAAACATCCCGGATAAATTTTTTATTGGTGAAGGCTTGATTGGACAGGCGGCGCTCGAACAAAAAATGCTCTACCGCACCCACACGCCTGAAGAATATAACTACATTATTCAATCTGGACTCTCAAAAGCCGTGCCCAGCCATGTGCTACTGGTTCCATTTTTATATGAAAATGTCGTGTTAGGTGTTATTGAAATCGGTTCTTCTAGGGCACTGACCAAAATTCAACAAGAATTTATTGAACAAGTCATGCCGACTATTGGCATCGCCGTGAATACGGCCCAGTCACGCCAACAAATGCTGGAATTGTTGCAACAAACGCAGGCGCAATCTGAAGAATTGCAACGCCAAACCGAAGAATTGCAGAGTCAACAAACCGCCCTACAACAAAGCAATGAAGAATTGCAAAGCCAGTCTGAAGAATTACAAACTCAACAAGAAGAACTGCGTCATGCTAACGAAGAACTTGAAGAACGCACTGGCGATTTAGAGCGACAAAAAGAAGCCATTCTGGAAAAAAATATCGCTTTAGAAAAAAGCCAACAAGCCATTGAAACCAAAGCCAAAGAACTGGAACTGGCGAGTCAATACAAATCCGAATTTCTCGCCAACATGTCCCATGAATTGCGGACACCATTAAACAGTCTGCTCATTCTGGCACAACTGTTGAAAGACAACACCGAAGGCAATTTGACTGACAAGCAAGTAGAATATGCGCGGACGATTTACACTGCTGGCACCGATTTGCTCACACTCATCAACGATATCCTCGATTTATCCAAGGTAGAAGCCGGTAAAATGGAAATTCATGTTGAAGACATGCCACTGGCAGTGCTGGTAGAAGCCGTTGAACAGAAATTCCGCCCGGTTGCTCAGGAAAAAGGACTGGATTTCGACATCACCGTTGCTGATGACTTACCCCCCGTCTTGCCGACTGACGCGCAACGGCTTCAACAAATCATCAACAACTTGCTGTCCAATGCTTTTAAATTCACTGACAAAGGCGAAATCAAACTGGATATAAACTCAAATTCCCCCCAGCCCGCCTTTGCGAAAGGGAGGTTTTTGGCTTTCAGCGTCGCCGATACCGGTATCGGCATTCCACTAGAAAAACAACGAGTTATATTTAAAGCCTTCCAACAAGCGGACGGCAGCACCAGCCGCCGCTATGGCGGAACTGGGCTAGGCTTATCCATCTCCCGCCAATTAGCCCAACTGCTCGGTGGAGAACTTCAATTAGAAAGCGAAGCGGGTAAAGGCAGCATTTTTACGCTTTACTTGCCGCTAAACGGGCCGAATAGAACCCCCGTTTCTTCAACAAACGGGGTTCCTCCAGAAAGTAGAAACCAAGTTGTTTCAAAAAACGGAGTTTCCCAACAAAGTAGAAGCCAAGTTGTTTCAACAAACGGATTTTCCCAACAAAGTAGAAACCAAGTGGTTTCAACAGTTTCCCAACAAAGTAGAAACCAAGTTGTTTCAACAAACGGATTTTCCCAAGAAAGTAGAAACCAAGTGGTTTCAAAAAACGGAGTTTCTCAAGATAACACGAAGCACGAAAAAATAACCGATGACAGAGACAATCTACAACCGTCGGACAAATCCATTTTGGTTATTGAAGATGACCGTAAATTTTCTGGCATTCTCATGCAATTGGCACGAGAAAGAGACTTTAAATGTCTTGTCGCCGAAGACGGCAAAACCGGCTTATTTTTGGCAGAAGAATACCAACCCCATGCCATTATTCTCGATGTGAGATTACCGCAACTAGACGGTTGGAGCGTCATGGAAAGGCTCAAAGATAATCCCCAAACCCGACATATTCCAGTACATTTTATGTCCGCCTCCGATTTAACGAGAGATGCCAAAAAGATGGGCGCTATCGGTTATTCGCTTAAACCGGTGAATTTGGCAGAATTGAGCGAGGCTTTTAAAAAGATACAACAGTTTATCACCAAAACCCTGAAAAAAATCTTGCTCGTCGTTGATAATGAATTACGTTTTGAAGAGATTTTAGATATCGTCGGCGGCGAGGAAGTCCAAACCCTGCTTGCGGAAACCCTGACACAAGCCACTTCCCACCTCAATAAAGTAGCGTTTGACTGCATTGTCGTCGAAATCGATGTCGAAAACGGCGCTGGCATCAAACTGCTTGAACAATTCTGTCATCAAGAAAACTTCTCCCAAATACCCGTCATTCTCTATGCCCACCGAGAACTGACTTCGGCCGAAATCAAGCTATTACAGCAATGTGATGAACATATCACCGTCAAGGCGGTTCGCTCGCAGGAACGTTTGTTGGATGAAACCACCCTGTTTCTCCATCAAGTAGAAGCCAATTTATCCCAAGAAAAACGCAAAATGCTACAAATGGTACATGACAAGGAGGCCATCCTACGCCATAAAAAAGTGCTGATTGTGGATGATGATATGCGTAATATCTTTGCCTTGGCAACGGTTTTGGAAGACAAAGACATGGAAGTTTTGATAGCTGAAAATGGCAAAGAAGCACTGGAATTCTTGGATAATCATCCTGACACTCATCTTGTCTTGATGGATATTATGATGCCAGAAATGGACGGACATGAAGCCATGCAGAAGATTAGAGCGCAAGAACGCTTTTGCAAACTGCCCATTATCGCTCTCACCGCCAAAGCCATGAAGGGCGATAAAGCCAAATGTATCGAAGCGGGCGCGAATGATTATTTGTCTAAACCGGTGGACACTGATAAACTGATTTCGTTGATGCGCGTGTGGTTGTCTCGTTGAATGGTAATGGGTAATGGGTCAACAGGAGTCCAAGATTTATCTTGGCAGTCTTAGCAGGAGTCGAAGATTTATAACGGATAAAACAACTACAAGGATTCGTTATAAAAAAGGATAAAGCAACTACAGGTGTCCAATATTTTAAAGGAGTCATCGATAAATCTTGGCAGGAGTCCAATATTTATCTTGGCAGTCAGGAGTCCAAGATTTCCTTCCTGACGTTTGGACGGATTTAAGCCAGGGGCGTTGCCCCTGGCTTTAATAATACTTACCGAAGGGGCTGAGAGAGGTTTTAAAGTTAGCCCCTTTGGTACGATATTAATATAAAAAGGGGCAACGCCCTTGGCTTGGGGCTCTTGCCAAACTAAAGTTTGGACGATTGCCAAACTAAAGTTTGGACGACTCGTTGTGTGCGTGAGGCGATAAATCGCCTACTACAAACGGGTAGTTATGCGAAATTAAGGGTTGAATTGACATAAGTCAAATCAATGAGTGATAAAATCCGTTAAAAATAGACGTAATTGTAGCAGAGCCGTCCAAAGCTTCAGCTTTGGACTCCAATTGCGAGATCGCGGCTTGTGCTGTTGGCTTGAATTTTTTTTTTCCTGAAACGTTATAGGATTTAATAATGACTGACGTAAGTCTGCCTGAACTGATTAGTTTTGAACTTTGCCCTTTCGTGCAACGTTCTGTGATTACCTTGCTACAAAAAGGTGTTGATTTTAAAATCAATTATATTGATATCCATGATCCCCCTGAGTGGTTTCAACAGATTTCTCCGTTGGGTAAAGTGCCCGTCATGAGAGTGGATAATACGGTGCTATTTGAATCTGCGGTTATCAATGAGTATTTGGATGAAGTCTACTCCCCTACTTTTCACCCTAACACGGCCCTACGAAAGGCCCATAATCGCGCTTGGATTGAATTTGGTTCGGAATTGGTTATCAACCAACATTTTTGGGCGACGGCTCAAGACGCCGAAACCTTAGAGCAGTGTCAAAGTGATATTTTGGCGAAGTTCCATTGGTTGGAAAATGAGTTGCAAGACGGGCCTTTTTTTAATGGTGCGGATTTTTCTTTAGTCGATGCGACTTATGCCCCGATATTTATGCGTTCTGATATTTTAGCGCAACATTTTTCCTTTGAGGGATATCAGAACTACCCTAAACTCAAGGCATGGGCCGAATCACTGCTGGCACTTGAGTCCGTCAAACAATCCGTTGCTCCCGATTTTGCAGCGATGTTTGTTTATTTTATTAAAAGTAAAGAGGGTTACATTACCAAAACTCATTCCTAACCATTTGAGAAATCCGATTTCTTGAAGAAATAGGATTTCTGACGTGAGGAAAGCGGAAATCCCCATACCTCCCGCCATGGAGGGTAGCGAGAGCCTCATGGCGGGTGGTACGAGGATTTTTGCTCTCCGGCACTAGTACTCCGTCAATTTTATTTTGTCGGGTTGTAGGGTGGGTTTCGTTCCACGAACTGGAAGTCAGCGAAGCTAAACCCACCACAGCGAAGAACGAAAATTACCCGACAAGCTGACAAGGTACTAGTACAGTAAAGCGGAAGTTTCGATACCACCCCAACGCCAACGGCTAAAGCCGTTGTCTAAAAGCGAAAGTAGGCTAAAGCCTACTGAGCCTCTTGCAGTGCCATGATACGTACTTTAGCTGTAAGTGGCTGGAGTGGTCTGGGTATTGGAGCGATCCTGCACTAGTACAGTAAAGCGGAAGTTTCGATACCACCCCAACGCCAACGGCTAAAGCCGTTGTCTAAAAGCTCAAGTACCCTGAAGGGCACTGCAAGACGGTTAGTAGGCTTTAGCCTACTTTAGCTTTCAGACGCTGTTGGCTGGGGGTGGTATTAATATTTCCGCTCTCCTGCACTAGAGCCATCTTGCATAATGGCTCAACGGATTTCAACTCATGGCCCTCTCTGTAGAGCTATGGCAACAATGAGTATTTCATTATCAAGCAGTTGATAGATAATCCCATAAGGAAACCGCTTAATTCTACATACACCGTCTCGTATTTTTAGAACATAAGTGCCATGCATTTGGAAAGAGTTTGATAGGTTCTATCGCTTCAAGCACTTCCCTTAAAAACTCATTAACCAGTCCCGCCGATTGATTGATAGTTATGAAACGCTATAGCCTCTTCAAGTTCAATATCGGCTATTTCTAATAAATTAATGTTCATGGCGTTGGTATTTGGAAATAACTTGGTTGAGTAGAATTGACTTCATTCTACCGGCATGGTATGACATGGATAAAGCCGATTTTAAAGTTCTTGACTCCAGAGAGCGTCTATCTCTTTATCATGACGATCTAAACTGGCCAAGATTTGGTCAACCAAATCAATTTTCTCCATTGGTGGAAGCGTTAAGACTTCCTTAAACACTTGCTTATGAGTTTCAAGCATCATAACCACCTTTTGTCTTCAAATTGAATGCTTAGTAACAAGTTTAACGGGACACTGGCGTTGGGAACCATCAATGAGTTACCCGTCTCAAAACACTTACTTGTGTATAACGATGAACACAGGTGCGTGGGAACCTGAAAAAACATGGGAGCTTACTACTTTACTTACCCCGAAGGGAGAATAGCCCCAAGTGAAACCTCAATGCCATTAAATTAAGCACTTGGGGTAGCCACCCAGAACGCAGTGAACTGGAAGTCAGCGAAGCTAAACCCACCACAGCGAAAATTACCCGACAAGCTGACAAGGTAGTAGTACACGAAAGCAGAAGTTCCCGTACCACCCCGCCATGAGCGGTTCCTCTGCGCTAAAAGCTCAAGTCTGCTCAAGCAGACTGAATTCCAGTGCCCTTTAGGGTACTTAAGCTTTTAGACAACTGCTTTAGCTGTTGGCTGAGGTGGTATCGAGACTGAAGCGATCCTGCACTAGGGCCATCTTGCATAATGGCTCAACGGATTTCAACTCATGGCCCTCGGCCCAATCACGGTTTAGTGGCTAAAGCCACTACTACAAACGGTTTGGTGGCTAAAGCCTCTACTACAAACGGCTTAGTGCCTGAGAGCGGAAATACTTTTGGTAGCTTTGGATTCCAATTATCTCAAATAACCACGTATTTTTTATGGTTAAGAGCCGAACAACTTTTGAGGGCCATGTTGTCATTTGAGTGACTTCAAATTTGAAGAAGGCCCTCTTTCGTTCGACTCTTGATAATAGCTTTTCTTCTGCACGAGCGTCCAATCGTTTCGTCGGGTAGAGCGACTACATTTGATGTACTTTTCTTATCTATTACCAAAACTCATTCCTAACCATTTGAGAAATCCGATTTCTTCAAGAAATCGGATTTCTGAGTTTGACACAGCCTACGCTTGCTGATTTAAGATTATCTGTTGAGGTTTCAGCATTTATCTAGTAACGTGAGTTCGACTTTAATTTTCAAGAAGTTATATAAATTTTATATTAATCAATTGGTTGAAAATAAATAATTAGTTGAGAAAAACTATTTTTTGAACTGAAAAATTGTGGGCCATAGAGTGTTAGAGCCAAGTTTTACTTGTATTGAAAAGTTTTTAACGGATTGATTTGGCACTGGGGCCACTGAATGGGAAATCTATAAAATCAATCGGTTACAATTAGGTCGGAAAAAGTTATAAGTCATTGATTACCTGTTGATTTTTTGGAACTACTGAAGGATTATCCCATTGAACGACCCCAGTGCCCAGAAGCCTAATCAGTTGAGAATGGCTCCTTCAACGCGATCAGTCGCCGACGACGAGCTGGCCCACTAAAGGTGAACGCTCGCCAACGAAGAACTGGCCCACTAAACGCGAACGCTCGCCGACGATGAACAGGCCCACTAAACGCGAACTCTCGCCAACGATGAGCTGGCCCACTAAAGGCGATCAATTATTTTTAGCATCATTCTCAACTACTGAATCTATAAATATTGAAATCGGCAGATCAAATCGTTTTGCAAGTTTTTGTATTTGTTCCAAACTTAACTCGCGTTTGCCATTTAATACCTCGGATACGACCACCTGATTACCAATTTCAGGGAAATCAGACAAATTTTTGTGGTATTGATCCCTTAAAATACGCAGTGTTGGTAAAGGCCCTTGATGTTTTTCTAACTCATTGATTGTTTCAGGATATACCATCGTTTCATAATGAGTGACTGCCTTAGACACCATCTCAAATAAGGGCCAAAGTGGATCGTCAGGGTTATCCCCCATCGTTTCCATCAACCTTTCAATAAATTCTAAAGCCACTGTGTGCCCAGAGTCATCATGAATTTTAATTAAAAACGGTGCTTTTTTCAGCAATTCATAGTAAGGATTCAGGATATCATTAAATTGTGCCAGTGCCATGACGTTATACCTCGTTACGATACTTTTGATTTAGCTTATCGTATTCTGTGTGGTTAACAATATCCTATGTTTGAATAACGCTACTTGCATTGGATTTACCTCTATTTCATCCGGAGTCCAAGATTTATCTTGGACGTCTAATTATTTACCTTTTGAAAATTTTCTGAAGGGGCAGATGAATATCCATTGTCTTATCTATGATATCAAGATTAACTTCAGTATCAACTTCAGCAGTATCTATGCTGAACGTTTTGAAACGACTAGGCTGTGAGTATATAGTTACCGCCTTGATCGCCGGCGTAATCAACCAACACGACTTGATATTCAGCGCAAAATATGCCTTAAACTTTGCTAAAATGTCACTAATCCCTTGTTTTGGTGAGATTATTTCAATCGCCAACAAAGGCATTTTTTGCATTTTAAGCTCATCGTCATCATCATTGAAGCCCACATTACTTGGGTAGACACACACATCTGGTATGAGTTCATCTTTAGTTTTGAGACCAAATTGGCTTAAGTCTATCTGACTCGCATCCAAACTTAATTCCACAAACGGCGTGAATCTGTCGTCATTGAATAACAGACTTGCTATCCGAGTTTGTACAAAACGATGGTTTCTTGATGGCATATCATGCACCTTATCATATTCAGTCTCTTCAAATTCTATCAACTTTGTCATAATTCACCTCTTTGAGCAAATTTTTGCTTGTATAGATGTTCATTTTAATTATTTCAAAAAAGCCAATAGTGAATAGCGTCAACCCCGAAGGGGTTGAATATGAAACGCAGTAACTCGCTGCGCGAGATAATAGCCACAGGTGCATGCAACCTGTGGGAAATGTGCCCCCAACGTACCAACCCCGAAGGGGTTGAATGTTAATAAGTATGGTATTGATATAATAAATTTTAAAAATTAGACATTTCAATAAAAAAAGTTACAATCAGTAAATACGTTTATTCCCTTTCATCCGTTGTACTTTCAGTCTATTCAGCGGAGTCCAAAATTTATTTTGGCAATTAATGTCCTTAATTAAAGCAGATTAATATGTCAGACGCTACGTTAACCACATTGCAATCATTAGAGAGTATCCGTCAACGTTTACTTGATCTTTCTAAGCGTAATCAATTGCTGAACTATAAAGAAAAAGTGCGGACAGTACATATCGTGGATACCGAGCTTGACAACCTTTTCAATCAATTGGTGCAAGAAGGTAAAGGTATGACTTTTGCGCCGTTGCCAAATTGTCAAACCCCACAAGAATTGACGACTATCAATCATGAAACGTTATCGCCGCCCGCTTCGCGCCCGTCAAACTCCAAAAAGGCGCAAGCCAGTTTACTACACACCGCCCATCAGGAAGAAGTGTTGACGACTATCAGTCATGAAACTTTATCTCCGCCCACTTCGATCCCGTCAAAATCCAAAAAGACACAAACAAGTTTACTACACACCGCCCATCATGAGGAAGTGTTAGAACGGCGGTGCCAGAAATTAGCGCGGGAGGCGCGTACCTCTATCGAGGAAACGGGCCGCAACTTGTTATATTTGGCAGTCGGTTTTTTAGAATGGTATGAAAATAAACACGCGACGGAGCCAATCAAAGCACCATTAATCCTGATCCCGGTGAAATTGGAACGGCTGCGTTTTTCTACAATCTATCAGTATGTGCTGTCCTATCGGGACGAAGATATTGAAACCAATATTTCCTTAGCGGAAAAATTAGCCAACGATTTCAATTTGGTTTTACCCGTATTTTCTGATAATAGCGAACCACAGGCCTATTTAGCGCAAGTAGCTGAAATGGCTAAAAAAATACCCCGTTGGCCGGTGGTACCCGATATCCGCTTAGACTTGTTTAGTTTTACTAAGTTATTGATGTATAAGGATTTAACAAGCTGGCCAGATAATGCGAAACTGCACGACAATGCCAACCTCAAACAAATTCTTGTCGGGAACAGCACCACAGATGTTATCCCTCCCTTAGACAGAAAAACGTCCAGAGTCTCCATAGAAAAAGGGGAGTTAGGGGGAATTGTTGAGCGATCAGGAAAAACTTCCGCAAATCCCTTAGAAAAAGGAGAGTTAGGGGATATTTATCCAATAGATACCCACCCACTCGCTGAAAAAACCCCGTTAATTCTTGATGCCGATAGCTCCCAACAAACTGTCATTATGAATGCCTTGTGGAACGGGAAAAATCTCGTTGTTGAAGGCCCCCCTGGCACTGGCAAATCTCAAACCATTACTAATCTCATTGCCGCTGCCCTTGCTCAAGATAAATCCGTCTTGTTTGTCGCGGAGAAAAAAGCCGCCTTAGATGTGGTAAGTTCACGCTTGGAGAATGTGGGCTTGGGAGAATTTTGCCTTGAGATGCATAGCCATAAAACGCAAAAAAGTGTGTTTCATGCCAATCTGAAAAAGCGGCTCAATAAAGAATATCAGGATGCCACCCAATTAGACTTTGATATCAAAGCCCTCGCTGAACAAAAAAAGCGATTACTCGCCTATTCCAATCTCGTCAATACCCCCATTGGGCCTAATGATGAGCGGATATATGAAATCTTTTGGGCGGTGGAAAGACTACGGGGCGAGCTTGCTGGGGAAAATCTGCGCTTTGAAGTTCAAAACCCTTTTTATACTCGCGACGATTTTAATCATAAAATTAATAAGTTAAAGGAATTTGCTGAACAATATGAGGCCCTCTCTGACAAAGTGATACTGAATTGGCAAGGCTTTAAACCGACAAAAATTTGGCCCGGCGATGAAGAAATCATTCAAGGTATTTTGTCCAGCCTGTTTTTGGAAACGCAGACTTACGAAGCTTATTTAGAGGTTTTAATTGAAGAAACGAAAATCCCGTTGACAACAGATTTAGCGGCCCTGCAATCATTCACTCAGATTAACGTGGCAGAAATAAAATCTATGCCAACACCGTTTGATAGCGCGGCGGCGGTTCAGTTATTCAATAATAAGCAAACTCTCGAACGGCTCCGTCAATTTCAACTGGATCAAAAAGGATCAAAAAGGATCAAAAAGGATCAAAAAGAATATCAGCAACTCTTGAGCCAAGCCACTCAATTTTTAGGGCTTGCTGAATACACGGTTAAATTTCTCCAACAGGTGCTCAATGAAACCAGCAAATTGGACAAATTAGGTTTAGGTAATGATTCGCCAAATGAACTCCGGGTACTGATCAAAAACGTTGATAAATTGGAAGAGGAATTGCGCTCCTTGTTAGAGAATCCTGAATCCGTCGAAAACTTTCTCAAGTTTTTGCAATTGAGAGAATTAGCGGAGCAAGCCCCTCCAGATTTAGTGATTAATAAACATTCGGCACACGCGCTGGAAGCAACCCCGATTGTTTTTCAATATGCCCGTGATAGCTTTGCGGAATTGTCGGCACAGTGGGCGGATAAAAAAAACGATTTTCTGCTTAACAAATTACCTAGCTCAAAAGAAATTGCGATTTTAGCGGATGAACTCCGCAAGCATCGGGCAAACTGGTTGGCATTTTTATCGGGAGATTATCGGCGAGCAAAACGCGCCGTTAATGCGTTTCTGGCAACCCGTCGATTTAACCTCCGACAATTGATTAACGCGTTAGAAGCACTTGCTGCGCTCAAACGGCAAACGGAACAAGAAACGCAACGGGCACAATATCAACAACTGTTTGGTGGCATTTTTTTGGGCATTGAAACCGATTGGGCATTACTTGAACAACACATTGAATGGGCGCAAACGCTTGCCAGCGTGCTGGGTGCAGAAGAAGCAGAAAAATTATTAGCAACAAAAGCCGATCCTCGCGGGCATCTTATAAAAAGCACCGCCGTTATGTATGAACAATGGCTTAGGGTGACTAAAGCCGCAGAACAACTCAATGTACCTTGCAACTCTCATTTATTAGTCAATGAATTTGTCGAACAAATATTGGAACGGTGCCGCTTCGTTAAGCAAATCGTCACCAGATTGCAACAACAATTACCCCATCTCACCGATAAGCATATTGTTTCCACCCATAACGCGGTACAGAATTTATTAACAGCTAGGCAAATTCGCCTTGATGCCGATCAAAACTCGTTTCTTCAACAATTATTTGGTAAAGCCTATCAGGGCATTGAAACCAATGCGATTGTTCTGTTTGATATGGCAGATTGGCTCACCCATTTACAAACCGCAAGCAAATTGCCAACACCGCTATTATTATGGCTTATCAGCAAAGACACCGCGAGAAGAGTGTCTCTTTTGAAAACGTTATCAACCAAAAATCAGGCTTATCTGGCTCTATTGCATGAACATTGCCAAAAACTGGCCGAATTTGGCGAATTAAATACACAGCAATGGTTCCGTTGTACCGACAAACCTTGCACATTAACACAAATTGTTCAAACCACCCACACTTGTCAAAGTTCGGTTAATTTATTAGGGACTCTTTCACTATTTTACGTTATAAAACAAGAACTTGACCAAATGGGCTTAAAAGTCATCACGGACGCGATAACTACCCAACAAATTAAGCCCAAATCTGCGCCCCTCCATTTTCAGTATGCCGTTTATCAAAGTATGGGGCGGGAATTGATACGCAAACATGATCTGCTGGCGCGTTTTACGCGCACACGCTATGAAAATCTTCGCCAACGCGTTGCCGAATTAGATAAAAAAGTGCAAAAAGCCTTCCGCCAACGCATTGCTTATCAAACTGCCCAAAAACAGATTCCCGAAGGTAATAGCGCGGGGCGCGTGGCGACTTTCACCGAAAAAAGCCTGATTGAACATGAACTCAATAAAAAGCGGCGACATATTCCAATTCGCCAATTGGTTCGGCGGGCAACCAAGGCACTGCAAGCCATGAAACCTTGTTTTATGATGAGCCCTTTATCAGTGGCACAATATTTAGCACCGGGGCAAATTGAATTTGATTTACTCATTATAGATGAAGCCTCACAAGTGCGCCCTGAAGACGCGTTGGGTGCCATTGCCCGCTGCAAGCAAATTATGATCGTGGGCGATCCGAAACAATTACCGCCAACTCAATTCTTTGAACGACTCGTCAATGAAGAAGAGGAGGAAACGACAGCGTTGGAGGGGCAAGAGTCCATTTTGGATAGTTGTGTTAGTACCTATCAAAAGGGGTGGCTACGCTGGCATTATCGTTCCGAGCATGAAAGTTTAATTGCCTTTTCTAATCATCACTTTTATGATAACGAATTAATCGTCTTTCCCGCCCCGGTGCCTCAACATCAAGGCTGCGGTGTGCATCTTAATTATGTAGAAAACGCTACCTACTTTAAGGGGCAGAACCAAAAAGAAGCAGAAACCGTTGTCGCGGCGGTGGCAGCGCATTTTAAAAATACCCCGGAATTAAGTTTGGGGGTGGCAACCTTTAATATGAGGCAACAAGCCTTGATTAGCGAGGTGTTGGAGCAACGCTGTCAAGCAGAACCCTTGCTAGAGGAACAAATAAAATCGACAGAAAACACCACAGAGCCTTTTTTTATCAAGAACTTAGAAAATGTTCAAGGAGACGAGCGCGATATTATTTTTGTCTCCACCACTTATGGTGCCGATCCAGAAACTGGGAAGGTTTTTCAGCGTTTTGGGCCGATTTCGCATGAAATGGGCTGGCGACGATTGAATGTCATTTTTACACGCGCCAAAAAACGGCTAGATTTATTCACCTCCATGCGTTCTAGCAACATACAGCCAAAAAATAATGCCAAACGCGGGGTGCAGATACTCAAAACCTACTTAGAATATGCCGAAACGGGACAATTGCCCATCGACGCTAGCACAACCCGTCAAGAAGCTTATAGCGATTTTCAAATCGCGGTGTCTCAAATCCTTCAAAAACACGGTTATAAAACCGTGTTGCAAGTGGGTGTCGCGGGGTTTCGTATTGATATTGGGGTTCTCCACTCTGAAAAGCCGGGCGAATATATTTTGGGTATTGAGTGTGATGGCGCAAATTATCATTTTGCCAAGTCGTTGAGAGATCGTGAGCGGCTCCGGCAAGAAATTCTCGAAAGTAAGGGGTGGACAGTTTATCGGATTTGGTCAACCGATTGGTTTAAGCATAGGGAGGCGGAAATTGAACGGCTTTTGAAAACGCTTGATGTTTTCAAAACCACCGCAACAAGGATTGTATATAATAAGGGATTTAAAACCAACCGCAACAAGGATTGTATATAATAAGGGATTTAAAACCAACCGCAACAAGGATTGTATATAATAAGGGATTTAAAACCAACCGCAACAAGGATTGTATATAATAAGGGATTTAAAACCAACAGCAACTACAAGGATTCGTTATAATAACGGATTTCAAAACCACAGCAACTACAAGGATTGTATATAATAACGGATTTAAAAAAAACGCAACTACAAGGATTCGTTATAATAAGGGATTAGTACAAACAACGGATTTGGGATATAAACGGATTGCTTAGGGGGCATTTTCTGGTTTTTCATTCCTATTCCAGTGTCGTAAGTACAACCAACCATTAATTAGACTTTGCACCGATCTCGGAATAAGTTTTTGCCTCGATCACAATTTGCGCTTTTTTCATTTCGACTTAAGGAGAAATCTTATTGGGTGGCAACAGTTATTATCGAATCCGTTCGGGTTTGCAGTGAACTAACTTGTGTGAGAAATCCGATTTGTGGGAAAAATCGGATTTTTTTGAGGGTTAATTATTATCGTCTAACAGATTTAATGTGTTGGTTTCTAAAACATTTAACCAGTCAGATAGCAGAGTTTGGTAATCCTTTATTTTTGCGTAAATGGCTTCCGCTAGAGGTTCATTATAGATGTGTGTCGTTAGATTTCGATCATCTGTCATGGAAAGTGCAAGCTGTGTTTGGGCTTGATTGAGTACGCCTACTTGAAAACAAGCACGGATAACGGCTTTAGGTGAACCCATATCCAAGCCTTCGATATCGTTTAAATACTGTTTTGCGGCTTTCCAGATAGCCTCGAAAGAATATTCAAACCGTTGAATCGTTGCGTCACGATGTACTTTGGAATCCGATTCTGTGCCCAATTCCTGTAATGTCGCCAAGGCTTTTTTAGCCATCTCAAGTCGTTGTTTTAATCGTTCCATACAATAGCCTCCTGTAAAATGTGTTGTTTGAAAATTTCATCCGTTTGGGATAGATTAACCAAATCGATATTAACCGGAATGGTGCTTTCAAACAAAGCTTCTCGCACTTCAGCCAGCACCCCAATGGGTAAAGGTTCTTTAGGTAAAATACCCACATCTATATCGGAAGTGGGGCGGGCGTTTTTTCGTGCGTGTGATCCAAATAAATAAACTTGCACAGAATAACCTTTCAACTTGTCCAGAATAATTTGGCGCACAAGTGCTAGGTTGGCAGACGATGTGTCAGCCGTTGATTGTGAATCAGAGAGAGACATGTTTTATTTCCTTATGTTATAGTTTGTAGTAGTCGCTTTAGCGACTTAATTTGTAAGTACACTACAAACACTACAAACACTACAAGCACCACTCAGGGAGTTGTGGCTAAATAAAATACCCACAGTTAAAAAAACATTGTTTCTCTATGGGTATATTATTTTCACGCTCCTCCCTTATCTGACAACGAGATTGAGGCCTTGTCTGCCATTAAACACTATCATGCCAGCAGCCGATAACCGAAAAACCCATTCCATCGTCCGGCCACCAACGGCCCCGTCACCATGTCCACTGGGTTTCTCCCAACGTGAGGCCGTTGCTCGCGGCGACTAAGGATGCTAGTTGTCCATCCCAAGGGAGGATTTATTCGTCTGGCCCTTTCATAAACCATTGTGGGGCCATGTTGGGGCCTAGCAGTGTGTAACTTGCCACGATGATAAGTTCGGCCGTCTGTCCAACAGGGTTGCTGTCCACCGCGATGTCACCGCGGAGGGTAACCGATTCCCAAGACGACAAGCTGAATTCAGTCTGGTAGTGTTGGCCGTTGACATGGCCCACAAAAACGACCGGTGTCTCGGCCATCTGTTCATCTATTGTCATCCCTCGGCCCAAGCCAGCCAGTTTCAGGATCACATTCAATGTGGCCGCACAGGTTTGGCTCGGTTATAGGACAACTTGTTGTATTAAATCCGTTTAGTCCTAAAAGAAGTTGTACTCATCTAACAACCAGATTGAGGCCTTGTCTGCCATTAAACACTCTCGTGCCATCCGCCAGCCGATAGCCAAAGAAGATCATAAACTGGCCTGGCACTAACGGGCCGCTATAAATGTCCACCTTCAGGGTTTCTCCCAAGGTAACGCCCTGACTCGCCGGCACCAAGGAATTTGCCCATCCTTCGGAGGATTTGTCCACAGTTAAGGTGATTTCTGCCTTAGCTTGGCTAATTGTTTTTCGAGTACTTCTGGTGGCAGCCCCCTCAGGCGCTCTTCCACGGGTAGCCCCCTCAGGCGATCTTCCACGGAAAACTGTTCAAGCACCTCTTTAGGGGGAATCCCCTTTAATCTTTCCTCCAGCGGAAATATTTCCAGAGTTTCTCTGACGCATTCTTGTAAAAAAGCCTCATAGCTTGGTTCCATATTAACCCCCTCTGTTTGATACAGTTGAAACAAGGATTTAAGCGTCGCAATGGCGGGTGGATAACGCCATTGATAATTTTCTTGACCAAATTGGAAACCTTCCGCATTTCCACTAAATAACTGCCAAACGGCATTTTTTGTCGTCGGCGGAATTTGGTTGAGAACAATGACGCGCACCGGCTGATTCCCATAGAAAGTCTCATATACCCCTTGTTTAATCTGTTTAAGCACTTGGGAATTTTTTTTCAGTTCCCGGTTTATTTTTTGCGGATAACGAGTGCTTACCGCATATAACCGAAACGCCTCAAGGGGTAAGTCTTCCCAGTTGTCGGGATCGATGAGTTTTCGGTAGTTAACATAATGTCCAAACAGCTCCAATAAAGCCAGTGTGTCCATGGGTTCTTGTAAGGATTTGTAACTCAATAAGTTATGCTTGGACAAATCCTCTAAACCATCCGGCAATTCTTGAATCGCTTGCCCGTCAGATTCTTCAATGATAATCACATCAAGTCGTTGTGGTTTTTTTGACACATCTTTTTCCAAGTCGACGCGATAATTGGAATTTCTAAAGTAGTCTGTCAAAGTCCATCCAAACAAATGGTGCCAATCAATCATACTGATTTCCTCTCTTCAAATTACCAAGTACCACCACCATAATCCAATCCTTTCATAAGCAAGCAATCCCTGTCGTTATCAGAACGGATTAAAACCAAAACCGCTAACTACAAGGATTGTATTTTAGAAGGGATTTATCGGTATCGGACTGTCGTCCGTAACGGCTAATATTTATGCGAGAGCCTATAAGTAATACATTACATAAAAACAATGAGTTACAGTGCAGTTAACGTTTTTGTCCGGTACTTAGAATGCGAATTAAGAATGAAAATTTAAAAAGGTATAATGAACAAAGACTTATGAAATAACTTTCAATGAAGATGTTTTATAAGTTATTGATTTTATAATATTAAATTTAACCCTTAATTCGCATTTAGAAGGGATTTATAAAAAATGATTTAATCAATTTTGGGATTGAAGTTCAGAAAAACAAGTTTAAAGATTAAAGAAATCCGATTTTTTTAACTCGGATTTCTAGCCGGAAAATGCAATTCCTGTCGTTATTGACTGACAAGACTAAGGCTTTGTCTGCCATTAAACACTATTGTGCCATCCGCCAGCCGATAACCGAAAAACCCATTCCATCGTCCGGCCACCAACGGCCCGGTATAAATCTCCACTGGCTGAGTTTCTCCCAACGTGAGGCCGTTGCTCGCGGCCACTAAGGATGCTATAGACGTTCAGAAAAATAAATAATTTCAAAAAAGCCAATAGTGAATAAATAGACGTCCAAGATAAATCTTGGACTCCGGACGAAATATAGGGCTATTCGCTTTGAAAATTATCTGAAAATCTCTATTTGTCCATCCCAAAGTCGGACTTGTCCACCCGCGCCTACCACATCGTGGGGCCATGCCGGTATTGACTGAGAAATTTCGCTTTGCGGCTAATTGCCCTTTTATGACAGACACTCTAGTTATAACCAATAACTACATGGATTGTATTTTAGAAAGGATTTCTAAAAAAACAAACGCAACTACAAGGATTCGTTATAAGAAAGGATTTCAAAACTACCGCAACAAGGATTGTATATAATAAAGGATTTAAAAAAAACAGCAACTACAAGGATTGTATATAATAAAGGATTTCAAAACTACCGCAACAAGGATTGTATATAATAAAGGATTTAAAAAAACCGCAACTACAAGGATTGTATATAATAAAGGATTTAAAACAAACTGCAACAACTACAAGGATTGTATCTAAAAAATGATTTAAAAAAAACAGCAACTACAAGGATTGTATCTAATAAAGGATTTAAAAAAAACAGCAACTACAAGGATTAGTTAAACGGTACGGATTTCAACTTTAGATTACCCCGATCTAATCCTTTCATAAGCTTTAGATTACCCCCGATCTAATCCCTTATTATATACAATCCTTGTAGTAGTAGTTATTAACGGGTATCAGTTGTCTTTTGCTTATTAGCAATGTCAATTAATATTTTAACAATTGCCGCTTGAAAATGGGGCCATGTCAGAGAAAGGCTGCATTCTAGTCTAAAAAAATGAAATGTCAAAGTCAGCCCCAACGGGGCGAGATTAATATAGCTAGGGCAACGCCCCTGGATAGCAACTCAGGCCTGAGTTTATGATTCTTGATTTGTCCAAGTGTTACGCGCAACATGACGGACACCTACATTCGGGTACTCACGTAAGGTACGCAAGCGTTGGGCACATTCGACCGGCCAATGTGAGCGCGAACCGACATAACGCAATATTTCTAGGGCCAGCAGTGCTGAGGTGTTAGTTTGATCTGCAATCAGTGTGTCAATCAATTCTAAAGCCGGTGTCGTCTCTTCCGGACTTTCGCCGCGTTGCAAACTGTCTCGCACTGCTTTACGTAAAGCTTGAACCCAAATTGGTTCTTTCTCCGCTTGTTGTGCTAATTGTCTCAGAGGTTCTGCACACTGATTAGGGGTTTTCCAAGCTAAACCGGCGACTTGCAGTAATGTCGCTTGGGGCCATAGTGAGCTATCTTGTAAGTAAATGGATGCCAGCGTGTCTAGGTGAGGGCGTAGTAACAAACGGTTGGCTTCCGGTAACTGGCATAATCTTTGGCATAACCGAAGTAAACGCTGTCGGGCGGGTAAGTCACGCTCTGGCATGGCATTGATTGAGTCTGTCACCGGTACCTTTATCAATGTCTGAGCTATTTGATGCAAACGTTCAGTTTCTTGCCCATCACGGCAACAAGTCACTAACAC
>Ga0190283_1000157_pt1 | contig 37172 bp, 25 predicted proteins | sample 48691801_MG_FD_161669 | JGI IMG/M metagenome (GOLD analysis project Ga0190283, IMG submission 161669) | Hydrothermal vent microbial mat bacterial communities from Southern Trench, Guaymas Basin, Mexico - 4869-18-0-1_MG | ecosystem: Environmental > Aquatic > Marine > Hydrothermal vents >...
GCCACGAGTGCGAGACATAATGACCGCCCATCGGCAAAGCCGCCCCGCTTGCAAGGGTTCCGAAACATCAAGTTTTCGAGTGCGTGGCGTCCTGCGTCCGCGCCTTGTCAAGGTTTCGCAATCCCCCTTTGAAGGGGGTGTCCATGGGACGGGGGATGTTCCCAAGTTGTCGAGCGGCGCGCCCGCTTCTGTCCTGCTTTTTGTCGCAAACTTTTTCGCTCCGCAGGGCAGACCGCCGAATCATCCCCCGCCCCGCCAACCTCCAACCGCCAAAACCCATATCTCTCCGATTTTATCGTAGAGCCGGCGAGAAAAATCATCAACCGTTTTATTTTTTCTTTAAGGAAAAATTAAAAGTATATTAAATCCACAAAAAGTTTGATATTTTGCTTTCTCTAAAAATGTAACTATCTCGCTTTAATGAAAGAGGAGGTGATAAAATATTTTGGAATAAGCATTAAGAATGTAGGTCAGAAAATTTTAACTTAAAATAGCATACAGCCCCGACTGTGACTACGTTTAGCTTCAAATTCCTTGTCGAACTTGCGTGAATCTAATTCCCATGGATTCAACGATTTATAAACTTCTTGTAAATATTTACAAATATCATCAGTTTCATTATTTTTTTTCGATAAAACTTTAACACGCGAGCGTATGGTGTTCTTGCTGCATCATACTCTTTTGGCTCCTCGTAAAAATGAGTGGGTAAGCAAGAATGCTGTCATGCGTCTTGTAGCCGACCTCGTTGAGGTCGGAAATAAAAATTGGACTTGCTAAGACTTACAATCCACCGAACTTACCGGAATTCCGGCATTGCGGGACGCATACACCAATTCATAGAACTTTTAGAAAAAGAGGAATTAATAGTCCGACCTCTGCGAGGTCGGCTACAATAGAAATTCGGGAAAATATCAAATGTGCCAAGACGAACTAATAAACGGATAAATCTTTAGCCTTACCCACTCATTTTTACACAGAGCCACTCTTTTTTAAGTTTTCCGGTTGCTTTATCATAGATATTTTTGATTATTTTTCGTCCGGAAACAAAAAAGTTATTGTACATTCCATCAAGCAAATATAGTTTGTTTATTAAGTTAAGTGCTTTGGTAGAAGTAAATCTTGCGTGTCCTACAAGTTCTCGTACATAATACCGATTGGCACGTTCTACATGAGCATTATCATTCTTTTTTCCAACTCGGCTGCGAGTAAATAAATAATCATTCTCTTGCGTCCATCTGATAATTAAATCATTTAGAAATTCTCTGCCATTGTCTGTATCAAACCAATACATTGGATATGGTAATTTGTCTTTTACAAAATTCATCGCACCATGTACACTGTAAGCACTTTTATTTTCTATACATTTTCTTGTTATCCAATTCGTAACTTTATCAATGGCTGTAAGCGTATATAAATACTGCCCGCCTGGGTCGCCCCATTGTGTTCTACTAAATCTACTTCTAAGCAACCTGGTTTTTGTGGTTTTGGAAAACTATTTTGTAGTGGTATTTGACCACAAAGTTTTGAAGCTGATTTATAATGTTTTTTTGTCATTTTATTACTCCAATTATTTTAAAATAATAGAGCAACATTTTTTTGAACTATCCGAGCGTGCTTTAGTAACATTTATTTTGAACTATCGCGTTCTTTTGCTTTTTGAAAGCGATTTTGCTATAATTGAGCTCTGTTTGTGATTTGGCAGGTATATTGCTCGTTAAGAATATCCGGCGAGATATTTTTGTGTTATTTTCTTTTTCTTAAAAAATACAAAAACTTTGAGTATTAGGATATTTAGAGCTATTTTATTTTTTCTTTTTGAAAAAATAAAAGTATTTTGAATTTGTATTAATTTTGGCGGCAGCGATGTCCGTTAAAATTTTTTTTTGAGATGTTGGCGTATTCCGCCAACTGCGAAAGTGAAAAACATTTAGGACTATTTTATTTTTTTCTTAAGGAAAAAATAAAAGTATTTTGTGCACGCAAAGGGTGCGGAAATTTGGCATATGAAAGATAAAAAGATAATAATGTATTTAAATTTTTATTTTTCATACTCGAAAAATAAAAGAAGATTAGCAAAATCCTCTTTTTTTTGCAGGCGGTGGCTAAAATATTGCGATAAATTAACCGCCTGCACGCGCCGCGAATTCGCCACCGTCTCGCGCGCCAATCCGTTAGAAAAAGTTGTGTCGAAAACTTTGCGAAAACTGCGGGCGTGATGTCGGCGGTGAGCGGAACGCCGGGAGGGGGCGGTTTGGCGGTCGGCGGATGGCGGGGCGGGGAATTCGGCGTTCTGACCTGCGCTGTGCCCGGCGAATGCTCGGGGCGAACGCTTGCGGACCACGGCATTCGCCGGGTACGGGACTCGCAACTCGGAAACGCGCGAAACCTTGCGAATGTCTCGCACGGCGCGCGCAAAATTATTATTTTAACTTACTAGCGGATTTGATAAATGCTCGAAATAGGTTCGAACATCGTACAGGGAACACCGCCATTTTAATAAATAACTATTAATACCACTTTTTTCTATGCCTGTTTCTAAAAAAAATAATTCTATTGCAATTGTTGGAATGAGTTGCGTTTTTCCGGGCGCTCATTCGCCGGAAGAATTATGGAATAACGTTTTGGCAGGCAGAAGATTTTTTAGAACTTTACCTAATGAAAGATTGCCGAAAGCGGATTATTATGACCCCGACCCCTTAGCTCCGGGTAAATCTTATAATGACAAAATTGCTGTTATTGACGGCTGGTCATTCGCCCCACTTGATTACAGAATCCCTCCAATTACTGCTTACGGAACTGATATTGTCCACTGGCTTGCTTTGGATAATTCAAGAAAAGCTTTGTTGAATTCCGGTCTGAATCTTTCTTCTGATGATAAAGCAAGTACCGGTGTTATTATTGGAAACAGCCTGGGAGGTGAATTCGGCAGAAGCCACTATTTAAGATTTAGATGGCCTTACGTTGAAAGATCAATCCGAAGATCGCTTGAAAACTCCGGGGCTGATGAAAGTTATATTCTCTCCCTCATTCACAGCGTAAAAACTGTTTACGAATCTCCGCTCCCTGAAATTAACGAAGATTCTCTCGCGGGTAATATGTCAAATACTCTCTCGGGAAGAATCTGCAATTTCTTTGATTTTGGCGGAGGCGGTTTTACTGTCGATGGCGCTTGCTCATCTTCTCTGCTTTCTGTTGCATACGCTTGCGAATCGCTGATTAACGGTAATATTAAATTCGCGCTTGCCGGCGGTGTTGATGTTAGTCTTGATGCATTTGAAATTGTCGGTTTTGCAAAAACAAAAGCTCTTTCAAAAAGTGATATAAAGCCTTATGACGAAAACGCTGACGGAATGCTTACAGGTGAAGGATGCGGAATTTTTGTTCTTATGCGTGAGGAAGACGCTAAAGAAAAAGGACTTGAAATCCATGCGCTTATTAAAGGATGGGGGATTTCATCAGACGGCGCCGGCGCTCTTACAGCCCCGGAAGTTGAAGGTCAGATCCGTGCCCTCAGAAGAGCTTATGACAGAGCAGGATATAATATCTGTTCTGTCGGTTTGATTGAAGGGCACGGCACGGGTACACCAGTTGGAGACGCTGTAGAGCTATCCGCTTTGATAAAACTTATTGAAGAAAATCCCGGAAAAAATCCTTGCCTTGTAGGAAGCATTAAAGCTAATATCGGTCATTGCAAAGCTGCTGCAGGTTCTGCTGGTCTCATCAAATCCGTTATGTCTCTGAAACGGAAAATTATTCCTCCGTTTACTAACTGTAACAACCCTCATTCTATTTTTCAGGATTCACAAACTGTTCTTCGCCCCACCCTCGATGGTGAAATCTGGAAAAAGGAAAAAACTCCGAGAAGAGCTTCCGTGAGCGCTATGGGCTTCGGAGGAATTAATACTCATGTTACTTTGGAAGAGGCAAATCCCAAATCTGAAATTTGTAAATCGGACATTGATATTCTGAAATCTAAAAGACAAACTGAACTTATTGTTTTATCAGATTCTTCAATTGATAATCTTATTTCAAGACTGCAAAAACTTCTTCAAATATCTGAAAAATTCTGTCAGGCAGATCTTACTGACCTTGCCGCCGCCATGGCAATGAATGAGGCTGAAGGCCCTTTCAGAATTTCTTTTGTAATTTCTGATCAATGGAATTTTTCCGATTGTCTGAAAAAAGTTTTGTCATCGTTGAATGATAATAAGGATTTGTCTTTATGTAATGAACCAGATGCAGGTATTTTTGCGGGAATTGCAAAAGAAAATCCCAAATGGGCCGCTCTTTTTCCAGGCCAGGGGTCTCAGTTTCTTAATATGGGCAGACAGCTTATTAAAGATTATTCTTTTGCCGAAAGTTTCTTTTCAAAAGCCGACAAAAAACTAAAAAGCTTATTGCCGGAAGGTTTATCAACTAAATTTTTATCCGATCCTTTTACAGAAATATCAGCAGTCAAACAAAAGAAAAAAGAACTAAATAATACCATGGTTGCTCAGCCGTCAATTGCCGCTGTCTCTGCTGCTGTTCTTGAGCTGCTGAATAAAATAGGGCTTGAACCTTCCGCTGTTCTGGGTCACAGCCTTGGAGAAATTCCTGCCCTGCAAGCTGCAGGCGTTTTTAACGGAATTAATTCCGTGTGTATTGCCGCCGAAAGAGCTGTAGCTATGAGTAGTCTTGAGGGTGATTCCGGAGGAATGTCTGCTGTGTTTGCAAGTCCCGATTCTGTTAAATCTTTACTGGAAAAAATTGACGGATACCTTGTCATTGCTAATTATAATTCTCCGAATCAGACTGTTGTTTCAGGCGCTATTTCAGCTCTTGATTCTTTCGAACAGAAATGTGGCGAAAAAGGCCTCAAGTTTAGAAGACTCAATGTCTCAAATGCCTTCCATTCAAATCTTGTTCAAGAAGCTGCCGGCCTATTTGCGGACAAACTGGAAAATTTCAAACTGCGAAAACCAAAAATACCTTTCTTCTCATGTGTTACAGGTTCACAAATTGATTCTGACACGGATATTATATCTCTGCTTGCAAAACAGATTTGCGCGCCTGTAAAATTTACTGATGCTTTTGCTGAAATATGTAAAATTCAGCCCGACTTTTTTGTTGAGGTTGGCCCCGGGAGTGTTCTTAGCGGTTTAGTCAAAGCAAACTCAAAAGGAAATTTTTCATGTTTTCAAACTAACCTTAAAGATGCTGATTTTCATTTTCTAATTCAGAAAATCGTTGCTCAGGCTTTTGTTTCAGGGTTCAATCCAAAACTTAAATATCTCTTCGAAAACAGATTCTTTAAGCCCTTTTCAATTGATGAATATAATCCGGAATTTATTACTAATCCGTGTGAACGCGAATTAACTGAACCTATTCCGAAAGTTAATCTGACGGGAAATTATTTGACTGGAGATGGTTTTAACCCTCAATATCTTATAGAACGCGGAGATTTTCTGAAAGAACTTATTGCCGTTGATTATAAACATTGGGCTGATTCAAAAAAACTGCCGGTGAAAACTGAAAATGATGAGATGCGGTCTGCACCAGCTGATTCTTCTGCCGATGAGCCAGATTCATTCGAATCCCTGCTTGATTATTCTATTGACTGGATTTCAAAGCGCACCGGATTTCCGAAAGATTCTATTCAGCCTGACATGAAGCTCAGAGATGACTTGAATCTGGATTCTATTAAAGTTGGAGAGTTTGTTTACAATGTTAGTAAAAGATTAAATAAACAGGTTCCTTCTGACCCTTCAGGATACGCAAATGCAAGACTATCTAAACTGCTGGATGTCATAAAAAATGATTTTAAAGATGCTGATGGTTCAAGACGGCTTTCAAATATTAAAGGTGTTACAGGTAAAACGGCGGTTCAAAGCCTGGCTGAATGGATAAGAAATTTTGAAATTGATTTTGTAGAAGCTCCCATTGGCAGAGAAATGTTCCTGCGTATGCCTGCTCGGGGCGACCTTTATCTTATCGGAGACCCGAAAAACTCTGTTGTTAAAACTTTTGCGAACAAAATTGAACGCCACGGCATTAAATCAACTCTTATTGATTTCGATGATGTAGATCCCGATGCCCCGTCTCCTGAAAATGTTTCCATGATGGTTTGCTTTCTGCCTGAATCATATAAAAATATTTTTGAGTGCTCGCCGTCTGATTTCCATGAACGAACTAAAAAATATGTTGAACTGCTTTTTAATTCCTTTAAATGGATTACTAAAAATCTCGACCCTTCATGGTCAAATTTCAGATGTGTTGTCGTGAGAACATACAATGTAGATTCTCAAAATTCCAATGCAGATTCCCTTCCTTATTTCTTTGATGAAGATCTGGATGCCGGAAAAGCTTTCTTGAGAACCTTGCAGCGTGAACATACTTCTTTCCATGCTAAGTGGCTCACGCTTCCCGATACTTGCAGCCCGGAGCAAATAAGCACTATTATTGAAAAAGAACTTCAGACTTCCGGCAGGCGCGTCTATTATGCTTATGCTAAGAATGGAAACCGTTTTACCCAAGCTGCTGTGCCTGCCGATTCTTCTTCCTCTAATGAACTTGTTCTTAATTCCGATGACCTTGTTCTTTGTACGGGCGGGGCTAAAGGTATTACTTTCGAAATTGCGAAAAGCTTGGCTATGAAATCCGGTGCAGGGATTGCTTTGATTGGAAGATCCACACTGAAGCGGGACAGTGATGACGAACTTTCTTTCAATCTTAATTCTCTTGATCAAAATAATATTGACTATATTTATGTTCAGTCAGATATTAATGATCTTGAAAGCCTGAAGCTTGCTGTAAAGAAAATTGAAAGCGAGAAAAGAAAAATTACCGGCATTATTCACGGCGCGGGTATTACAGAATTAAGACTTTTTAATGAGCTTTCAATTGATCAGTTCTTCGACGTTTTTAATGTTAAAGTTCGCGGCTTCTTTAATCTTATTAATTCTGTCAACCTGAACCAGCTTAAATTGTTTCATGCCTTGTCTTCTGTTCTTGGACATACAGGGATGGCTGGGCAAACTGATTACACGACCGCTAATGCTTGGCTTGATGCCGCTGTTAAACAGCTTAAATTCTTGCGCCCGGAAATTAATTGCCTTTCTATCGGATACACTATTTGGTCGGAAACTGGTATCGGTAAAAAAATTGGCGCCGTGGATTCTCTTCACGCTTCGGGCACTGTGCCGGCAACCAACAAAGATGGCGTTGAGGGCTATCTCGCCCTTGCGGAGTTGAATCCCAAACAGCCTGTTTTTGCTGTTACCGGCAGACTTAATGATGACATCGATCCTAATCTTTTTCCGCCTCTTCCGGAAACTGATTTCCGATTCCTTGAAAATGTTCTGAGATATGTCCCGAAAACCGAATGTGTTACTGAAGCGTTTCTTGACTGCTCCAGAGACTGGTATTTAAAAGAACATATTTTTCAAAATATGCTCCTTCTGCCGGGGGTTATTGCTATTGAAGCTATGACTCAAGCAGCTCAGTTTTGCATCGGAACTTCTGAAATCCCTTCTTTTCAAAATATTGAGTTTAAACATGCTGTCGTTGTTCCTGAAGATGCAGGATTAACACTGAGAACTCTTGTTCTGGCTGAGCCCGCTGTTAACGGTGTTACTAAAGTAAAGGCCGTTGTTTGCGTGGACTCTGATGATTATCAGGTTCATCATTTTACTGCTGACCTCTTTTTTGGTGAAATTAAATCATGCCCTGATTATTCTCTGCAGGATGTTGAAGGTGTTATAGATAAAGACCCCGAAGATTTTTTCCCGAATCCGCTGTTTCAGGGCAAATTTTTCCGACGAATTTCTAAAATCAAAAAGATTGATTTTGAGAATGAAGTTATTTGCGAAATAGTTATTCCCCAAAACGAAAATTATTTCTCTGCTGAGTTTTCTAATGCCACTGCTATGCCATATCCGGCTGCACGTGACGCTTTTCTGCATTCAGGTATTTTGGCGCTGCCGCCTAATTCTCTTCCTTCTGTTATTGGCAGGCTTACCGTCTTCAAAACTCTCAAACCGGGGGAGACGGCTCACGCTTTTGGAAAGGTGATCGAAAAAATCGGTGATGATGGGCGCCTTTCTAATATGATTGTTTTTGACTCCAATGGTGTTATAGTTGAAATTATTGAAAATGTTGTAACTAAGATCGCTGCTGATTCTGAATCTGTTCCTCCTCCCGCACGGGCTGAATTTATTCCTGCTGAAAGAATTGAAAGCGATTTTAACGGGCTGCTTGCTGATTATAAAATTGCTTTCGCTTTTGCTGATTTGGAAGAAGTTAAATCTGCTCCGGAAATCTCACATTCTGACCTGGTTATATTTAAGAAAATTCCCGAACCTAGAAGAAATTCTGCTCTCGCTGGTCTTATTGCTGTTAGACGCGCAGCCCAAACCCTTGCTTCCAAACTTAATCTCAATGATTTTGATCCGTGCTGCGTTTATGTCCAACACGACAATAGCGGCGCTCCCTCTCTTTCTTTTAACAACAAAAAATTCTCTGGTAGCTTTGATGGGTTCTTTGTATCTATTGCCGACTGCTCAAAATGTGCTGTCGCTGTTGTCGCTGACAGAAAAATTGGTGTTGATATTGAGCCTGTTGAATCGCGTGATGCTGAAACTTGGCGTGCCCTTCTCGGCGACGATGGATACGATGAAGCTCTCAATGTTCAAAGGAAAACTCACGAAAATTTTGATTCATCGGCTTCAAGAGTCTGGGCTCTTCTCGAAGCTTCAAAGAAAGCTCATGATTCAAGGCGAATCCTTCCGCTTTATGACTCCTCAAGAGGTTCATCCTGGCACTCGAGCTCTTCCGTTGTAGATGGTAAACTTGTTGAAAATCTAAGCTCTCTGACGTCCTTTGATTCTATTGCTCCCAGTGCTTTTGCCGTCTCTATTCCTACTCTGAAATCTCAATTCGATAGCGAAAATGCTGTGCTGCGCGAGTTTAATGCAGCTGTCAATGATTTGAGACTCGACCTGAGAAAAATGAGAGCTGTTTGTGCTAATGATCCTGATAATCCGGATTCTGATAAACACAGACTCCATATAAACAACTCTATTAAAAATGCTATTGAAAGATTTAAACAAGTTGAACGTGCTCTTAAACCTTCCAAACTTTACGACCTCAGAAAACAAGTTTTTTCAATGTTCAAAGAATTTGCTGACGGAACTGAAATTGTCAGCCATGCCGTAGATAAACCTTATGGTTATATCGGCGACTTTATGATGCTTGAAAAACTTATTCAAAATAATACTAATGCTAAAGGACTCGCCTTTCAGATCGATTCTGTTCAGCTCGAACACCCGGGCTCTGTTGCTACAAGAAACAGGGTCGATTGGGTTGTGAATTCAGTTAAGGATTACATTAATAGAAAAAAATCTAAAAGTATTAATATTCTCGATATTGGCATCGGTTCTGCACCCGTCGAACGAAGACTTCTGGATGAAATTCCAGGCCTTGAACTGAATGTGACAGGGCTCGATATTGAACCTGCTGCACTCGCCTTTGTCGAGGAAAAACTTGAAAATAAAGTCAGGAAGGTTGAACTAAAACGCGTGGATCTGCGCGCTTCCGACGCTGCTGACGCGATCGCTGATTTTGCCGCAGACATTGACGTTTGCGTTGCTATCGGCATAGTGGAAGCCTTGAGGGATGAAGAAATTCTTAATGTTTTTTCTTCACTTTTCAATGTTATGCCTAAAGGTTCCATCCTTTTTGTTGAAAGCTACAGGCCAGATCATCCCACAAGACCTTATATGGAATGGTTCATGGATTATCATCTTGGTTACCGCTCCGGTGATGAAATTGTCGAGCTTATGGTCCAATCAGGCGCTGATCCTAATAATATTAAGACTGAAATAGAGTTGACAGGAAGTTTAAGTTTTGTTACGATATATATCTAAAGGTTTCTTATGAATTCATCTGACTCTACCAAATGGTTTGAATATAATCATTGTGTGACTTTTGCAGACACTAACATGGTCGGTAATGTCTATTTTGCCACTTATGTTATGTGGATGGGGAAGTGCAGAGATATGATCATGGCTGAACATTATCCGGAAATCGAGGCGCATATAAAAAATGGATTCGGTTTTGCTACTGAATTTGTTCACATGGATTATTTAAGAGAAGCTTTTCTCTTTGATGAGTTGGTTATTCGCTTAACTGTTTCTGAAATTTCCAGAACTAGATTGAAATTCCTTTGTGAAATAGTTAATATTAAGGATAATTCTGTTAATGCTAAAGGTTCACAAGCTGTCGTTTGGGTTAACTCTCAGCAGAAGCCTTGCCTGATGCCGGATGAACTTTACAAAAAAACTTGTGAATATTTTGAGCTTCCTCAACAATAGTTTTTGTTTCTTTTCTTTTATTTTGCGCCATTAGCTCAGGTGGTAGAGCAACGGATTCTTAATCCGTGGGTCGCTGGTTCGAACCCAGCATGGCGTACCATGTTTAAAACCTTGCAAACAAATGGGTTGCAGTTTTTTTCTATTTTAAAGCATACCAACCTAAAAAGCTTAAGGTCTCGTATAAGGTCTCGTATTGTTTGGACGTTTATGCCTACGTCCGGCCTTTGCTGGCTATTTCTATGTGATATTTTTTTCTACTTTTTTTTGGCGCTTAAGCAAAGAAATTTAGGTTCTGTGTAAAAATGAGTGGGTAAGGATATAATAGCCGGATTAACATAAAAACAAGGAGCTCTTATGACACCGAACAAATTATTTGAAGCAGCATTAGGATTATCAACACTATCGGTATATTGAAGGTATTAATTTTGATAAATAAAATTGAAAACTAAATTTTAAACAAGGTTCATTTTTTGATTATATTGATAAAGAGACAGGCGAAGTTGAACAATGTAAAGCTTATGACACAAAAGAAAAAACATGGCGACACTTGAATTTTTTTGAGCATGAATGTTTTTGTATAACGACAACTAGAAATGACGGCCAACGACAACTAGATTTGAGGTAAAGTATATAATTATTACAAATTAAAATTTAATCTAAAATTTGTAATAATTATGATAACTGATAATCAAGTAAAAAAGTTAAGGTCAACATTTATGAATCCAAAATCTACTGTTCAGACGTCAGCTTTGAAAGTTAATGTTTGTGAAAACACGGCGCGTAAATATCTTCAAAAAGAAAATAGGCTTCCGTGTGAAATTATTACCGAGCGTCCACCGCGTCAATATCTCTGTGGCTATAATTTCTGGTATGCGTCGAGATGCTGCTTGACTGCCAGGTTAGCTATTTTGTCCGCTCTTTGGTTCATTTTGTCGTCGGAATGGCCCTCAACTTTCACAAACTCTATATCTTCAAAAGTCTGAATAAGAGATTTGATTTCCTGAATAAGCGCCTTGTTTTTTTTCGCTTTCCAGTCCTTTGACAGCACGCCAATAGAGTAACTGCTGTCAGAATATATTATTACAGGTAGTTTTTTGTTCTTTACTGCTTCCAACCCTTTTTTAATAGCAGTTAGTTCGGCGATGTTGCATGTTGCTTTTCCAATGTATTCGGAAAGCTCTTTAATGTGGCCGTTATAAACCATGATCACGCCGTAGCCGGCAGGACCAGGGTTTCCGCGGCACGCGCCGTCAGTGTAAATGTGGATTGTGTCAGATTTCAAGGTTTTAGGTTCGCATAAGCGCCCGGCGAATGCCGGGTCAGGTGAAGGGTTTCAGGAAAAAGGACTTAGAGGACTTAAGGGAAGCAAAAGACAATTCCCGGCAAAATGGATTTTTTAGGAGGGCGTTTGTCATTATAGCATATAATTTATTCAATAATCTTCTGTAGCCGGTTTCGCCGTGCCCCGCGTATGCCGGGGTTGAGGCCGGTTGTTAGCAGGTATTAGCAATCCCTGCGCGAAGCGACCGGAGAATTTCGGTTATCTGCCGACCTCAACCCCGGCATACGCGGGGCACGGCGAGGTCAGCTACAACAATAGCTTCCCCCCTAAAAAATCCATTGAGCCCAATTCCCCAATTTCCAATTTCTAATTTCTAATTACTAATTTCTAATTTCAAATATCATCCTTCTTTATTGGGATTATTCCGTAACTTTCTCCATAAGTTCGTCGTCCATATCGAAATTTGCGTAAACGTTTTGAACGTCGTCAAGGTCTTCTATGGCGTCAATAAACCGCATTAAAGCGGCGGCATCTTTTTCATTTTCGATTTTCACGGAAGAAGAGGGGAGCATAGTAATTTCCGCGACGGTAGTTTCTATACCAGCGTCTTCGAGAGCTTTTTTTACGTTTTCGAAAGATTCTACAGAAGTAGTAATTTCGTAAACGTTATCAGTAGTTTCGAGGTTTTCGGCGCCTGCTTCTATGACAGTTAAGAAGATAGCATCTTCGTCGTACTTTGATTTGTCGACAGCGATAAGTCCTTTTTTAGAGAATTGCCATGCAACGGCTCCGGTGTTGGCGAGGTTTCCGCCACGTTTGTCTAAAGTTGAGCGCACTTCGCTTGCCGCGCGGTTTTTGTTGTCGGTCAGGACTTCGATGATAACGCCGACACCGCAAGGGCCGTAGCCTTCGTAAACAATTTCTTCATAGCTGACGCCTGGAAGTTCTCCGGTGCCTTTTTTTATGGCACGGTCAATATTGTCGTGCGGCATGTTCACGGCCTTTGCAGCCGCGACAGCAGTTCTTAGTCTTGGATTCATATCCAAGTCTCCGCCGCCGAGTTTAGCGGCAATAGTAATTTCTTTGGAGCATCTGCTGAAGATTTTTCCACGTTTAGCGTCCAGCCGCCCTTTTTTGTGTTTAATAGTTGACCATTTAGAATGACCGCTCATATATTCTCCTATAAATCAGTTATCAGTAATCGGTAATCAGTAATCAGTTTTCAGTGAATAACAATTAGCAATTTATAATTTATAATTCCTTTTTTATTTCTTCAAGAGTTGTTGTTGCGGTTCCCATTTTACCGACAACAATACCGCCTGCTATGTTTGCGAGGGTGCATGCGACCCATAAATCAACATCAGCCGCCAAAGCGCACGCAAGGACGGAAACAACAGTATCACCCGCGCCGGAAACATCGAAAACGTCGGCGGATTTAGCCGCGGGCTGGATTTTTACATTCCCGGATTTATCGCATAAGGCGATCCCTTTTTCGCTGAGCGTGATAACGAGTTTTTCCAGTTCATGCCTTTCAAAAATCTTCTTTGAAATTTCCTTCAATGAATCTTCAGACATCGAAGTTTCGAACGGCATCCCAGCAAGAATTCTTGCTTCTTCAAAGTTAGGGGTTGCAAGAGCGCCTGAGTATTTTATGGAATTGTATCTGTTCGGGTCGATGATAATAGGCACGCCGGGTGTTTTCAGAATGTCAAACAATTGTGGCAGGACAATTCCTTTGTTATGGTCTTGCACGATGATCGCGTCGCAACCGGAAGCCGCTTGCTCGATTTTTTCAAGGAAATTCTTCCTTAAAACTATTTTTTCTTCGAGAATAGAATCCCAGTCAACCCTTACAACATGTTGTGCTCGAGCGATGATTCTCGTTTTAATAATAGTTTTTACATTATCAACTGCAACCAGGCAGGAGCAATCAACGTTTTGTTCTTCAAGGAGCTGGCGGATGCGGGCACCTTGGTTATCATTTCCTGTAATGCTGCAGATAGAAGGTTTTGCGCCGAGGGCGACAAGGTTGTTAGCCACGTTCGCGGCGCCGCCCGGCATGTCATTTTCGCTGTGAACATTTATAACCGGGACAGGAGCTTCGGGAGAAATTCTTGCAACGTCACCCCAGACAAAATGATCTAAAATAACGTCTCCGATAACAAGAACCCGCTTGCCTTTCAATTTGTCGAAGACAGATGAAACTATTGAATTTTGTGTAGACATAACTTTAAATTTCTAATCAAATACCAAAGATAAAAAAAGAAATAAACAAAATTGGTTCATTGGGTTTTGGACATCTTTTATATTAATTATGGTTTACTCGAAAAGGGGTTACGCCACGAATTTGCAAATTTCATTGTAGGCTCGGCTTGCCAGCCGCGTTTTCCGGGAAACAATTGTTTGCAAATTCCATATTAAGTTCAAAAAGATTGCGAATTATATGGTTCTCGAAAGTAACGCAGCTGGTCTCGATGCGCTTGCGCGCTCGGGACGGCTACATTTTGGTTTTGGCATTAGCCAACTTTTCGAGCAATCCCTAAGGTCAATTGTGTTTAACCCTCAATTTCATCCTTCTTTTTCTTCTTTGGACTTTTTATAGTTGTCAATAACAGCCTGTGCAATGTTTGGCGGAACTTCTGAATAATGGTCAAGTTTCATGCTGAAAGAGCCTCTTCCGCCTGTAATAGAGCGAAGCTCGCTGCAGAACCTGAACATTTCTGCCTGCGGGACATGCGCTTTGATAATTTGCAGAGCGCCTTCGGCGTCCATTCCCATAATTTGTCCGCGCTTGCTGTTAAGAATTCCGTTAATATCACCCATAAAATCCTGCGGACACTGAACCTCCACTTCCATGATCGGTTCGAGAAGAATGGGCTGAGCTTTTTCAACCGCTTCTGCAATAGCGTGGCGGCCGGCAATCTGGAAAGCGATATCTTTAGAGTCCACAGGATGCTCTTTGCCGTCGTAAAGTTCAACAACGATGTCAACAACTTTACAACCCGCGATAATTCCGTCTTCCATTCTTGCCCTAATTCCTTTATCAACGCTTGGGATGAAAGGCTGTGAAATAACTCCGCCGACAATTTTGTTTATATATTCGTAACCTGCGTCGCGAGTATTTGGCCTGACTTTAATAGAGATTTGTGCAAACTGTCCCGCGCCGCCGCTTTGTTTTTTGTGACGATATGTAACATCCGCGGTTCCGCGAATAGTTTCGTGATATGCGACTTTAGGAGTTTTTGTTACCACTTCAACTTTGAAAGCGTCCTGCAGACGTTTGAAAACTACATCAAGATGAACATCTCCTAATCCTGAGACAAGCTGCTCGTGAGTTTCAGGATGTCGCTCAACAAGAATAGTCGGGTCTTCTTCACTTATTCTGTGAAGCCCGGCGGCGATTTTGTCTTCCTGTCCCTGCTTGGCGGCGGCGACAGCATAAGTCATCACAGGTTTCGGGAACTCTATTTCAGCGAATTTTACTTTCGCTGCGCCAAGAGTGTTGTTTACATGGGTGTCTTTTAGTTTAGCTATGGCAACGATGCAGCCTGGGTTGGCGGTATCGACATGGATTTGGTCTTTACCCTGAACAATCATAAGTTCGCCGACCCTTTCTTTATGGCCTTTGCTCAAGTTTTGAATTTCAGAGCCTGAAGAAATTGTTCCCTGGTAAACTCTTAAATAAGTAAGCTGCCCGACAAACGGGTCGGTTACAGTTTTGAAAACAAAAGCGGAAGCCGGAAGGCTTTCGTCCGGCTTGAGCGCTTCGCCTTCTTGTACGGGAATTTCAGATTTGGATGCCGGCGAGGGCAAATAGTTTTCAACAGAATGAAGCAGCCCTTCTATTCCTATGGCTTTAGTTGCAGAGCAGACAGCGACAGGAAAAACCGAACAATCGGCTATTCCTTTTCTCATCGCGCCGGTAATTTCTTCTTTCGAAAGAGGTTCATCAGCAAAAAACTTTTCCATCAATACTTCGTCTGATTCCGCTACCGTTTCGATAAGCTTGTTTTTGCATTCGGCGAATAAATCGTGGTCAACATTTTCCGGCTCATCTTCAATAAGCCTTGCCACTCCTGAAAAACTATCAGCGTTTCCAATAGGGATTTGAACGGGAACGCATCCTATGCCGAAAGCTTCAACAAGTTCGTCAAGAGTTTTATGAAAATCGGTATTTTCTTTGTCCAGCTTGTTTACAACTATCATTCTCGGAATATTTTTTTGTGAAAGAACTCTCCAGAGCTGCAAAGTTCCAACTTCTATTCCGTTTGAGGCATCAACGACTAATATGGCAGCATCGGCAACGCTTAAAGAACCGTAAACTTCACCGTAGAAATCCGCGTAACCCGGTGTGTCGCTTACGAAAAAATTGTGGCCGTTATGGTTTAAAAACAAGTTTGCCGAATGAATACTTATTTGCCTTTCCTGCTCTTCCTGTGTACAGTCGGAAACTGTGTTTTTTGCTTCTACAGTTCCCTGGCGCGGTATCATCCCGCTCTTGAAAAGCATGGCTTCTACAAGCGAGGTTTTGCCGCACGAAGCATGGCCTATAACTGCAACATTTCTATTTTTCTCTACTGGAACTTGTTTCATATTTTTTTAACTCCTTTTTTAAAAATGTAACCATCCCGCATTGCGGGACATATTTAAAATGTAACCAAAATTTCTAATTTTGAATTTAAAGTGTAACCAAAATTTCTAATTTTGAATTTAAAGTGTAACCAAAATTTCTAATTTTGAATTTAAAGTGTAACCAAAATTTCTAATTTTGAATTAAGGCTATAAATAATACCAAAAAACCGGTTTTTTCGCAAGGCTAACAATAACTTTTCCACTAAAACTCAAAGACACCTTCACACTTTTTAACCTTCGCGTAAATTTACGCGGATAGCAATCCGCGGCTACAGCAACGATAAAAAAGCGAGTACCAATATGGTTGATTATTAATGTAAATTTACGCGGATAGCAATCCGCGGCTTCAACAACGATAAAAAAGCGAGTACCAATATGGTTGATTATTAATGTAAATTTACGCGGATAGCAATCCGCGGCTACAACAACCCTTCCGATCTACTTCATCCTCAGGCCGTGCTTTTCCCAGATTTTTTGTTCTGCCCTGTCCCGGACAGCTATAATTATTTGGCGCGACTCTGTGTATTCCGTCTGGCGCTTCAGATAAATTCTTAAAAAATATCGCACTTCATAATTGGAAACAAACGGATACAAGGCTGCGTACAACCTGGAAAGGTCGCGAATCCTCCGGTTGAACGGCACGCTGCTGTGAAATTTTACCGCGTCAATATCTGTGAACAAAACTTCCTGCTTGCTGTCCCCGAAGTTAGAAACAAGAAGGTTGCTCGCTTTTAAATCCCCGTGCTCGGCGCCCCGGTCGTGAAGCAACGCCAACTCATTTGCTGTCTGGCGAATTAATTTCTCCCTTTGTTTTTTTGTGTTGGAATTTTTTAGCGCAGATTCTATGGAAATAACTTCCGATAAAAACTTATGGGCAATAAAACTCCCTCGAGGGCTCCACGCCGTTAGAACCGGTGTGGCAGTTTTTATGTGCAGGTGGATTAGCCGCCAGGCGGCTCTCCAGGCACGGTGGGCTTTAGATTTGTGAAACAATTTACCGATTCTATCTGATATTGTCTTTCTGTATCTGTATTGTTTTACAAAAAGATTTCCCTGGGGATGGGACCACACTCCTACTGCTACAGACCGCGTATTCTTTATTAAAGTTACTTCGCTGTCAAGAAACCAGTCGTCTTTTTTCAGAAGTTTCGCGAAGTCGGAAAGAAGCTGGTTGGACATTTTTCTGACGGCAACCGCGCGTTGGAAATCAGAGGGCATACTTTCTTTCGGGATAAGTTCACCCAGTTCCGCAAACGTTTTGTTGCTTTTCTCGCATCTCGAGTTCCTGGATTTTGCCTGTTTTATAGAGTATAACCTGCTTTTATCCCGAATCTCGAAAAACAAACTCCTTATTTCCAAATCGGAAATTTCGTCTTCTGTTTCTGTTTCTTTCGCGAAAGTCAGCAAATATTCTCTCAAAAAAACCAGCCTGATACCAAGCCTGACTTTTTTTCCGAGGCAATGGTGCAGTTGAACCAAATCTTCGACAAATTCTTTTCTTCCGGGATGCTTGTGCCTGGAACGCTGAAAATCTGTTATCAGCCATTTCTGAGTTTCAGGAATGTAAAGCAAATTCCCGGAATGAAGGTCGCCGTGCCACACATCGTTTAAATGAAGGTAGGCTAAGTTGCGGGCCAGGTTCCTTGCCGCTTTACAATCAACAGCAGGTGTTTTACCGGGGTTTGCCTGGTCGAAAGTAACAACATCAGGGATATATTCTATTACGAGCCAGACATCTAAAGCTCCCTTTTCCTTTTCAGCGAAACCGAAAGCGATGGGATTAGGCACGGAAACATTTTTCTCAGTGAGATAATTTAAAATTTCCCATTCGTTCAGAGGAGCAGATATCTTCAAACGCCATTTTAACTTATCAGATAAAGAACTTAAATTAAAATTCTTAATCAGAAGTTTTGCGGATTCCCCGACCGGCACTATTAAAGTTTTGCGATGATAGCCGGAATCTTTAAGCAAAACGCCTGATTTATCGGAGAACTCTTTCGGCGCCCGCCAGAAATCTTCCGGAATCATTTCCGTAACAGAATCCTTATTTTTTAACCATTTATATTCAGGCATAATTGATATTATACACAAAACTTTGCGAAATTACAAAAAACTATTGAGCTTCTTGCAGGTTAATTTTAATTGTTATTGATACAATTGACAATATTTTCAAAAATCAGTATAATAACAACCTGAAAAATGAAGTAATGGATTGGTGGATTGATGTAGTCCCTGAATGATAAAATTTCAATACTCCAATACTCCAATCTTTTTTGTCCTCGTAGCTCAGTTTGGATAGAGCGGCGGTTTCCTAAACCGTAGGTCGCCGGTTCGAGCCCGGCCGAGGATATAGATCAAGGTTTCAGGTTTCAGGTTTCAGCGTTGTTTTCCTAACCTCGGCGAATAAGATACTGACACCTGTTATAACTTGATTCAATAGAAATAAAGTGTTGATTGAATTTTCACAAGCGAGACGCTTGTGCTACATTTAAATGATAGATTTACATATTCATAGTTTCTTTAGCGACGGGCAACTTTGTATTTCAGAAATCGCCCGCAGAGCCGAAGATAAAGGCTACAAAGCTATTGCTGTTACCGACCACGCTGACAGGTCAAATTTGTTTTCTTTAATCGAAAAGCTTGTGCCGGCGGCAGCGGAACTTAATAAGTTTACTGATATTAAAATTATTGCGGGAGTAGAACTTACGCATGTTCCGCCTAAACTTATTCCCGAGTTGATTGATTGTGCAAGAAAAAAAGGCGCTCAAATCATCGGCGTGCATGGAGAAACTATTGTTGAGCCGGTTGCCCCGGGCGCTAACCTCGCTGCAATAGAGGGTGGCGCGGATTTTCTTGCGCATCCCGGATTCCTTACAGAAAAAGAAGCCGAACTTGCGGCAGAGAAAGGAGTCTTCCTGGAAGTATCAACAAGAAAAGGCCATTCTTATACCAATGGCCATGTTGTTAACGTCGCGAGAGCCGCTAATGCCAAAATGATTGTCAATAACGACGCTCATGCTCCCGGCGATTTGCTTGAGGAAAACATGCTGAAATCTGTTGCCCGCGGAGCAGGGCTGTCAGAAGAAGAACTGGAAGTTTGTTTTAGAAATTCAATGGAGCTCTTTAATTCGAAATTAGACACGAATTTCACTAATTAACAATTTGTAATTTGCAATTATTTAACTTCGAACTTTAGACATTTTAATCTTAAGGTTATTTATTATTTATGGATAAATCACAATTGAAACATGATCCTGTTTCCGAGTCAATAGTACATTTTATCGGCAGGCTGAAAGCTAACCGCCGTCCGATACTGCTTTACGGAAGCATTATAGTGATAATTATTGCTGGCACAACAGTGTATTTGAAAAACAAGAAGGAATATCCGCAAAAAGCCAGTTATGCCCTGGCAACCTCCCGGTCTTCAGAAGAATTGAAAAAAGTAGTTGAAGATTATAAAGAAGACAAAGTTGCCGCTCCTGCGGCTTTATGCCAGCTTGGGTTTATTGCCGCCCAGAATACTAATTACGCTGAAGCGGTTAGATATTACAGGCAAATAATTGATAATTATCCTAATAGTTTCTTAAAACCGGCGGCAATCCTCGCAGTCGCTAAATGCTATGTCGCACAGGGAAAATATACTGAAGCGGAAACTGTTCTTAAACGCGAAGTGTTATATGACAAAAATAATTATATTGCTGTTGTTGCCCAAATGGAACTTATCCAAATTTTGTCTTCTATGGGAAGGTATAACGAAGCAATAGAGCAGCTTGAAAATTGGAACCAGATGGGCGGAAACACTTATTTTTCGTATTTGGGCGATGGTGTACAGGAAAAATTATTGAGGATTACAGGTTTATCTACTAACTTAATTTCACAACAAGCAAATGAAAATTCAAATAAATAAAGTTTGTGTTGTTTTATCGATATTAGTTTTATTAACTTCCAGCGCGGCATTCTGCAAAGAAGATATTCTGCCTTCCACTCCGAAGGACTTGTACAGCCACGCGAAGCTGGCTTACAACAATAAGGACTACAAAACTGCGTTAAAACTTTTCAGAACAATGCAGGAAGATTTTCCCATGTCCGAAAATGCTGTCCGCGGCTGGGAGTATATTGCTCAATGCGAAAACCAGCTTGGAAACCAGTATGCCGCTTTCGAAGCTTATCAGCAGATATGGGACAATCATAAAGATTTCGGGAAGCTGTCTGTTATTACAAGAAATCAAATGCAGATAGCGAATTATTATCTGAAAGTTAAACGTTACAAATATGCCATAGAAATTTACCAGAAAATTCTAGAGAATGCTCCCTTCAGCGAATCGGCGCCTGCTGCCCAATATTCTCTCGCCGAAGCTTACATCGGAGCGGAAGACTTTCCCAGCGCTAAACTCGAACTTAAAAAAGTTATAGAAGATTATCCTTCTTCCCAGCTTGTTGATGATGCCGCGTACAAACTTGGATATGTGAACTACCTGGAGTCGGAAGCAATGGAATATGACCAGACGGCAACTGAAGACGCTGTAATATATTTCAGGAGGTTTATCCATAACTTTCCTTCTTCGCCTAAAGTTGGCGAAGCCCGGAAATACATAAGGCTTCTGCGCGAAAGAATTGCAGCTTCTCTTTTTAGAAAAGGTGAGTTTTATTATAACATCAGAGCTTCCAAAGCTGCTGTGATTCAGTTCCAATCTATTATAGACAGGTATCCTGACACAAAATACGCCGCCTTGTCAAGAGAGTTTTTGGCTGATATCAAAGCTGAAAGAGTAAAACCTGCTGTAAAAGAAACTCCTAAGCGGAAAACAATCGCAAAAAAAACCGCCGCGGCAAAACCATTTCCGGGAAAACCTGCGCCTAAAAAAGTTGAAGTTAAAAAAAACAAACCTTTTGAAAGGCCTTACACTGAATACAAAAAGAAAAAACAGCTTCAGATAGATGCTGTTAAAAAAGAATCTGAAAAAGATAAAAAAATTAAAGAGCTCTTAAACAAAGTCGGTAAAGAAGAACTTCATGAATATGTGAAAAATACTTATTACCTGCCGGAAATTAAACGCTCAAGAATTATGGCGGCGGAATGGAAAAATCAAAAAGCTCTGCTCGCCGAAACTTCACTTAAAGAAACTTTTGAGGAAACTTTACAGCCCGAAACGGAAGAATTGGTTCTTGACGAAATTGTTGAAGAGCAAGAAAAACCGGAAGCGAAAGAAGAAACTTCTGAAGGCTTAGGGTTTATCGATGAAGAAATGGAACCTTTAGTGGAATCTGCTTTGACAGCGCCAGCTTCTGATGATAAAATCAAAAAAGACGAGCCATACCCCGAGCTGGCTGAAAAAGTGGAAGAAATTTTAACTGAACCGGCGCCGGAAGTTAAGGCGAAACCTGAAACAACGGATTTGCCGGAGCAAGTTCCGGGGGGAAAAGCGGAAATAGATTTAGATGAAATTACTCCTCCGCAGACCGAATCTGAAATCAAAGTTGATGACACCACTTTTGAGGCCCCGGAGACAAAAATAGCTGAGCCTGAAATAGGAATAGAACTTGAACAGGAACAGCAGGAAGATGCGAAAGAAGAAGAACCGGGTACTTCCCCGAAATGGAAAACAAGAAAGATAACCGGAGCCGGAAATGTAAGAAGAGCCCAAGTGGATAAAAATATTCCCAAGTCAAAGAAGGCTACCGAGGAGATGCTTTTAAGAGAATTTAGAACTGCTTATGACTATATTCAGCAAGGTGATGCGACAAGGCAAAAAGGATTATACCTTAAAGCCAAAGTGTCTTATGAAAAAGCTCTTGACATCCTTCTGGGAATCCAGAGAAAGTCCCCGGTTTGGGAAAGCGATGTTATAAATTTTAGAATCAATTATTGCAGAGAAATACTCCGCGGAATAGAATGAAAAAACTACACAAACTAAATACTTTATTGTTGGCAGCGGTCTTGATTTTCGGCTGTTCAACCACGGAAAAACCGGGAAACGACAAACCTGCAGAAAAAAAGGTTTCGTTGTTTGGTTACGATTTTGGCTCGCCAAAGCGGGACGATAACATAAAAAAAATATTTGTTCCGAGATTTCATGATGAAACGCGTGAACCTCATATACAAATGGAAGCAACGAATCTTTTGATAGATGAGTTGACAAAAGAGCAGACTTATACCGTCGTCCCGAAAAAAAGTGAAGCTGATGGCATTCTTTTCGTTACTCTTAAAAGAATAAGTATGGGTTCTGTCAGGTATATTGACGAATCCCAGAACAGGAAGGAAAGGGGAGTCCCTATTGAGTTTAAAGTTGTAGTTATGGCAAATGTGGAAATGCTGGACGCCAAAACGGGAGAACCTGTTTGGAAACAGAAAAATATAAGAGGAAAATATGATTTTAACGCCCCTGCGGATTTTCTCAACGCGAAACGCGAAGCCACTATACAGGCTTGCGCCGACTTGGCAAGGGAAATTACTGAAGCGGCTGTTGAAAGATGGTAAAAGAAGAATGGAGTACTGGAGTACTGGAGTATTGGATTTTCCATCACTCCATGGCTCCAACACTCCAATATTTTAATAAATAATAATTGGAGAAATAATTATGTCTAAAGTATGTGGAATATGTGGAAAAAAACCTGTAGCCGGACGCTCTATTATTCGTCACGGCATCCCAAAAAAGAAAGGTGGGATCGGCCTGAATATCAGGGGAATAAATGCTAGGCGTTTCGTCCCCAACCTGCAGCAGATGCGTGTGCGTACGGAAAACGGCAGTGTGAAGAGAATGAAAGTTTGCACACGATGCCTGCGGTCCGGAAAGGTTGTAAAAGCTTGAATTTGTATTTTGTACTTGGTTTTTAGTTTGTTACAAAGCACAAAGATCAAAACAATGAATAATAGCAAAGCAATATTTTTAGATCTTTTCGGCACCCTGATCGAAGACCACGGTTTTTTCGAGAAAGTTGCTGATATTAACTTTAAAAAAGGCGCGTTGGAATTTCTAAAAAAAGTTCAGAGTGCCGGCTTTATTATTATTATCTCGATTTTTAGAGAGGATGATGATGTCCCGGAAATGAAATATATTAAGTCACTTCAAAACAAAATTCTAAAAGTTTTGGTTGAACATGGCTTAAGCAAAAATTCGGTTCATTTCCTGAGCCACGTGGATTCCGAACAGCCTGATCTGCATCCTCTCACTCCGGTCTTCATAAGATCTCTGGAGAAAAAATATAAACTGGATCTTTCAAAAAGCCTGATTATTGGCGATTTGATGAAAGATGTCAAAATAGGAAAAAGCATAGGTTCTAAAACTATTTTATTAAGTTCGCCGGATGACTCTCCTTGGATACAGGATGTGGATTGGATTGAACCCGATTTTATGGTCGAGAACCTTAAAGAAGCTGCTTCAAAAATCATGAATATTTGTTGATTTAGAGATTGAATGATTAGGCGATTTTAATAAAATCATGAAATCATAAAATCACTAAATATTTTCTAAATATTTTATGACCATAGGTATTATCCCAGCTAGAATGGCGTCAACTCGCTTCCCCGAAAAGCCCCTTGCGATGCTTTCGGGGTTTCCGCTTATTCAGCATGTTTATGCCGCGGCGGAAAAAGCAGATTCTATTTCCGAGACTTGGGTGGCTACGGACGATTCCGCCATCTTTAATTCTGTGGAAAGCTTCGGCGGAAAAGCTGTTATGACAAGGGCTGACCATGCTTCAGGAACCGACCGGATTGTTGAAGCTATTGAGAAAATCAACAATCCTGATATTGATATTGTTGTTAATATTCAGGGAGATGAACCTGTTATTGAACCTGCTTCGATCAATAAATGTGTCGAAGCTTTAAATTGTAAAAAAACAGCAGATTGGGCAACGTTGATTTATCCAATATCAGAGGATGATAACCCTAATATTGTCAAGGTTGTCTGTGACAAAAATAATTTTGCGCTTTACTTTTCCCGCGCCCTAATTCCTTTTGTCCGCGACGGTTCAGGCTCTGCTAACAGATTTGCCCATATTGGGCTTTATGCTTACAGGTTAAATGCAATAAAAAAATTTGCTGAACTTCCTCCGTCCCCCCTTGAACAAACTGAAAAATTGGAGCAGCTAAGGGCGCTTGAAAACGGAATGAAAATAGCCTGCGCGGAAGTTGAACATGCTTCACCGGGAGTGGACACAAAAGAAGACCTGCAATTTGTGGAAAACCTTATTCGGGAAAACCCCGGATTAATGAATATAAAATAGAACGAGGAACATTGAACATTAGAATAAAGAGCAAAGAAAGCATAATGAAAATACAGAAATACGATTTAAAAGAACGCTTATTGGAATATTCTGTTAGAATCTGTTAGAATAATTAAAATAGTCGAAAAATTACCAAATACAAGAGTCGGAAATCATGTTGCAGGACAATTATTACGTTCAGGAACTTCACCTTATCCTAATCATGGCGAAGCGCAAGCAGCAGAATCTCCAAACGATTTTGTTCATAAATTGCGTATTTCATTGAAAGAGTTGAGAGAAACTAAAAGATGGCTGAAACTTATTCAAAGAATACCGTTGATTAAACCAGCAGAAAAATCGGACAGCATTCTACAGGAAAAAGAAGAATTGATAAGAAAATTTGCGACAAGTATAAAAACTGCTCGAATAAAGAAGATTAAACATTAGTTATAGTGAAACTTTATTCGGCATTCGATGTTGAATGTTCGATGTTGGACGTTCAAAAAATCTGAAAATTGAATAAAGTACAAATTGAATATTTATAAATTTGATTCGTCTTATGAATGTTGTAAAAATCAAAGATATTGAAATTGGCAACGGCGCTCCGCTGGCGCTTATTGCGGGGCCGTGTGTTATAGAAGACGAAAAAATAACTTTAGAAATCGGGCACGAGCTTGCAAAGTTAAGTTCAAACTTAAATATCGGGCTAATTTTTAAAGCCAGCTTTGACAAAGCGAACAGAACTTCTGTTGAAAGTTTTAGAGGGCCAGGGCTTGAAGCCGGATTATTAATTCTAAAAAAAATAAAAGAAGAGACCGGGTTGCCCGTGGTAACCGACATTCATCTGCCTCACCAGGCGGAAAAAGCTGCGGAAGTTGCCGATATTCTTCAAATTCCGGCTTTTCTCTGCAGGCAAACCGACTTGCTTTGCGCCGCGGGAGAAACCGGAAAAGTCGTCAATATTAAAAAAGGACAATTTACTGCTCCTCATGATATGGTTCAGGCAGTGGAAAAAGTCAGGTCGACAGGCAATGATAAAGTAACGCTGACCGAACGCGGTTCTTCTTTCGGGTATAGAAACCTTGTAGTGGATATGAGAAGCTTTGAAATCATGAAAGAAGCCGGTGTGCCAGTTGTCTTTGACGCGACACATTCTGTCCAGTTGCCTGGAGGAAAGGGAAGCTCAAGCGGCGGCGAACGAAAGTTTGTTCCTTTATTGTCCCGCGCTGCCGTGGCTGCCGGCGCTGACGCTATATTTATGGAAGTTCATCCCAGCCCTGACAAAGCTTTGTGCGACGGGGCAAACAGCTGGCCGCTTGGAGAACTTGAAGGGCTTATCAGAAAGTTGCAGCAAATAGACGAAATAAGTAAAACAGAGTGATGGAGTGATGCCGATAATCTAATAATTCCTTAATCCAATTGAACTTTTGATATAATATAAAAATGGGAAAATATTTAGACATTGTAAAACAGGTTTTAGAGCTGGAAGCTGCCAGCGTCAGGGCTTTGCTTGATAAAGTTGACGGCCGGGTGGAAGAAGCGGTTGAGATTATGTACAACTGCAGCGGAAAAGTAGTTGTTACCGGAATGGGAAAAGGCGGGATTATCGGAAGAAAAATCTCCGCGACTTTCGCAAGTATTGGCACCTCGTCAAGCACTGTTCATCCCGCTGAAGCTATCCACGGCGACCTTGGAATGATCACAAAAGATGATGTTGTTCTTGCTATTTCAAACAGCGGTGAAACAGAAGAACTTGTCAGGCTGCTTCCGATAATTAAAAAAATAGGGTCCAAGCTTATTGCAATGACCGGAAACCTTGATTCTACTCTTGCCAAACAAAGTGATGTAGTTGTAAATACTTCAGTAGAGCGGGAAGCATGCCCCTACAACCTTGCGCCGACGGCATCAACTACCGCGCAGCTTGCGATGGGCGACGCCCTTGCAATGGCTTTGCTGGCGAGGAGGGAATTTCAACCTGAAGATTATGCTATGCTTCACCCGGGCGGCAGCCTTGGCAAAAGGTTGCTTAAGGTTAAAGATGTTATGAGAGAAGGTGAACGGCTCGTAAAAGTACTGCCTGAAACCAAACTCAGGGACGTTGTTGTTCAAATGACCGAAACAAGAAACGGAGCAGCGTGCGTTGTTGACCCCGAAGATAATATTATCGGGTTTTTCTCGGACGGGGATTTTAGAAGGACGATTATTAATGATCCAAATGCGATTGAACAGGCAGTAGAAGAAGTTATGATTAAAAATCCTACGACTATTAACGAAAATAAACTTGCCGCAGAAGCTGCTTCAGTAATGCGCGGCGGGAAAACTAAATTTAGTCAGCTTCCGGTTTTGGATGATAACGGAAAACTTGTCGGACTGATAGACGACGACGAACTTTTAGGGCTTTAAAGAATTGCAAATTTGAAATTAGATATTGGGTGTTTATTACTGACACCCCCGACACCTGATATGTGGCGAATAAACAAAGAAGAAGGCGAACTTAAAGCCGGTAAAATTAAATGGCTTGTTATGGACATCGACGGCGTCTTGTCCGATGGCACTGTCTTTGTGGGCGGCGACGTGGAGGAAATTAAAGGGTTCAACGTCAAGGACGGGCACGGCATAAAACTTTGGCAGCGCTCGGACAGGGGCGCCGCTGTTATTACCGGAAGAGCTTCCGCCGCCGTCGAAAAAAGATGCAAAGAGCTCGGTATCGAGCATGTTTACCAGGGCGCGAAAATAAAAATCGAAGCTTTCCAGGAGTTCATGGATGATACTAAGGCTATACCTGAAGAAATTTGTTTTATAGGTGATGATTTAGTTGATATTCCAGTCTTCAGAAAAGTAGGCTTGGCTGTTGCGGTTGCCGACGCGACCGAGGACACTTTAAATGAAGCTGATTACGTAACTGAATTAACAGGCGGAAAAGGCGCGGTTAGAGAAATTACCGATTATTTGCTTAAAATTCAGGGAAACTGGAAAAAAGTTACTGAACGGTATTTTATTGAAAATTGAGAATTGAAAATTTAAAATTTGAAATTTGAAATTTGAAATCAGGTGTCAGCGCCTGCGAGGTGTCTTTAATATCCTTAAAGTCCTTTATGTCCTTTTGTAATAAAAGCAAAAGTACAAATTATGAAAAATCATTTATTATACGTTTTATTAATTTTATCGCCAGCATTGTTTTGCGGAATTTCCGCCGCGGAAGACGATTCTGATGATAAATCTAAAAAAGAAATAATTGATTCCGTGGTTATCCAAAATGGTGTGACCATAACCGAAATTGAAGAATCCGGAAGAAAGAAATATGAGCTGACGGGAACGCATGGGGAATCACTTAACCCTGATGTAGTAAGATTATTTAATGTTAAAGCTGTTATTTCTCAAAAAGAGAATGAGAAAGTATATATTATGACCGATTCGGCTGATTTTAATCAGAAAAACAAAGAAGTGGATACTGACGAGTATGTTGAAATTATGTTTGAGGAGGGGGTGATCACCGGTATAGGCATGAAATGCGAGCCTAACAAAAATACTTACAAAATTCTTAATAATGTTAAAATTACTTTGTACACTAAGTCCAGCGATCTTGGTGTGAAATTACCCAGATAAGTTTTATGAAAAATCTATTAAATCTAAATTGTTTGTTTTTATTTGCTGTCTGCGCTTTTTTGTTCGCGGGAAACTGCATCGCGGAAAGCACTAACGAGTTTCCAGTCCATATTAATTCCGACAAACTTGAGTATAATTCTGAAGAAAAAGTTTTGTACTTGAAAGGCAATGTTGTTGTAAGGCATCCTGAAGGAATTCTCGTTGCGGATAATGCCACTGTTTATCAGTCTGCCAATGATAAAGATGGAAAAGACACTAAGAGCAAAATAGGAAGTGTTAAGCGCATTGTTGCCGTGGGAAATGTCAGAATGTCTTCTAAAGGCGCGATTGCGATTAGCGACAAAGCTGTTTGGGACGGCGAAAACAATACTATCACCCTTACAGGCGGGCCGCCAATTGCCAAACAGGACGCTGTTCATACACAGGCAGACAGGATTGTTTACGATGTTGAAACAGGCAAAGCGTCTTTTTATCCTAATCCAAAAATTATTATCGGTCTTAGCAAAAAAGACAAAGCAAGATTTCTGGAATAACTCAACTTATTAATTGTTATGAAAAAACATGCTTTTATCGCTATAGGGCTTGCCCTTCTCGCCGTTACAGCTTTCGGAGCGGATACTGCCAGCAACTCTGTTGTCGATATCAAAATGGACAACATGATTTATCATAAACGCGAAGGGTATATTGAGCTCCTGGACAATGTTGTTCTTAAGATTGACGATACGGTTGTTAAGGCCGACAAAGCGCTTATTTTTCAATCTAAAAAAGGCGGCAAGGGAAAAAATGCTTTTGAAAAAATTGTCGCTACGGGACATGTTAAAATTGATTCTCCTGAAGGCGCCGTCATAGGTGAAAAAGCTGTTTGGACGCAAGATAAAAATATCGTAAGGTTTTCAGGTAACCCAAGGGTGGAACACGGGAACGGACATACCGTCCATGCCGAAGCTATTATTTATAATATTATTACAAAAACTTGTTCTTTTGAAGGACGTTCCAGCGGAAAAGGAAAGATCAAAAAAAGTGATAGAAATAAATTCCTATAATTTGCAAGACATGTCAGGCCTTTCAAACATGTCAGGCTTAAAAAACAAAAAAAAATGGAAAACTCACAAGAAATTGTTTTACACACGGAAGATTTGGTTAAGACTTACAGCGGAAGAAATGTTGTTAACAAAGTTAACATCAACGTCAAACGCGGCGAGATTGTCGGGCTGCTTGGCCCTAACGGCGCGGGCAAAACTACCACTTTTTACATGATTGTTGGAATTATCAGGCCGAATGCCGGCACTGTCATGTTCCTCAATGCAGATATTACTCAAGTGCCAATGTGCGAGCGGGCGCAAAGAGGCATGGCTTATCTTTCTCAGGAACCTTCCATTTTCCGCCGCCTTACCGCTTTAGAAAATATTATGGCTATTCTTGAAACCTTGCCAATGTCTCGCGCTGATATGAAACGCCGCGCCATGGAACTTCTTGAAGAACTCGGTATAGAAAGACTAGCGAAAAGCAAAGCTTACACACTATCAGGCGGAGAACGCCGAAGGCTGGAAATCGCAAGGGCGCTCGTTACAAGCCCTTCTCTTATTCTTCTGGACGAACCTTTTTCAGGCGTTGACCCGATTGCTGTCGCCGACGTTCAGCAAATTATCAGAAGCCTGAAAGAAAGAAATCTTGGGATCATTATTACCGACCATAATGTTCGCGAAACACTGAGTGTTACCGACCGAGCTTATCTTATCCATTCCGGGGAAATTTTGATTGAAGGGGACGCCGAGAAGCTGATTAACGACCCCGAAGCCCGCAGAATTTATCTTGGCGAAAACTTCAAAATTTGATTTTTCTTTCAAAATTCGATTTCCAGGTCTCATCAGTCAAAACAATAATTTCGAGCATATCAAACAAATTTGATTGTTGAGAAAAAACAAATTTTATCTTCTAATAATCTTCCCCAAAATCGGATTTAGAAATAAAAAAATGAGCTGTGCCTGTCCCCCGCAAAAGCGGTATCCGGCAATGTTTATTTTTATTGTAGCCGCGGTCGGTGACCGCGGAAAAGTGGCTCAATGGATTTTTTAGGGGGGCAATATTATTGTAGCTGACCTCGCTGAGGTCGGCAGATACACTTGGGATTGCTAAGACCTGATAGTAACCGGCCTCAACGAGACCGGCTACAGAAGATTATTGAATAAATTATATGCTATAATGACAAACACCCCTCTAAAAAATCCATTGAGCAGGAAAAGTCCGCCCTCGCCGAGGACGGCTGCAGAATAAGTCCGGCGGGATTCTAAATCCAGTTTTTGCCTTAATTTCCCTTGACTTTTCGGGCCTTTTTTCGTATAATATCTAATCTATATAATAACACTATAATGTAGTTATTTAATTCTTTTTACACAATATATAAGGATATTTCTAATTATGTCTGGACAAAAATATGATGCTACCACTATTACCGTTCTCGAAGGCATTGAAGCGGTAAGAAAAAGACCCGCAATGTATATCGGCGACACCAGCGTTCGTGGCTTCCATCACCTCGTTTACGAGGTAGTTGATAACGCTATCGATGAATCGCTGGCAGGTTACTGCGATAAGATCGAAGTAATTATCCACCAGGATAATTCTATCACCGTTGTAGATAACGGGCGAGGAATTCCTGTTGGCATGCACAAGAAAATGAAAAAGCCGGCTCTTGAAGTTGTGCTTACAACTCTTCACGCGGGCGGAAAGTTTGACAACGAAAGTTATAAAGTCTCCGGAGGTCTTCATGGCGTTGGAGTATCATGTGTTAACGCTCTTTCCGAATGGATGGAGGCGGAAGTTAAGAGGGACGGAAACGTTTACAGCATGTCTTTTAAAACCGGAGCGCCTACGGGCCCAATGGAAAAAATCGGAAAGTCTAAAAAGACAGGAACAAAAGTTTCTTTTAAGCCCGACAGCGAAATCTTTGAAGTTTCTGAATTTAGTTTCGATATTCTCGCGAACAGGCTGCGTGAACTCGCTTTCCTTAATAAAGGTGTTGACATCAAACTCATTGACGAGAGAGAAGAGAATAAAGAAAGCAGGTTCAAATATGAAGGTGGAATAATTTCTTTTGTTGAATACCTTAACAAAAACAAAACTCCTCTTCATGATAAAGTTATTTATTTCTCTAAAGAAAAAGAGGATGTTACTGCTGAAGTTGCTGTTCAGTTTAATGACACTTATTCGGAAAATATTCACAGCTTCGCGAATAACATTAACACGATTGAAGGCGGCACCCACCTTAGCGGCTTTCGCTCTGCTCTTACAAGAACTGTTAACACTTATGTCAAAAACAGTAAACTTGCTAAAAATCTTAAAGGTTCAGTTTCGGGAGATGATATCCGCGAAGGATTAACCGCGGTTATTTCAGTAAAGGTCAGCGACCCGCAATTTGAAGGACAGACTAAAACAAAGCTCGGGAACAGCGAAGTTGCTGGAATCGTAGAATCTATTGTTAATGAAGGGCTGGGTATCTTTCTTGAAGAAAATCCAAACGTGGCTAAAAAAATTATCGAAAAAGCTCTCATGGCTGCGCGGGCACGCGCGGCTGCTAGAAAAGCCCGGGACCTGACAAGAAGAAAAGGTGTTCTGGACAGCGCGGCTTTGCCGGGCAAACTCTCCGACTGTTCCGAAAAAGACCCCGCGCTTTGCGAAGTTTATCTTGTTGAGGGAGATTCCGCTGGCGGCTCCGCAAAGCAGGGAAGGGACAGAAAGTTCCAAGCCATTCTTCCCTTGCGAGGCAAAATCCTAAACGTCGAAAAAGCCCGGCTCGATAAAATCCTCAGCAGCGAAGAAATTAAAAAAATGATTACCGCGATCGGCACAGGAGTCGGTTCAGATGATTTCGATATCGAAAAAACCCGGTACCATAAAATTATTATCATGACTGACGCTGATGTTGACGGCGCGCACATCAGAACACTTCTGCTTACTTTCTTTTTCAGGCAAATGCCGGGACTGATCAGCCAAGGTTATATCTATATCGCGCAGCCTCCGCTTTATAAAGTTAAGCGCAGAAAAAAAGAAAGGTACCTTAATACTGATGAAGAAATGAATGCTTATCTTCTTGAGCTTGGGTCTGAAGATATTGAATGCCGGGTGGCTAAAAACAAAAACCCGATGTCTGCTATTCAGTTCAGGGAGCTGCTTGAGCTTCTCGTCAAACTTGAAGAATATTTAAGTTCTCTTGAAAGAAAGGCCATTAATCTTAATGATTATTTTGCCGCGCAAAACAAAAATGGCGAGTTGCCGCTTTTTCGAGTTAAATTGGAAGACGAAGTAAAATTTTTACTCGATAAAAATGAACTGAAAAAACTTACCGAGCAGGAAGAACAAAGAGTAGGCGCAGAAGTTGAAATTGATGAAGGTGACCTCTTCGCTGATGTTGAAAACGGCGAACAGAACGGCGATGAAATTAAAACCTTCAAACTTGATGTTACAGAGCTTTACGAAACTCATGAAATCGTTAAAATTGCAGCTGAACTTCGTCGGAGAAAACTCCAAATATCGAACTGGTATGCGGAAGTGGCAAAAAACGAAAATGGAAATAAAGATGAAGATAATACAATTGCCTTCCTGAAATTCGGTGATGAAGAAAAACCCGTTGATTCCCTCCTCGGTTTGTTGGAGGAAATTCGCGAAAACGGTAAAAAAGGCCTCCAAATTCAAAGGTACAAAGGACTGGGTGAAATGAATCCCGAACAGCTCTGGGAAACTACTATGGACCCTGAACGCAGAACTTTGCTGAAGGTTGTTATCGAAGACGCCGTCGAAGCGGATGAAGTCTTTACAACTCTTATGGGAGATGTAGTAGAATGCAGAAGGCAGTTTATAGAGGAAAACGCTAAATATGTAACTAATTTGGATATATAATTAAGTGTCAGGTTTCAGGCGCCGGGTGTCAGTCCTGAAACCCGAAACCCGAAACCCGAAACCCGAAACCTATTACAAAATGGACCAGAACATTTACACACAAAACGAAAAGATACTTCCTATTTCTGTAACGGATGAAATGAAAAAATCGTTCATTGATTATTCAATGAGCGTAATCATCAGCCGCGCGCTTCCGGAAATCAGGGACGGGTTAAAACCTGTCCATCGCAGAATCCTTTACGCTATGTTCCGCGAAGGATTGCTGCATAACAGGAAGTTTACTAAATGCGCGGGTGTGGTCGGAGAAGTCCTTAAAAAATACCACCCGCACGGCGATACCGCTGTTTATGATACTCTCGTCCGTATGGCGCAACCCTGGAATATGAGATACCCCCTCATTGACGGACAGGGAAACTTCGGCTCTCTCGATGGTGATAAAGCTGCTGCCTACAGGTATACTGAATCAAGGATGACCGAGCTTGCGGAATACATGCTTGCCGATATTGACAAAAATACCGTTGAATTCACGCCTAATTTTGATGAGTCAGTGATGGAGCCGACAGTTCTCCCGACAAAAGTCCCTCAGCTTTTATTAAACGGCACGGCAGGTATCGCTGTCGGGATGGCGACAAATGTTCCTTCTCACAACCTGGTTGAGCTTTGCGATGCTATTGCATTAGTTATTAATAAACCTGACTGCTCGATTGATGAGCTTTTGGAAGTTATTCCCGGGCCGGACTTCGCTACAGGCGGCGTTATTTGCGGTACTTCTGAAATTAAAGCCCTTTACGAAACAGGCAGGGGCAAACTCCGCCTGCGTGGTAAAGTCGGCGTGGAACCTACTAAACAAGGGAAAGAATGCCTTATTATTACCGAAGTTCCTTACATGGTTAACAAAGCGACTTTAGTTGGGAATATCGCCAAACTTGTTAACGAAAAGAAAATCACCGGCATCTCCGACCTAAGAGACGAATCCGACAAAGAAGGCGTCAGAATTGTTGTAGAACTGAAACGCGGGGAAGTTCCGGAAGTTGTCCTTAATCAGCTTTATAAACATACACAGCTCCAAACTACTTTTGGTGGAATTCTGCTTTCTATTGAAGACGGACAGCCGAAAACTAACGGTCTGAAAGTTGTCTTAAACAGGTTTGTTGACCACAGAAAAGATGTTATTCTCAGGCGCACCCGCTTTGATCTTGAAAAAGCCGAGTTCCGCGCGCACATCCTTGAAGGTTTTCTAAAGGCTCTTGACATTATCGACCAGGTGATAAAACTTATACGCGGTTCCAAAACCCGTGAAGAAGCTAATGCGGGCTTGATTGAAAAATTCGAGTTTTCCGAAGCACAGGCTAAAGCTATCCTCGACATGAGACTTTATCAACTTACAGGCCTTGAAAAGGAAAAACTTCAGGATGAATATGAGGAAATTCTTAAACTTATTGAGTATTTGAACTCTATCCTTAACAATCCAAGCGTTCTTATGGGGATTATTCTTGAGGACCTTGAAACGCTGAAAAAACGGTTCGGCGATGAAAGAAGATCCGACATTATTGAAAGAGCTGACGACCTAAAAATGGAAGACCTTATCGCCGATGAAACTACTGTCATTACTGTTACTCACGCAGGCTATATCAAACGATGCCCGGTTGCCACTTTCCGCTCGCAGCATCGCGGCGGGACAGGCGTCAGAGGCATGTCTATGAAAGATGAAGATTTTGTCCAGCACGTTTTTACTGCTTCAACTCACGATTATCTTCTTATTTTTACTAAGAGCGGAAGAGTTCATTGGATTAAAGCTTATGAAGTGCCGCAAATGGCGCGCGATGCCAAGGGAAAAGCTATCGTTAATCTTTTGAATATCAGCAACGAAGAAAAAATCGCTTCCATGATCAGAATTCGTGAGTTTGACGATGTTCGCTGTCTCATGATGTGCACTAGAAAAGGTATAGTTAAGAAATCTGCCCTCACTGATTACAGCCACCCGAGAAAAGGCGGGATTAACGCTATCAATATTGATGATGATGACGTTCTCGAAGATGTTAAACTCACTAGCGGGCATGACGATGTTCTTGTTGTTACAAGAAATGGTTTATCAATAAGATTTTCTGAAAACGACTGCAGAAAACAAGGAAGAACTACTAGAGGGGTCAGAGGTATTAGATTGCGGGAAGGCGACTATGTTATTGGTATGGAAATTGTTGACGACGAAAATACTAGCGTCCTTGTCCTTACTGAAAAAGGTTATGGAAAACGCACAACTTTCAGCGAATGGCGTCCCCAAAAAAGAGGAGGAAAAGGTGTTATCACTATCAAAACAACCGAAAGAAACGGTAAAGTGATTAGCGCTTTCACTGTGAACGAAGCTGATGAAATTGTTATGGTTAGCGAAGGCGGACAACTTGCCAGGACCCGCGCTAACGAATTCAGAGAAATCGGAAGAAATACTCAGGGCGTCCGCGCGTCAAGACTTGCGGAAGGCGACAGATTAGTCTGCGCAAGCCGCGTCTTAGCAAGAGACCCTGAAGAAGAAAACGGCGAAGAAGAAAAAGAAATAGAAGAAAAAAATGAATAAAATGTCCACAATGTACATTGTGTCCACACAAAAAATAAACAAACATTATGATACACGCAAAATTAAAAACTAAAACTCCATGTGAAGTTATTCTCGAAGCAGAAGTGGGAAGAGAAAACCTTGATGCTGCTTATGAAAAAACTTTTAAAAATAGCAATAAATATATTGAAATTCCGGGGTTCAGAGCCGGAAAAGCTCCAAGACATCTAGTCGAACAGCATTACAGAAAACAACTTGAGGCTTCTACTCTGGAAGACCTTACTTCCGCTATCATTCGTTCTGTTATAACAAATAACCACCTGACACCGGTTACAGGAGCGCGCCCGACTGAGGAATTTGATTTCCCCAAAGAAGGCTCTTTGAAATTTACCGTAGAATTCGAAGTGGCGCCTTCCGTTAAACTAAAAAAATATACTGGACTTTCTCTTACTAAGAAAAAAGCCGATGTTTCTGAAAAAGATGTTGACAAAGTTATTGAAAACCTTCTCGAACAGCATGCCTCCTTTGAAGAAACTAAAGAAGACAGACCCGTTGCTTTCGGCGACTGGATCGTCGTTAATTATTCCGGCTATTCGGAAGAACAGGAAGTTATGAAACGTGATGACGCATGGGTAGAAGTCAGCACTGAACACAAAATACCTATGCTTGGGTTCGCCGAGCAGCTTGTTAACGCAAAAAAAGGAGAAGTTAAAGAGTTTGCTGTTGTTGCTCCGCCTGATTTTCATAAAAAAGAACTCGCGGGAAAAGAAATTAATTTTAAAGTCACTGTTACTAAAATCCAGGAAAGAGTTATCCCGGAACTGACTGACGAATTTGTCGCTAATATCGACCCGAACTTAAAAACTGTTGAAGAATTAAAAGAAGCCGTCAGAAAAAACCAGCTTCAAATGAAAGATTCTGAAGAACAGCGCAGGCTGCGCGAACTTGCAAAAGAAAAACTCGTAAATGAACATCAGGTTCCACTTCCCCCGTCTCTCGTTTACAGCAGAACAAGAAAGCTCGTGGAAAACGAAGCCCAAAAACGGATGCGGCAGGGAGAAACAGAAGAGCAGATTAATGAAAATTTTGAAGAAATCCAGAAACAGATGCAGGAAATGGCTGAATATGAGCTGAAAGCCGAATACATTCTTTCCGCCATCGCGAAAAAGGAAAACATTTCTGTGAATGAACAAGATATTCAACCCCAGCTTCAATATTACTCGTATGCTTTCCGCCGCGACATAAAATGGATTCGCAAAATGTTGGAGCGGGAAGGACATATTGATTCTCTTTACGAAATGGCAAAAGAAAACAAAGCTTTGGATTGGGTAATCGAAAAAGCCAATGTGAAAAAAAAATAAAATTATTTGAAATCTGAACCCGGCTTTCGCAGGTCATGAACTTGAAATTTAATTTTTGACTTTTAAAGTCCAACTTTGAAGGTCTCTGGCCCGGCGAATGCCGGGGAAATTTACGATGATGTTAAAATGAACCTGTGGATTTAAAAAAATCCGCAGGCTTTTTTTTACACTAGCGTCATGTCAACCTTGCAATGTCGTAAAAGCGAAATATTAGAATGCACAATGAGCTGCGTTTGTTGTAGCCGACCTCGCTGAGGTCGGAGATAAGAACTAAACTTGTTAAGACTTGC
>Ga0190283_1000159_pt1 | contig 36973 bp, 19 predicted proteins | sample 48691801_MG_FD_161669 | JGI IMG/M metagenome (GOLD analysis project Ga0190283, IMG submission 161669) | Hydrothermal vent microbial mat bacterial communities from Southern Trench, Guaymas Basin, Mexico - 4869-18-0-1_MG | ecosystem: Environmental > Aquatic > Marine > Hydrothermal vents >...
ACTAATCATTATAGGATCACTTGCTCCCATTTTCAAGTGGCAATTGATTTTTCCAAGATATTCTATTCATTTGACTAGATATATATAGATTTAAATAGAAATTAAGCAACAGTTAATTGCTCTAATCAATCTAACGCCAATTCTCTAACGGATTGTTTTGTTGAGGACTGGTGTTTTACGTCAGTCCGCCAAAGTGTCCAAACAGTCGTCTTTTACTTTAACACTTATAATCAAATACTTAAAAATTTGACTCGGCTATGCAAAACACCCTATCAATTTTTAATTTTAAGCCCAAGACGCGCCTTTTACATTATCGGTGAAACCGAGCGAGCCACGTAGCGATAATTGACGAAGGTATTACTAACTCACGCTTGACGGGCGCTTAAGTTTCAGTAAGGAGTTTATTTATAATAGATTAATAGCTATTTTAAGCCAAAAGTTATTGTACTTGACTTATCAATATCGGGTGTGTCCCACTTGTCCAAGTAGGAAGTTTTTATCGATAGGGCCTTCAATCAAATCAACAGAATCAATTTGCCAACCTGGCCCTAAAAAAACCGTTTATGTTTGACACCTTAGTATTTTTAATTTTTAATTTCCAGGCAAAAGTTTTTGCGTCAAAAAACTTTTGCCTAGAATTCCTTTTTCATTTATTTTATGGTGAGCGATTAACAATGGCTTACCAAATCAAGAAAGAAAACCGGGACATCAAAAGAAATTTTACCTTTAAAGCGGCAAGACAACTCTTTCGTTGAAAGGATAACTGGACACACCCTCAATATCGAACATAAGTCCTTGATTTTAGTAGTCCGCTTTTGTCAATTCGGCACCGAGTGGGTAATTGTAACTTTTTAACGGAATTTTTGTTGTCAAGCAAATCAACTTTGATCAATCTGTTATTAACCATTTTTAACCTGATTGGCTCGCAGCAGTCGCTTTGCTCCTACCACAGCGTCAAAAAAAATGTTAAAAGATTTATGTGTACCTACTGATATCCGGGCATGTCCGGGCACTTAATTGTACCCGTTGGTTTCCTTATGTGTTATACCTGCCCATTTAAATGAGATATATTGCTTATGTGTTACCAGCGCACTGATTGGTTTTGAGGGTTGGGGAATAGTCCACCCAATAGCGCGGGAGAGCAATAATCTTGTAATAGACAACACAGCATAACACAACACAACCGTGTCGCATACAACCGGCTTACCACCACCTGGGTGATGGAAATTGTGAAACAAAGTAACTACGCAAATAGACGTTTATTGTGACACGACGTAACTACGCAAATCGACGTTTATTGTTAATAGACATTATTGGAAATAATATTCGATTAATTTCATTTAAAATTAATCAGTTATCAACATAATACTTTTTATTTATAATCAGATTGATTTTGTTAATTTTTATTATTTTGACAGCTTAAATAAAAATAATAAAAAATACCGATAAAAATAAATTTATATTGGGGTTAAAATGGAAAAATCGACTTATGCAAATTTCGTTCCACTATCTTTCTTTCAAACACCTTTTTATAAAATAGCTTATTTTCAATGACTTTTATTTCCAATAATGTCTAATAAAAAGCTAATCAATAAGTTATTGTTTTTTATACGAGGAACAAAACCGGGATCAAACGAAGTAATTCGCTGTGCGAGATTATTTTTGACTTAAAAAAGAACATGAGTCAAGCACCACCCCACTTACCACCTATAGTTTCGTTCATCTGTGAAGCCTCAAGGCGATTGCGTCTATAAATATTTGATTTTCAAGGAATGAGTACTTTGATTGTTACAATTATCGTATTTAGGCGGCATTGACTTTGCCCACCTCAATTGTTTTTTTAGTGATAGAGGTACTCACAATGGTTAAAAACTGATAGGTGCTGAGCATACAACCGGGCGGAATGCGAAAAGTTGCCCAATTAGCAATTACCAATTAGCAATTACCAATTCGTTTACGTCACAATTCACAATTCACAATTCACAATTAGCAATTAGCAATTAGCAATTACCAATTACTGTTATGAACTCCAACAGGAAAAAAGTCTACCGTCTAGCTTTATACGGAATACCCGCCTCAGGTAAAACTTGTATGCTGGCTGCGTTAGCCATGCCACGTTATCCTCACCCTTTGGGTTATACCTGCATTTGGCTACCGCCTATTGATGCCCCCAAAGCGGGTAAACAAGATAAACGCCTGATGAATCTCTATACGAGTAAAGAATGGTTGGAAAAAGCCATTCACAAACTCTCTGTGCAAGACTTGCCAGAGCCTAACCCGGCTTCTGACGAGTATTTTAGTTTTGAATATGATTTTACCGCCTCAACTCATCAAACTTTCTGTATTGAAATCATCGACTATTCAGGTGAATTAATTAACCCAGTCATCAGTAACAGTACACTGGCGAAAAATCTGCGGAAAAAATTCACCACAATGGATGGGATTTTAGTGCTTGCTGAAGCACCCTATCGGGATAGGCTTGGGCATGTTCAAAGTGCCCAAAAAAGTCGTGATGGACAAACACATACGGACTTATATCAGTTACAACAAACCTTCAGCTTGTTGCGAAGTGAAAAACAGGAAGGTGCAGCACTGGATTTCCCCGTCGCATTATTAGTGAATAAATGGGATAGATACAGTGACATAGACTATGCTAATCCGGCTAAAGAACAAAGCAAACTAGAAGAGTTTATCAACTCTAACCCACCGCCGCCGCATAAAGGTGTCCATGATGTGTTGCGCTTCTCTGTCGCCGAGGGCAATTTTAAGATGTTTCCCGTCAGTGCCTTGGGTGATAATGAATTTGTCCGTCTTGACAATGGTGACGTAGTTGAACATCCGAAACAAGCGAATCCACTCAATGCGTTTACATTAGTAGATGCCTTTATCTGGTTAGCCCAGCGGCGCGATGCCATTGATTTTCAGCAATTTGTCGAAAAAGGTACACTCAACAAAAAATGTAAAAAAACCGGTTTAGAACTCTTAAACAGTTTGCAAAAAAATTCAGAACAAGCGAAACAAATCCACACGATTTTACAATCGTATCAAAAAACCAAGACAAGACGCATTATATCTACATTAATTGCGATAGTCGCGTTGTTGTTTGTCACTGAAACCACAATGGATTTTAGGAATTATCATCAACACATTGTAGCGATAAACAATCCACACACCACGCACGAACAATTTGATAAAGCCGAAACCTGGCTGACTCAATATGTTGCCGCGCCCTATTTTCGACATCTGATTTCGCGTGTTTTTTTATCAAGTCGGGAACAAGCCCAAAAAACCTTGATGGAATTGCAAGCACACCGAGATAAATTCTTATGGGAGCCAGTCGCCATCGCACTCAAGGCAAATGATTTACCGGCAGCCAAAGCCCCAGCATCGGAATATCTGAAATATTTCCCATTAGGAGAACACGCACAAAAGGCACGGGAAATAAAGCTAAACGCCGAAATCCAGCCACGGGAGAGTAAAAAGGACTGGGAGAACTTTGTTAAAACCTACACAGATTACATGAATAACGGGAATTTAAAGCAAGCCGCTAAATGGCTACTTGACAGAAAACCCGAAACTGCTGAGTTAAAGCAGTTAAAAGATATTTTTAAGACAGTGGTGATTGAAAAAATCGCAGACAAAGTCACGCTCGCGCTCAAGGAGGCGCGTTTCGAGGAAGCTTGGCGCTTACTTGAAGAGTATGCTAACTCGCCGTCAAGCTTACAAACCGTTGAAGGCACCCAAAAAATAGCGGTTTTGCGAGAACTGGTTAAGACTTTAGTGATTAAAACCATTGAAGAAAAAATCACGTTCGCGCTTAAAGAAGCGCGTTTCGAGGAAGCTTTGGGCTTACTCCAAGGCTATGCTAACCCGTCTTCAAGCTTACAAACCCTTGAAGGTTTCTCTGACAAAATAGCCGTTTTGCAAAAACAGGTTAAGACTTCAGCGATTAAAACCCTTGAAGAACAAGTCACGCTCGCGCTTAAAGAAGCGCGTTTTGAAGAAGCTTGGGGCTTACTCCAAGGCTATGCTAACCCTTCTTCAAGCTTACAAACTCTTGAAGGCTTCTCTGACAAAATAGCCGTTTTGCAAAAGCAGGTTAAGACGTCAGCGATTAAAACCATTGAAGAAGAAACCACGCTCGCGCTTAAAAAAGCGCGTTTCGAGGAAGCTTTGGGCTTACTCCAAGGCTATGCTAACCCGTCTTCAAGCTTACAAACCCTTGAAGGCTTCTCTGACAAAATAGCCGTTTTGCAAAAACAGGTTAAGACTTCAGCGATTAAAACCCTTGAAGAACAAGTCACAGTCGCGCTTAAAAAAGCGCGTTTCGAGGAAGCTTTGGGCTTACTCCAAGGCTATGCTAACCCTTCTTCAAGCTTACAAACCCTTGAAGGTTTCTCTGACAAAATAGCCGTTTTGCAAAAACGGGTTAAGACTTCAGCGATTAAAACCCTTGAAGAAAAAGTCACGCTCGCGCTTAAAGAAGCGCGTTTTGAAGAAGCTTTGGGCTTACTCCAGGGCTATGCTAACCCGTCTTCAAGCTTACAAACCCTTGAAGGCTTCTCTGACAAAATAGCCGTTTTGCAAAAACGGGTTAAGACTGCAGCCATTAAAACCCTTGAAGAACAAATCACGCTCGCGCTCAAGGAGGCGCGTTTCGAGGAAGCTTGGGGCTTACTCCAAGGCTATGCTAACCCGTCTTCAAGCTTACAAACCCTTGAAGGTTTCTCTGACAAAATAGCCGTTTTGCAAAAACAGGTTAAGACTTCAGCGATTAAAACCATTGAACAACAAGTCAATATCGCTCTGAAAAAGGCGCGTTACGATGACGCTTTGAGCGTACTCAAGAAGTATGATAACTATCCGTCAAGCTTACGAACCAAGAAAGGCAGGAAAACCATCAATGCTCTGCAAAAACAAGTCAATAGGAATAAGGATAAGTCTTTGTATGAGCAAGTCAGAAAGCGCCCAAACGCCGTTCGTATTCAGAAATACCTGAAAAACGCGCCTCTGAAAACGATGGCAAAAAATGTGTCGGCTTACAAGGCTTATTTAGACAGCACAAAGCCAAAAGCGAAGCTTAATATCCGACTGAAACTGGTAGAGATTCACTGGAAAAATGTTGACGACGATGACAATACGGTTAGCGTTGATTTGAAGCAAGGTGAAAAAACACGCATTTCTAACACCTACAAGGTGAACGCAAAACCCAACACAGTAACGAAAAAGATTGGAATCAGTCACAAGTTCTCAGCAACACCCTCTATGCAGTTATCCATTAAAGTCAAAGTGGTTAATGAGAGTATGATGTCCATGTTTAACGATGATTACGGCGAAGGTAGCGTAACAATGCCCGTTTCTAAATTAGCCAAAGGCTACTACCGTATGGCACTTTACAACGAAAAAAAGGTTAAAACGGCTACGGTATACATTCAAATAATAGGCTATCCAACCGAACCCCGTTTACCCAAATGGCGGAGTTCAATAAAATGAACAAATTACAGTTAGTGGTGGAAACGCCTCGCGCCGGCAAATGGAATCATCGTTTTATCGTTGCCCAAAAATGCCGCCTTTGTGAAAGTGAAGTTGCAAAAGTCATTGCAGCAGCGCGTAGAAACCCGCAAGGTAAAAATTACCTTTCTGTTAGTACAGAAACCGCACAATCGGTATCTGGGCGCATCGGTAAAGAAATATTAGTGTTAGAAGGTATTGATGTTAAAAAACTCTCTAACACGCAACTGCGGCAAATCATTGCACAACTTGAAAAACGATTGACTGATTTGGCAACGCTTGTCACTGACAAGATTGATTGGGAAAAAGAAGGTAAAAAAATACGGGTAGTTCGTCCCGAATTGACGGAATGGGAAAAAGAATTTACGGGATTGCCGACGTTGGCATTGCCTTGGGAAAAGGATTTTTTTTGGATGAGTGCAATTGGTTTGAGTCATCTTTTTTGGCTGGGAGGAGTTCTGGCGGGAATAATTGCTATTACAATAATCTTGTTGTCAATTTAATGCCGTTTGTAGTAGGCGATTTATCGCCTCAACCGTTTGTAGTAGGCGATTTATCGCCTCAACCGTTTGTAGTAGGCGATTTATCGCCTCACGCGCAGTCATCCGACTGAAGTTTGACAGAGTAGTGATACGCGGACATAAGTTATTTCCATAAAAAAATGAGGGTTATTTGAACTATTTGAGGGCCATAAAATACTTTGAAGGTTTTCAAATTAAGTTATGGCCCTCTGTCGCGCTTCATTATTGATACTTTTTGTAGGTGTTTTATTGCTTAACTTAATGGCAGTGGGGCTAAAGCTCAATGCCATTAAGTTAAGAAATAAACGAGAAAGAGCCAACGGCTATTCAGGCTAAAGTTTTTCGGAGAAAAACTTTAGCCTGAACCGTTGTCTCAAAGCTAAAGTCCCCTAAAGGGGACTGGTAAATTCAGGATTTTTTTCATAAGCACACGATATGGCATTGAGTCTTCAGTGCCCTTTAGGGCACTTCAGCTATTAGACGACGGCTTTACCAAAGGCGGGGGGATTATTTGTTTCTAATTCCTTAACTTAATGGCAGTGGTGCTAAAGCTGGGGTGTTAAATTTTAGAGAGATAATTTTGCGCTTTTTTTCACCCTGCCAAACTAAAGTTTGGACTCCTGCCAAACTAAAGTTTGGACTCCTGATAACTGATCACTGTAGATATGGAACTTCAACAAACAAGTTTTGACGAAATTATTGATGTTAAACAACTAACGGTTTCCATGAAATGGACAACGGCGGCCGATTTTGACTTAGCCGCTGCTTACGAAACTAAAGAAGGTAAACGGGGCTTAGTGTATTTTGGTGGTTTAGGTAATCTTGATGCTTTTCCTTACATACGCCTCAGTAAAGATGACGGCGTAGGCGACACAGGTGGAGATAATGAAGAAAGTTTGCATATCAATCGGTTATATGGTATGAATCATGTGTGGCTATTTTGCTGGGACTACGGCAGGGTACAAGAGGGCAAAAGTGCGCGTTTTAAAGACAGCGATGTCAACTTAACAATCACCGATGAGTTGGGAAACAATGTTACCGTTGAGATTGATACTGGCGAAAGGGGCAATGTGTATTATATGGCAAGCATTGATAACACAAATCCAACCGGTGCTACGCTTATTAACACTAGCCTAGCTGGGACTTTGAAGGGCTTAAAAACCCTTGAACAGTTAATGGCTCTTGTCCGATATACTAATGAAAAATGAAAAATGAAAAATGAAAAATGAAAAATGAAAAGTTTAGTTATAAGCGACTAATTTGACAAACAATTTAATCAGTTATTGGCCAATTTTCATTTTCACGGCCTTCGAGTACGTTCCGTATACAAGAACAAAGAACTTGTCATGTAATATCGGTGCTTATTGCCCCTTCCACTTTTCGTTACTATACTTTGCACCGTTACAAACGGCGCTGAAAGTCACTTCGACAAACGGAGAAATCTTGGGCGTTGAGAGTAGAATCGAGCGATGACTTATAAAAACGTCTTGATTGAACGTGATTTTATAAGGTTTCGAAATGACAGTTTCTCAAGTTCAAGTTTCCTGAGTCGGGATCGTCGGGACTCTCATTCTTAATTTTTCATTTTTAATTTTTTGAGTCGTGAGGGTTAATGCTATTGTCCACAAATCTTGGCGCGTATTTTGATTGCAGCATCATTGGCAAGTTTTAACATCTTGTTTTTGAGCCGTCGGTTGTTGTTGATAAATTTTTCAGCGCCTTTTGAAATCCACTTCGGCAAATTGGGGCTGCTCAAATCACTGATATTCGGCTCAAATTCAACGAATTTTAGATCGCAAATGTCGCCCGTTTTGGTGAAAACGGGATTGATATTCATTGAAATGGGCAGCACTCGTTCTTTTCCCTTACGAGTTCCCATCACAATAGCCGCTGAGAGTGGCTGAATTGGAAACGTAATCGTATCCGCCCCCAATATTGTCATCACCGTTTGAGGATTCACATCAAGGCGAATATCAGAGGAAAAGTCAATACGCCGTACAATGCCAAACGTTCGTTTAGCGAGCTTGCCTTCGTCATCAAATGAGGTTTGTAAATCACATTTAAGCACATTGTTGATAACCACCGGTTTACCATCAGGCGAATTGGCACACCTGACATATTCGGGAAGGGAATTGCCAAACAGCTTCTAAAGAGTTACTCATCCTTGATCAAGTATCCCTGATAATTCGCGGGCCAAAGATAACTCAAAAGCCGAGTTGCAACTGGAGTCCTGGATGGGCTGTCTCATCCGAACGGCCACTTGTATCCAAGCGACTTAATGGGGGATGCTGGTCAAAAGCCCCTAGACTCAAGGCCTAATAAAATTCACACCAAGATCAACCTAATCTTGATGCGAATTTGCAACCTCTGATTTGCAGAGCCCCTCATATCCATGACACCGTCAGGGTGTCATCCAAACAGATGAAATTATTTATTATATTTTATATAATTTAAAAAGTCAAGTATTAAAATAGTTCAGTCTAAAACGGCACTAAAATAAGTAACTTTGATTAGGTTTGAGTAAGAAATCAAGTGCTAGCAGATGCACCACCTGGGAGAGTGGCAAGGCGAAACCAGTTGCGATAGCAAGAACAATAACTTTAGTTTTCATTGTGGTAATTGGTAATTGGTAATTGGTAATTGGTAATCGGTAATTGGCAATTGGTAATGCCGCTACGGTAGTCCTATACTGAATGAAAAATGAAAAATGAAAAATGAAAAATGAAAAATGAAAAATGATTAAAGTATTGATAAGTCTATAATTTGGCTATGACTTTTCTGAAAAGTTCATTTTGTCATTTTCACAGAATTGAAGTACGTTCCGTATACAAAGAATAGTGATAACTACTCGTGCATGTATTTAACAAAAATAAACCTAACAAAAACAGTCACTTTTTTTATCAAAAAAATCAGATTTTTTGGAAAAATCGGATTTCTCAGTAGTCAGGATATTTCCGCTTTCTTGCACGAGTAGTTTGAAATAAACCCAATAAAAAAACTGGATTTTATGATACGGAAGGTACTTCAAATCCGTGAAAATGACTCCCAGTCAAATTATATAGTAATGTCATCTTTTCAATTTTCATTTTTCATTTTTCATTAGTATATACTCAGTGCTATAGTATTTTATAAAATAACGATCCCAGTGCCGTCGCATTAAATCGTTCACAATTAAAAATTCACAATTCATAATCAATCAAGTCTGTACGTTCCGTCTCTTTCTATCAAACACTAACAATGTGGATATCCATTGCTGTTTACACAAGCTTTGGTATAACAAAAGTCTTTGTACCAGACAATTAATTTAAGTCATTGATTGTGGAAAATTTATTTAAGTCATTGAGGGTAATGACAGTAGAAAAAATGTCCGGTACTCAGAACAAAAGTCTAATTAATCTAATTAAACAACAGTTATATAAACCATGAAAAAACCGGTCATTTTGTGCGTTGATGATGAACAAATGTTACTTGTTAGCCTCAAACAACAACTCAAGCATCAGTTTGGAAATGACTATCAGATTGAAACGGCTGAAAGCGGTGAAGAGGCGCTGGATATTGTTGAAGAATTATTTGAAGACAATATCGAATTACCGTTAGTCATCTCCGATCAACTCATGCCTGGAGGCATAAAGGGAGATGAATTGCTCACACAGATTCATGCCATTGCGCCCAAGACGTTGAAGATTCTTCTAACCGGGCAAGCGAATGCCGAGGCGGTGGGAAAAGCCGTCAACAGTGCTAACCTTTATCGTTACATGTCCAAACCTTGGGAACCCACCGATCTGAATTTGACGGTAACGGAAGCGATTCGTCGTTATTTTCAAGACAAAGAACTGGCGCAATTTTATGCGGCTTTAGAGAAAAAAGTGGCCGAGCGTACCCATGAACTGCAAGAGAAAAATCAGTTTTTAGGTATTGCGGTGCATGATCTGAAAAATCCACTCTCAGCCATTCAGGGCTTTGCCGAGATGGTTCAAAGTGATTTTGATGAGATGCCTAAAGAAGAAATCATCGAGGTTACAGAGCGGATTCTTGCCAGTTCGCGGCAAATGTTTGAATTAATCTCAAATCTATTAGAAGTCAATGCGATTGAATCGGGCAAAATAAATTTATCACTGAAAACCATTGATATTTTGCCGACTTTGCAATGGCTCGTTAATCATTATAGTGAAAGAGCGAAAGCTAAAGACATCACCTTGCAGTTTCTGTGTCCAGAAAAACAATACATGGCTTATGCTAATGAAAATACCACACGCCAAATATTTGATAATCTTATCTCGAATGCCGTCAAATATTCACCTTATGGCAAATGTATCTATGTTCGCATCAGTCAGGATGATAAGCATGTGCGCTGTGAAATACAAGATGAAGGACTAGGGCTAAGTGATGAAGATAAACAAAAGTTATTTGGTCAATTCACCCGCCTAACGCCTAAACCCACCGGGGGTGAACATTCGACCGGTTTAGGTTTGTTCATCGTTAAAAAATTAGTCGAGTCACAGCAAGGCAAAGTCTGGTGTGAAAGTGTTTTAGGGCAGGGCGCAACTTTTACTGTGCAAATTCCCGTCGCAAAGAAGTCATTCTCGCCTATAGATGCGAATTAAGACTTCGTTAATCCGCGTAATTAGTTGTACTAACATTTAAATGACTTTATGGCCCCCAATTAGCCACAAGGATTGGATATAAGCAGGGATATCATCAATCTAATTCGTTTATCCGCGTAATTAGTTGTACTAAATTCGTTTATGGCCCCCAATTGAAATTATTCAACACAGAGACACGGAGTTACACAGAGTTTCACAGAGAAATTTTATTCTTAGCAACTCTGTGAGACTCTGTGGTACTCTGTGAACTCCGTGTTGAAAATAAGGAGTTAACCTAAGGAGAACAGCAACCATGCTAACAATGTCAGACTATCACATCAAAGAACAACTCTATGAAGGCCTTTATTCGGCCGTCTATCGCGCTCTTCGCCAAACGGATAATCAATCCGTCATTCTCAAAGTCCTTAAAATTGACTATCCCACGCCAGAAGACATTGCGCGTTTTAAGCGTGAATATAAAATAACTCATACGCTCAATGAGTCTGTCGAAGGAATAGCCAAAACCTTTGGACTTGAAAAACACGACAATACCTGGTTCATGGTATTGGAAGATTTCAGGGGAGAATCGTTGGCAAATCGGCTCAAAACGCAACCGATTGAGATAGAAGAATTTCTGCGTTTAGCCAGTCAGGTTGCCGAGATTGTGGGCAAAATACACCGTCAAAATGTCATTCATAAAGACATTAATCCCTCCAATCTGATTTGGAACCCTGACACGACTCAAATCAAACTGATTGATTTTGGGATTTCAACCGTTTTGTCTCGTGAAAATCCGAGCATTCGCAATCTCAATAGCTTGGAAGGCACATTAACTTATATGTCGCCTGAGCAAACCGGACGAATGAATCGGGCAATGGATTATCGCACCGATTTTTATTCATTGGGTGTCACCTTTTATCAGATGTTGACGCAACATTTGCCCTTTGAAGCCGATGATGCGATGGAATTAGTGCATTGTCATCTCGCTAAAAAGCCACCAGCACCGCATGACTTCAATTCCAACCTTCCAGCCGTTATTTCAAAAATCATTTTGAAATTGATGGCGAAGACGGCCGAGGAACGCTATCAAAATGCGTTGGGACTGAAAGCGGATTTGCAAAAGTGCTTAGCGCAATTGGAGTCAACCGCTCGCATTGAAGATTTTGAGCTTTCCGAGTTTGATATTTCCGAGAAATTTCAAATTCCGCAAAAGCTCTACGGGCGGAAGCAAGAAACTGAAAGGTTTTTAAGTGCGTTTGAACGAGTCAGTACACCGGCTTTTATTCCAGCTACCCAAAGGAACTTGAGTGAGGCTGAAGAAAGGCAAGGGCTGGCCGAAATGATGCTAGTCGCCGGCTATTCTGGCATTGGCAAATCGGTGCTGGTGCAGGAAATTTATAAACCCTTGACTGAAAAACGCGGCTATTTTATTTCTGGCAAATTCGACCAATTTCAGCGCAATATCCCTTACTCGGCCATCGTGACTGCTTTCTCAGATTTAATGCAGCAAATTTTAACCGAAAGTGAGGAACAACTCAACCACTGGCAACAAAAACTCTTGAGCGCGTTAGGGCCCAATAGTCAAGTCATTATTGATGTCATTCCTGAACTAGAACTCATTACCGGGCCAGTGCCGCCAGTGCCTGCCTTAGGGCCAACTGAAGCACAAAACCGTTTTAAGTTAGTATTTCAAAGCTTTATAAGCGTTTTTTGTCAATCCTCGCATCCGTTAGTCATGTTCCTAGATGATTTGCAGTGGGCCGATTCGGCGACACTCAAACTGATGGAATTGATAATGAATCATAAACAGATGCGTTATCTGTTTATGATTGGTGCCTATCGGGATAACGAAGTTAGCGCGACACATCCTTTGAGAATGACGCTTGATAAACTGCGACAAGAAGGGGCCACTATTAACCAGATAACCTTAGCGCCTTTAACGCTTGAACATATCACGCAACTGATTGCCGATACCTTGCACACCGAGCAAAAGGCCGTTCAATCATTGGCCGAATTAGTGACGCGCAAAACCGGCGGGAATCCATTTTTTATCAATCAGTTTCTCAACACCTTATATGAGGAACAATGGCTCAGCTTTGAGGTTGAGTCAATGGGTTGGCAGTGGGATATAGCGCAGATTGAGGGCCTCAACATCACCGACAATGTGGTTGACTTGATGATTGGCAAATTGAAGAAATTGCCAGAGGCAACGCAGCAAGTGTTACGCTTAGCCGCTTGTGTCGGCAACCGCTTTGACTTAAATACCCTGTCTGTCATTAACGAACACTCAGCGGTTGACACTTTCCAAGAACTCATGCCAGCGCTTGCCGACGGATTAGTGCTGCCGACGGCCGGGTTAGAAATGATAAGCGATGAGTTTCTTAACGCACAATCTTCAACGCTTACTTTTCAATTTCTACACGACCGGGTGCAGCAAGCGGCTTACGCCCTGATTGATGACGAGCAGAAAAAAACGGTTCATCTAAAGATTGGGCGGTTATTGTTAGCCAATACAACACAACGGGCCGACAAACTATTTGAGTTGGTTGACCACCTTAATGCCGGAGGTGAACTGGTTACGGAGGAGGCCGAAAAAATTCAAATTGCTCAATGGAATCTGAAGGCCGGTCAAAAAGCAAAGCTGGCGACAGCTTATGAAGTGGCCGTCAACTATTTGACGGTAGGCCTGGAACTTTTGCCAGCCGATAGTTGGCAAACTCAGTATGATCTAACGCTCGCTCTGTATCTGGAAGCGATGGAAGCTGAATACCTCAACACCCATTTTGCTCAATCAGAACAGTTAGTAGAAATCGCGTTGCATCAGGCAAAAACACTGCTGGAAAAAGTCAAGGTGTATGAGATACAAATCCAGTCTTATATTACTCAAAACCAGATGACGGCTGCGATAGAGACTGGGCGACACGTTCTGGAAATGCTCGGTATTGAGCTTGATAACGACCCACCTTCTCAAGAACTCATTATTGAGGATTTAATCAACCTGCCGCTCATGACAGATACCTATAAACTGGCAGCCATGCGGATCTTAATGACAATCATGTCTCCGGCCTTTATTGCCAATCCGGCGCTGTTAGCGCCGATTGCCTTTACGATGGTCAATCAAAGTCTCAAACATGGGAATTCGCCTCTGGCGACTTACGCCTATGTTTTTTACGGACTTATCCAGTGTGGTGGCATAGAACAGATAGACTCTGGCTATCGGTTTGGACAACTGGCATTGAGACTGTTGGATAAATTAAATGCGACAGAACTGAAGGCCAAAATTAACGAACTTTTCAATGCATTCATCCGACCTTGGAAAGAACATCCTCGGCAAAGCATAGAACCGCTTAGTGATACAATCCAAGCCGGATTAGAAACCGGCGATCTCGAATATGCTTGTTACGCCGCCATTTACTACTGTACTTATCCGTTTTTGATGGGAGAACCATTGGAATCCGTTGAGCAGAAGTACGAACCCTATACCGAGATGGTTCACCAATTCAAATATGAACACGCCTTTAATTACATCAGTTTATGGAGGGAACTGGTCTCGAAGTTGCGCTCACTCGCCGCCGACAAGAAGAAACTACAAGGCCGGTATTTTAATGAAGCAGAAATGCTACCACTTTTTCTTGAAACTCAGAATAGCACGTCGCTTTTTGCGTTTTATACGGCCAAAGCGATTTTCCGTTATGTCTACAAAGATGACGCGGGCGCTGTTGAAAACGCTAGATTAGCTGACCAATATGTAGAAGGTGGCACCGGCATGATTACGGCAGCCCACAATTTATACTATTCGCTGGCGCTCCTAGCCCACTCTCCTGCTGTCGAAAAGCGCTCGCAGAGAGACTATTTGGAACAAGTGGCGGCTAACCAGCAGAAACTGAAAATATGGGCCAAGCATGCCCCGATGAATTTTCATCATAAGTATGAGTTGGTGGAAGCAGAGAAGGCGCGGGTTTCAGGACAAGTTGTGTTGGCAATGGGACTTTATGAGCGAGCCATCAAAGGTGCTAGGGACAACGGATATCTTCAAGAAGAGGCCTTAGCTTATGAATTAGCCGCCGAATTTTATCTGGTGCAGGGTATGGAAGAGTTTGTCCGCCTCTACATCACGAAGGCTCACTACGGCTATCAACAATGGGGCGCTGTGGCTAAAGTTGAAGATTTAGAAGAAAGATATCCTCAATTCTTTGTCCAAGCAACGGTAGACAGACATATACCCAGTTTGATGACGACAACAACGCTGTCCTCTCTCACCACGGTAGCTCCTTCTTCCGAAAGCGGCTTGAGCGTCCTCGATTTAGAAACGGTGATGAAAGCCTCACAAGCCCTTGCCGGCGAAGTGCAATTGGACAAGTTATTGGCAACTTGAATGAACATTCTGATTGAAAATGCTGGGGCCGAAAAAGGTTTTTTGCTGTTAGAAAAAGCCAATCAATGGTTCATTGAGGCCGAAGGAACAATGGAAAACCGCGACGTGAAAGTTCTGGAATCGGTGCCAATCGAACCAAATCCCCAACGGGATGGAATTGCGACTACCCTCATTAACTACGTGGCACGCACAACAGACGCGGTGGTACTTGATGATGCTGTCAATGACGGCCATTTTACCCGCGATCCCTACATTGTCGCCCGTCAACCCAAATCCGTCTTGTGCGTTCCGTTAGTCAATCAAGGCAAACTTGCTGGCATTGTTTATTTAGAGAACAACTTAGTCACAGGCGCGTTCACGCCAAAACGGCTGGAAACGGTGCAACTGTTAGGCGCACAAGCGGCCATCTCGCTTGATAATGCCCGGCTGTATGAAGAATTAGCCGAGTACAATCGCACCTTGGAAGCGAAAGTTGCCGAGCGCACACTGGAATTGTCACAAACACTTGAACATCTCAAAGCCACCCAAGAAGAGCTTGTCCAATCAGAGAAAATGGCCGCACTCGGACAATTAGTGGCCGGCATTGCCCACGAAATCAATACACCGCTGGGCGCGATACGGGCCTCAATTGCGAATATTTCAGATGCTCTCAACGAGTCAATCCACCAACTACCCCAATTGTTTCAACGACTGACTCCTTCACGGTTGCAGGACTTCTTGGCCTTGTTAGAAGCCGCCTTCAAAGACAAGAAAAATATCACTTCCAGAGAAGAACGCAAATTCAAACGAAAACTGATTGCCCAGTTGGAAGATTATGAGATAGACAACGCTGACGACATTGCCGATACCTTAGTCGATATGGGCATTTACGAAGAGATTGAGCAATTTGTGCCGCTCTTGCAGGCCGAAGACAACACTTTGCAAGCCGCGTACAACTTGTCAATACAACAAACGAGCAGTCAAAATATTATGATGGCTGTGGAGCGTGCCTCCAAAATCGTCTTTGCCCTAAAAAGCTATGCTCACACTGATAGCCAAGGCCATAAGAAGATTAAAGCCAACGTCACAGAATGTCTCGACGTGGTTTTAACGCTCTATTACACTCAATTGAAGCACGGTATAGAAGTCACCACCCATTATCAGGACGTACCTGATATACTTTGTTGTTCTGATGAACTCAATCAGGTGTGGACGAATATTATTCACAATGCGATTCAAGCAATGGACAATCAAGGCACGTTAGAAATAACGGTTGCCCAGCAAGACGATTATATCGTTGTCCAAATCACCGATTCTGGCAAGGGTATTGAAGAGAACATCAAACCGCGTATCTTTGAGCCGTTTTTTACCACCAAACCCGCTGGCGAAGGCAGTGGCTTGGGCTTAGATATTGTCCGCCGAATCATTGACAAACATCAGGGTAGGATTGAGGTGGAAAGTCGGCCCGGCAAAACCACCTTTAGCGTTTTTTTACCTGTGTAGGGTGGGCAACGTTGTTGCTTTAACAATTAATTATTAAAATTGTAGGGTGGGCAACGTTGTTGCCCACCTTCTGCCATTAAGTCTCGTAGGGTGGGATCGCGGGCGCTACTTTCTCATTATTCCGAATTCTACCGCCCGCTCATCCTTTACCCAGCTCTCATCGTTATTCCTGATAAGTACAACGGATACTCGAAATAAACGGATAAAAGAGCATTGATTTTTAATAAATCCCCAACGTGGGGGCTACCCGTTAAAATTAATAAAAATCAATTCTTTAAAAACTTATGTATCAGGATGAGTTACCCAGCTTGGCTAAAAGCCAAAAATGCTCTTAAAACCTGAAGCAAAGGTTAGTACCCTTTAGGGTACTTAAGCTTTGAGCGCAGAGGAACCGCTACTGGTGGTAGTGGAAAACAGATCATTGATAACTGATCAGTGATAACTGACCGGAGAATTAACCATGCCCAAAAAAGCCATTTTATGCGTTGATGACGAAAAGACTGTGTTGACTAGTCTAAAAACACAAATAAAAAAGCAATTTGGCAATCATTACACGTATGAAATTGCCGAAAGTGCCGATGAAGCGTGGGAAGTGATTGAGGAATTAAAAGAAGACGGCGTTGAAGTCATGGTGATTGTCACCGATTGGCTTATGCCCAGAGTGAAAGGCGATGAATTTCTCATTCAAGTGCATGATAAATATCCCAACATCGTCAAAGTGATGTTGACTGGGCAAGCCGATGAAGAAGCCGTCGAGCGGGCACAACGCGAAGCCAATCTCCACCACTGCTTGCGTAAGCCTTGGGATGAACAAGAATTAATTGACACCATTCGTTCTGGTTTAGAGAAACTATGAAAAGGCCCGTGATTTTGTGCGTCGATGATGAGCATTTTATACTGACTGTCCTCAAACATCAACTTCAGTTTCAGTTTGAAAGCGACTGTCAAATTGAAACGGCTGAAAGCGGTGAAGAGGCGTTGGAGCTGGTTGAACAATTACTGCAAAACAAGATTGAAATACCGTTAGTCATTTCCGATCAAATCATGCCAGGCATCAAAGGGGATAAACTACTGACCAAAATTCATGCCATAGCACCCAACACGTTGAAAATCCTGTTAACCGGACAAGCGGATGCAGATGCGGTGGGAAATGCGGTTAACAACGGCAACCTTTATCGTTACATAACCAAACCTTGGGAACGTGCTGATCTCAATTTGACAGTCAAGCAAGCCCTTCACAGTTATTTTCAGGGCAAACAGTTGGCACAATTTTATGCCAATTTAGAAAAACAAGTTGCCGAGCGTACTCGTGAACTACATGAAAAAAATCAAGTCTTGGCTAAACTGAATCAGCAGAAAAATGAGTTCTTAGGGATTGCCGCGCATGATCTGAAAAATCCACTGTCAGCGATTAGCGGATACGCTGAAATGATTAAAATGGATTTCGATGAGATACCACCAGAAGAAATGCTCGAAATCGTCGATAAGATATCCATCAGTTCGCGGCAAATGTTTGAGTTGGTAAAAAATCTCTTAGATGTTAACGTGATTGAATCGGGGCAAATGAATTTGTCATTGAGTATTATCGACATTCTGCCTATTTTGCAAGAATTGGTCAAACATTACCGTGAAAGAGCCAAGGCAAAAAACATTCAATTGCAGTTTCAATGTCTGGAAAAACAATACCATGCACTGGCCGATAAAAATTCAGTCCAGCAAGTGTTTGATAATCTTATATCGAATGCCGTCAAATACTCACCACACGACAAGTCTATTTATGTTCATCTCAGCCAAGATGACAACTTTGTGCGCTGTGAAATACAAGACGAAGGACTAGGGCTAAGTGATGAAGACAAACAAAAGTTATTTGGTCAATTCACCCGCCTAACGCCTAAACCCACTGGAGGTGAACATTCGACCGGCTTAGGCTTATTCATCGTCAAAAAATTAATCGAATCACAACAAGGCAAAGTTTGGTGCGAAAGTCAATTAGGCCAAGGTGCCACTTTTATTATCCAACTGCCAGTGGCAAAAATTTAGGAAGGAGTCCAAGATTTATCTTGGGAAGGAGTCCAAGATTTAGATAGTGTCCCTCAACTGCCTTGGTGGAAAATTTTACCTATAACTCATTGATTTTAAGCTAAGCGCTTGCCTTAAAAAGACTCAGTGTGTAACTTTAATAAAATCAGTTATTTATAAAAAAACACGTTCATCTTGGACTCATCAAGGCAGTTAAAGGACACTACCATATCGGGAAATCGTCCAAAATGAACGAAACAACAATGGCTATTGTTTCGTGCTTAACCGACTTAGTTGGCCCACAAGGTAAAGTGGTAATGATAGAAACCTAAAATCTACACTGGAACCATCAGGAAGTTTGGTGGTGGTATCCATCTGGCTAGGTGGGGCCGAGTTGAAGCGCACGCCTAAATGTCGCTGTTTTTCCTTTAGAAAGAGGTGGAGAGATTTCATCTGGCCGGTTTTACCCGCTTTGACTTCTATCGGGATGATCTGTTGCCCATAGCTTATGACATAATCCAGTTCCGCAGATGAGGATTTTTTTTCTCGTGCCCAGTAATAGAGGTTTGGTTCCTCGTAAGGCATTTGAGCATAGAGCAAATGCTGACCAATAAACTGTTCCGTGAGACTGCCATTATTGACGAAATTCAGTTCATCAACTTCCATCAGGTTCAGGTAATTTAACCCAAGGCTGGTAGACACGAGGCCAATATCTAGGAATAACACCTTGAAAAAACGATCATTTTGTTCAGCGCCCAGCGGTACGCCATTTGCAGACGTGTGATGTACTTTCCAAGCAACTCTCGCCAAACAAAGTTGATTTAAGGCTGTGGCGATACACGCCGGTTTGTTCTCGCTGCTGATATGGCTGTATTTGAACTTATTGCCAATCAGAGTCGGTATTTTATTAAAGACTTTGCGAATTAAATCATGTTTGGTGATTGAGGCATATTTGCCAAAATCATCCCGATAAGTGGAAAGGATCGATTGCTTGACTTTTTCGCTCGTTTTAAACGTGTTGTCTTCAGCATAAGCCTTGATGGATTCAGGCATCCCACCAGTGACAAAGTAGATTTTGACGATATCCATCAATTTCTCATGGATGGGCTTAGGTATTTCTTCAAAGATTTGGTAATGCGCTATAAAATCGGCTAAAGCTTTTTCACCGACAGCCAGCAGAAATTCAGCAAAAGTCATTGGCCCAAGATGAAGGTATTCAATACGACCCACCGGCATGGAAAAGCCTGCTTGGGAAAGGGTAAATTCCAGCAGGGAACCGGCGCAGAGGATATGAAGTTCTGGAAATTCTTCATAGAAATATCGCAGAGCCACGATAGCTTCCGCAGAGCCTTGAATTTCATCCAAAAAAAGCAAGGTGTGCCCGGGCTGAATCGTTTTACCTGTTTGTAGCGAAATAAGTTGAGTGATTTTGTGTGGATCGTGGGACTTGAAGAAACTGGCCAGTTCAGGATTGCGCTCAAAATTTAATTCTATCAAATCAAAGCCGCATTGTTCCGACAATAGTCGCACGAGCGTCGATTTGCCCACCTGTCTCGCACCCCGGATAACAATGGGTTTACGGTGTTTAACCTTAAGCCATTCCGTGAGATAGGAAAGCTGATGCCTATACATGTTCATATAACCTTTAATTGGAAAAAATACTCGGTTAGTTTATCAAAGCGAGGTATAAAATAAAAGGTTAGTTTATAGTTATCACAAGGAAGGAGTCCAAGAACAAAGCCAAACTTTAAATTCGTTAATCCGCGTAATGAATTGTACTACCTGATTTAGGGGCCATAAAATGTTACGTCGGCAAAAGTACAGCGAAGCGAAACTTTTGCCGACGTGAAAGGTTTCAAATTAAATTATGGCCCCCAATTCAAATTCTTCAACACAGAGACACGGAGTTACACAGAGTTTCACAGAGAAATTCTTAGCAGCTTTATAACTCTGTGATACTCTGTGAACTCTGTGTTGAAAAATTGGTATATAACAAGTATATTCAATGTTTTTGAGAATAAATTCCTTATTATATACAATCGGCCTGTAGTTGACGAGAAAAACAGCTTGCAATCGCTAAAGAAAGTCTGTATATTAACTTACTTGTCATTTCTAACAACGGGAGAAATCTTAAATAATTTCCATAACCAACGGTAATCAACAAAGGAAACGCCTATGAAAACGCTAAGTTATCTCATCCTATTCACACTCTTATGCACTATTGGCATTTATGTCTGGCAAGGAGCCGTCGCCCAAACCAGCACTCCGCCCATCCTCCAAATTGATCCGGGTGGACATAAAGCATTAATTTTGGATGTCGCGTTCACGCCCGATGGCCGCTATTTAGTCTCGGCCGGACAAGACAAACTGATTCGCGTCTGGAATATAGAAACCGGCCAGACGGTAAGAACCTTACGCGGACAAATCGGTGCTGGGCATGAAGGCAAGATTTATGCGATGGCCTTGTCCCCAGATGGGCGGTGGTTGGCGGCGGGGGGTATGTTTCATAAATCTAATCCAGTTGAAGGTTCAGTTATCCGCCTCTACAACTTTGCCAGCGGCCAGTTAGTCGCGTTGCTCAACGGGCATACCGATGTGGTGGCCGCTTTAGCCTTTTCTCCGGACAGTCGTTTCTTGGTATCTGGCGGTGGTGATAAAAATGCCATCCTATGGGACATGGACTCCAAAGCTAAAGCTTTGGACTCCATATTATCCGGCCATACTGACTCCATCTACGCCGTCGCGTTCACCCCCGACTCCCAGCGCGTCGTAACCGGCAGTGATGACCACACCCTACGTTTGTGGCAAGTCTCCGATGGCAAACGGCTGGCTACGTTAACCGGCCATACCGATAAGGTGCGGTCAGTGGCTATCTCACCCCAAGACGGCACTATCGCGTCGGGGAGTTGGGACTACACCATTCGTCTCTGGGATGGACAAACGGGCCGCTTTCTCAAAACCTTAACCAATCAAGGCACCAAAGTCGGTAGCCTGTCCTTTAGTCCCGATGGGCGGTATTTGGTATCAGGAGTGAGCAAAGGCAAAGAATGCCACGTCTGGTCAATCCCCGACGGCCAAGAAATCGTCACCTATCGTGGGCATGATAATATTGTTATTGCGACGGCCGTCAGTGCCGATGGACAGTGGGTAGCTACCGGCGGGGGCGCTAATCAAGAAATTCACCTATGGTCACTGCGCGACGGTCATCTCAAGCAACGATTCCGCGGCGTGGGTGCGAGTACTTGGGCGGTGGCCTTTTCGGCGGATGGGCGGGAATTGGCTTGGGGGAATACTTGGACACAATCTAGTCCAACCAATCGTAGGCCGCTAGAATACCGCTTTGCTCTTCCCAAAGCTGAAGCTTTGGACTCCAGAGCCGCTTTGGACTCCAGAGCGGCTTTGGACTCCAGAGCGGCTTTGGACTCCAGAGCTTTGGTGCCGCGTCGACTGACTGAGGGAGGGCGTGGTTTTATTCGTGCTCAAGATGGGCTTGGTGATTGGACACTACGCACTCGGCGAAGTGGCAATTATGGTTATCAAGCCATCCTCGACATTCGCCTTCACAATCGCACTAAAGCCAGTATTGAACGGGGCCGCACCGATGGTTATGCTCACCTTTCTTATACCTTCACGCCCAACGGCCAACGCATTATCAGTGGTGGCGTTCATGGTGTCCTCACCGCCTACAACCGCGAGGGCGACAAACTCGGTAATTATGTCGGTCATACTGGCACTGTTTGGACGGTGGCGGTATCGCCGGATGGGCGGTTATTGGTTTCGGGTAGTGCTGACCAAACGGTGCGCTTATGGGATGTGGACAGTCGGGAGAATTTATTGACCCTGTTTCATGGCAACAATGGCGAATGGGTGGCGTGGACACCAACTGGGCATTACACGGCTTCCTCGCAGGGCGATAACATGGTTGGTTGGCAAATCAATCGTGGGGTGGACAAGGCTGCGGATTATGTTAAAGCCGCGCAATTGGCTAAACAACTGAACCGCCCTGATATTGTGGCCGACACTGTGCGTCTGGGTAGTGCCAATCAAGCCCTTGAGAAGGCAGGACTCACGGACTTTAGTCTTGAACAATTGATTGGGGAATCCCTAACAACGGATTAAATGGTTTAGCCCGCGTAGGTTGGCTTGAGTTTTGCGTAACCCAACGAAACCAGATTTGAAAACATCCAAACTTTCGAGCTTCGCTCTAAATCTTATGGCCCTCAAATAACGACAAGGATTGTATATAAGCAGGGATATCTTCAATCTAATTCGTTTATCCGCGTAATTAGTTGTACTCAATTAGCGCAACAGAGGGCCATAACTTATTTTGAAAACTTCCAAATGAGTTTATGGCCCCCAACGACAACAAGGATTGCATATAAGCAGGGATATCTTCAATCTAATTCGTTTATCCGCGTAATTAGTTGTACTCAATTCGTTTATCCGCGTAATTAGTTGTACTTAATCGCGTAATGAGTTGTACTCAATTCGATTATCCGCGTAATTAGTTGTACTCAATTAGCGCGACAGAGGGCCATAACTTATTTTGAAAACTTCCAAATGAGTTTATGGCCCTCAACTAACTACAAGGATTGCATATAAGCAGGGATTTGGTAAGCCCCAACGGGGCGACATTAATAAAGCCTGTGTATCTACCAGGTAAATTCGTTTATCCGCGTAATTAGTTGTACTTAATTAGCGCGACAGAGGGCCATAACTTATTTTGAAAACCTTCAAATGAGTTTATGGCCCCCAACTAACTACAAGGATTGCATATAAGCAGGGATTTGGTAAGCCCCAACGGGGCGACATTAATAAAGCCTGTGTATCTACCAGGTAAATTCGTTTATCCGCGTAATTAGTTGTACTCTGAGCAATAACAACTCAATTCGTTTAGGCTTACTACAAAGTCTTGAGGCGATAAATCGCCTACTACAAACGCAAACATTCTAATAAAAGAAGAGTGATTTTCTCTATTTTGAGATAAAATGTTAATTAAATAAATGGAAAATAATCAGATCCAAAAATTTCTAAAGCTTGTTGATGAACTGGAAAATCAATCTGATATTGAGCTATTATTAGCAGATGATTTGATAAAACAAGCAAAATATTTAGCGGGAATTAATAAAATAGAATTGATGGGTGGAGACTATCCGACGATAGAAGATTTTCTTAATGTGGATATTGAAGCAAAGCGGGGCATTAAAGGATCAGTCTTAAAAGTTAGTAAATATATTCCTAACTCCAAAAAGCTCATTATTATGAATAACCCGTATTTTAAAAAAGAATTCGTCCATCAATTCCTGAAACAATACCCATTAAATATAGAAGAAACCCCTGACTTTTTAATATTAGATTATTTATTCAAGGAAATTAACAAAATATCCGAAAAAGACACTTATTTACTCATCAGTGGTACACCCAGTAATAAGTTTTTTAATAAGATAAAGGAAGAAAACAAGGCGATAATAAACGAACTCAACTGTTGGGACATTATGATTTATAGAGGAAAATTACCTTCTTTCTACAAAGATACCGAGTTTTATAGGACTAATGGCAAATCAATTAAAGGAAACATGAAGATAAATCTCCTCAAAAAAACTCAATAGACATCCATTTAGAGGCCACAACAATATGAACAACTCGTTGATTAACGAAGAAAAAGTCACCCCAGAAACAATAGGGGCACTTTTTGACAATGCGCTTATAAAAGCAACGGTTGATGAAGAGGGTGATATACAAGTCACAACCGATATGGGTACCGTATTTTTCGTTACCTTACTTCAAAACAAGAAAATGCTCAAATATTTGAGTTTTTTCAGCTTTAAAGACAAACTCTCACCAGAAAAGAAATTGTCTTTTCTAAATGAGTTAAACTCTGGTGTCATCTTCTCACGTTTTTCTATGCCAAAAGAGAATGTTCTGTTATCAGAATATTTTCTCTCTTATGAAGAAGGTATTCCCTCATATCAAGTGGTCAAAAGTTTTAGATTGTTCGAGCGAGTGACAATGGGCGCTATCAAGCGATTTGATACCTCTAATCTGATTGAGTAACAATGAAATAGCCCAAGGACTCTTTGGGTTTGTTCCGTTTTAAGGATTTCTTTAATGAAGCGCGACAGAGGGCCATAACTTATTTTGAAAACTTCCAAATTAGTTTATGGCCCCCAACGACAACAAGGATTGCATTAAAGCCACGGATTTTTTTAATAACTACAAGGATTGTGTATAAGCAGGGATTTTTGTAAGGATTTAGTTAATGAAGCGCGACAGAGGGCCATAACTTATTTTTAAAACATTCAAATTAAATTATGGACATCAACGACAACAAGGATTGCATATAAGCAGGGATTTTTTTAATAACTACAAGGATTGTATATAAGCAGGGATATCTTCAATCTAATTCGTTTATCCGCGTAATTAGTTGTACTTAATTCGTTTATCCGCGTAATGAGTTGTACTCAATTCGATTATCCGCGTAATGAGTTGTACTTAATCGCGTAATAAGTTGTACTCAATTCGATTATCCGCGTAATGAGTTGTACTTAATCGCGTAATGAGTTGTACTCAATTCGTTAATCCGCGTAATTAGTTGTACTTAATCCGCGTAATGAGTTGTACTCAATTCGATTATCCGCGTAATTAGTTGTACTTAATCCGCGTAATGAGTTGTACTCAATTCGTTTATCCGCGTAATTAGTTGTACTTAATCGCGTAATGAGTTGTACTTAATCGCGTAATGAGTTGTACTATAACTTAATTCGCATTGATAACCACTTTGTACCAAACCCAAAATCGGAGGACATTATGTCAAATCAATCGGCGTTAAAAATGATAACTGTCGGCATGATTCTCAGCCTATCATCACCAGTTATCGCTTCTTCCTGCGACGAAGCAGCCACCGATTTAAATTACCAAGCCTACGAATCTTACCGCCAAGGCTTCCCAATCAGCCGTTCCAAGCATATCTTGGAATACGCATTAACAGTATGCCCAAATCATGCCGTGAGTTACAACAACCTCGCCGAACTCTTTAGCGAGGAAGGCAATTATGCACAAGCGATAGCACACTATCGCCAAGCATTGCAAATCAACCCGAACTTATCTACCGCCTGGCATGGCTTAGGTGAAACCTATTACAAGCAAAAACAATTTCCGTTGAGTTTGGAAGCCCATCTTAATGCTTGCCAAACCGACAGAGATTCTCACCAACGAGTGATAGAGTTGTTGAAAGACAACCGCTATGCCGTCACAGAAGCGGGAGAAATCATCAACAAAGAAAGTTTGTTGCTGTTATATGACAAACAACGGCGACAAAACCTAGATCGCCTTATTGCCGACTGTGGTTTAAGAACCGTCGGTTCAGCCACGAATAAACATGTTTTTCGCAATTTACAGTTTGATACCGGCAAGGCGACTTTAAAACCAAGAACAGAACGCCAATTGGATGAAATCGCCGCCACCCTAATAAATTATAGTAGAGTCGTTCATATCCATGGACATACCGACACCCAACGGTTCACCAATAGGAACGTCGCAGAAAGTGCTCGACTCAACTGGAAATTATCTCAGGCGCGTGCCAATACCATTGCCCATGCGTTAGATAAACGCGGCGTCTCAATTACCCGGATAAAAACCCATGCCCACGGGTATCATGATCCAGTCGTCGTGGGCAATCATCCGGCAGCATTAGCGAAAAATCGGCGCGTAGAGATTAAAATGAAGTAACAGTGTGAATGATGAATGATGAATGATGAATGATGAATGATGAATGATGAATTGTGAATGATGAATGATGAATGATGAATGATACCAAACACCGTCATAAACTAACAATTAAAGCCAGGGGCGTTGCGATCCAGGGGCGTTGCCCCAATGCCATTAAGTTAAGAATAACTGACTAATTTTATTAAAGTAATACAGTAGTACAACGGATACTCGAAATAAACGGATAAAAAACTTCAAAAAATATAAGGTTAGCAAAATTATAACTTACCATTCGCTTAATAAAAAACTCAAAAGTTTAATTAGAATCTCTTTTAAAATCATAAAGTTATAGATTTAGCCTTCTTTCGAGGCAATTTGAGTCATCAAACTAGGATGGGTTTGGGGTAAAATCAGGCAATAAAAATGACCTCCAAAAAGAAGGCATGAAAATTGCGTCTGCAACAATCCTTTATTTATCAATACGATATAAATTAAAGTTTTGATGATTTTATTGAGCGAATGAAGAGTTATAAATGACCCCTATCCGTTTATTTCGCGTATCCGTTGTACTTCGCGTATCCTAAGTACTTGGACAGCTTAACTAAATGGCAGTGGGGCGTTGCCCCTGGCTATATTAATCTCGCCCCGTTGGGGCTTACTAGGGGCGTTGCCCTTGGCGGTATTAATTTCGCATTAGTTTTTCATTCACAATTCACAATTCTGACGTCCAAGATAAATCTTGGACTCCAATTCACAATTCACAATTCTGACGTCCAAGATAAATCTTGGACTCCAATTCACAATTCCCCAGGATCAGTAAAATAACGGAGCAATCCATGACAACTAAGAACTGGAATAGACTTAAAAAAGGGTTATTGTGGATTCTATCCGCACTAGTGCTGGCGATTATTTCGATCATCATTGAAAAGTCCATAGACAATTGGTGGTATTCAGAACCGACTCCACCACCGTCTATGCCCACCGTTGAAAACAATAATCGGCCCCCGGTTGAGCCTCCAAAACCATCAGATCAAACCCAGAAACCTCGTAGGGTTTCAGACTGTAACAACGTCCCATTTGACGATCTCGTCACTCAACTAAAATGCTTAGAGAACCCTCAAGCACCGTTTACGATATCATTATGGTTAGACGAACGCGGTAAAAAACGCTTTAATCGCTATAAAAAAGTCACATTTGGCTATGAAATCAAAGGGTTAAAACAAGGAACCCCCGTTTATTTCACCTTACTCAATATTTCACCAAGCAGCCAATTATCAATGATCCTCAATGAAGTCATTGAAGCTGAAAAAATCTATGGACAATTAACTGAACAACTGAATGTAGTCATAGTAAAACAAATCCATTTAGAAGCCGGGCAAGAATACTTCAAAGCAATAGGAACACTCAAACCGATAAATTGGAAAGCCTTTATCAAAGCCGCCACCAACGGAAATCCACCGGTAACAATTTGGGGAACCGTAGAACTAACAGTCACAGTGGACTAGTGCTAAACCTGTCAGGTTTTAAAAACCTGTCAAGTTTGGCTCAGTAGGCTTTAGCCTACTTTAGCTTTTAGACAACTGCTTTAGCTGTTGGCTAAGCGGCGCGATTGAGGGCCATTACTTAATTTGAAAACATCCAAAACGTTTTATGGCCCCCAAATCAGTCCAAATAACCCTAAAAAAAGAGTTGTCTTTTGGTGGGCAAAAATAGAACGGAGGGAGTCCAAGATTTATCTTGGACATCTGTGATAAACCCTAGCGAAGCGACTTAATCGTCTTTCAAACTACCCAGACAATAGCCACACTGACACAGTCTCTGAAAAAAAATATTTGCGATTGGTTTTAAATTGTGTTCTAAGTAAAATTTTAAATTTATATTACTAATACCAATTCTTAATTAAAATTCAGTTTATGGTGTGCCGTTTATGGCATTATTAATTGTGACATTGGAGCCATTTATCAAATGGGTTTCAATCCATAATTGCTATAATTATTGTCTATCTCGTTTATCACATTATTGAAAAAGTGGTATCATTATCCGTGGCTTGATAATAAACAATAGGAACACTGATTGTAACTGTTGAAAAATAGATATAACTGATTGAATTTTAGTGATTCTATACGGAACGTACATTCAACCCCTTCGGGGTTGGCACCTTGAGAATGTATCAACAAAATCCGTTATAATCATTTACAATAAAACCAATTCACTGAAAAATAGTTGGTTTCACGACTATATTGGACAAATCATCACCAACATAATGTTTGAAAACGATGGAAATGCTATCTTGCAAAGAAGTTACCGAAAACCGTGCAACACCACATTTTGTTGACAGTGCCTCACAAAACGAACAACTCTGGCGCCGAGCATTCACATTAGCAATTGCTGATCCTTTATACAAATTGTCTCCTGATGCGAGAAGAACACCACTCGATCTGGTTGACTATTTCTCTATTGCCATGAAAATAATTGAGCGTGTGCTTAATGGACTTCATTTAGGCTCAATGGAGGGAGGTGTCCGTAGAGAAGTTTTGCAAAATGACATATCAGACTGGATTATCACACAAGTTGAGGTATTGTGCCGAGAAGGTTTAGCTGAGTCTGTTCCTAGTCAAGATATGATTGGCAAACAAGCTGACGATTTGATTGATGTGCTTTTAAACTGTAAAGCAGGCACACCATTTGAAGCACGTATCTTTTCCTACCAAGACAATCTATTTAAAACAGTTAAGTTTCGATTACTTGAAGAATTTGATGGAACAGACGGTTATTTTTACCTCCGCCCATCAATTGAATGTGCTAACCTTTATTTCACCGCGTTGAGCCAACCCCTTGAAGATAAACAAGTTGCCATTCAAGCCGTATTAGATCATCAATTGAAAGCAGGGAAAATAGAAGAGGCAAACAAAACCGCCGATGAACATCGTTCAATCACCTATCAACATCGCAACACCTTAATGAATTTAATTCGGCAAATACGGATTAATGTGCGGGATATGCAATGGAAAAGCCAAATTCGCCCTCAAATTGAGGAAGCACTCATCAATATTCAAGATTTTCGTGATACCGATAATAGAATTCTTGCTTACATTGAAGAAGACTTAGCTGAAAAGCAAGTTGCCAATACCTATCTGCTGATTCAATTAAAAGACAAAATTCAGGAATGCTTAGATATTTATCTCAACCTCTATGAAATTGCCAATCGTTTGGATGACGAATTTCTGGATGCTCAAGTGCATCAATGCTTTTTTGATTCACAATATGAAAAGATGCCCAACCTGACAGAAGAAATACTTTTACCGTTTCTCAAGTTACCATTTAATCACATTGAAAACGTATTGGAGAGTCTTGAACCCGCTATCATGGGGCCGATAACGCAACCACTGCACGATTTGGTTAGTATTGTGCAAAGTGCGCTTATGCCTCGTAAGGATTCAGATGAACAAACGTTTATTTATGATGAGGAACACTCAGAAGAATTAAGTATTGAGATTAACGCTAATGTTACCAAGCGTGATGTTGCTGAAGCTGAGGCACTTATCAAGCAAGGGTTATCTAAAGGCACTTGCACCTTACACGAATTAATTGAAAGTGTTCCTCCCGACAAGGAAAATGAGGGTATAGTCAGAGCATTAGTTGCGTTAGTACATGCCGCTTATACCCAAGACAGCGCAACGTTTTATGCGACTAAAATGGAGAAAAGATTTGTTACCCCCTTCTGTTGTGGTGATGATTTGAGGATTACAAAAAGATAAGGAATGGTGATGTTAAACAAAATAGAAGATGCGGCTTATCTTGTCAGTTGTGGTTTAAAGCCCAAGTTAAATCCACACAATAACACCAGTTACCGCGAGTGTATAGACGCTTACCAGACTGATGATGAGTATCGAGAAATTGTCAAACAAATAGCAACTGGATTTGGATTGCGCGTGTTAGATGTATCCAAACGGGGTATTGTGATGGCAGTGGTAGAAAAACAAAGTCCTTTTTGCCCCAACCTTGCGAATCATATTCATACCCGTTTTGCTGAAGTTGATCAGCGTTTGATGTTTGGTGCTACCATTCTCACTATTGCGGCTATTTGTTTTCCTAATGACTCAAGTTTTGACTCTGATCGTGCCCGTTATGTCACAGTGACAGATGTCCGTCATCGACTCATTCAATTGGCTGACTCTTTTAATGACAAGCGTGATGAGCAAGAGGTGGTGCCGGGATTAACCGACGTTTGGGAAGTCATTAAAGAAAAAGCACAGATTGCACGTAATCCTTCTGGAGGACACAAAGTTGGCTCCTTAGCTCGGGTAGTCGAACAAACATTTAAATATCTAGCGGAGCAAAAATTTATCTCCCTGAAACCAGATGAAGAAGGTGAAACATACCGTACCCATTCCAAATTTAGTATCTATGTGCGCGAATTTGCCTCCATGCGAGCCTTTGAAGTGATTAAAGAAGCACTTGTCAAAACAGAGGACACAATATGAGTAAATTATTGAATTTATGGTTTTCTCGTGTTGGACACAAAGAAGCCAGATTGCACGGGACTCAAATAAAATTTTCTGATCCGGAATATAATGATAAACCCGTTGATACCATCATCAGCCTACGCAATGGCGGTGGCAAAAGTTCCATTATTCAATTGCTCTACTCCGTATTCCAACCCAGCAAGCAAAAATTCGCTCGGGCTGAAGGTAAGGCTCGGAAGTTTGAAGACTATTTCAGACAAGGTGAATTGGGATTTATTGTTACCGAGTGGACTATTGAAGGACAACAAGATGGGTTATTTGGAACAGCCACTCAAACCAGAATTATTGGGCAATGTGTTCTGAGAACATCACAACTCAATGACAGTGGTTCGCCCATTTTGAAACGGTTATTTTTTAGTTTCATCTCCAGCGAAAAACTCTCTGTTCATCATTTACCGTTAGGTTTTAATAACCAGCCTGAAACGAATCTTGATGACTTCCGAGTCTGGTTTAATGAACAAGTGAGAAATTCACCGGCATTAGAGCCATTTATCCACGACAAGCAAAAAGATTGGTTAGATTTTCTACGCAATCGTGGCTTTATCCCGGAACAATTTCAATTGCTTGCCAAAATGAATGAAAAGGAAGGTAGTGCGGATGACATTTTGGCAATTACCAAGATTGAACAGTTCCTTGAGCTTGTTCTTACGTCGCTTATCGATCCGAGTAAGGCAAGAAATCTGCCAAGCGTTATTGAGCAACATAAAGAAAAACTGAATAAAGTACCAACGCTCAAACAAGAAAAAACACTGGTTGAAAAACTACACAATCACTTTGTTGCGCTGCAACAACCCGCTAATGAATACCTTTCTCTGCTTAAACAGAAAAATGAAAATGCTATAACACGTCAACAAATTGCGGCAAGGGTTATAAAGACTGATATTTCAACACGAAATGCTCAGAATAAGTCTAGGAATGACTTGAATAACCTAAAAGATCAGCAAAATCGTAACCTGCAACAGATAACGAAAGTATCAGCCGGGATTCGATGGCTGGAATCTGAAAAGCTACGCCTTATCTATGCTAACGAAACGGCAACACATCAATCTGCCGTTAAGGATTTCAACGCGCAAAAACGTCAATATGACTTACATCTTGCAGCCCAATACTTGGGGAAATTACGCCAAACAGAAAATAGATGCACTGTCTTACAAAATGAAATTGAACTCGCCAACGCGCCAGTTGCGGAAATCGCAGCCCACCTTCATACCATTGGTTTAATTTATTATGGGCTTGTGAATAACAACGCTAAAGCCATAGAGGCGGATTTAATCAAGCAATCTGAAAATCACGCTAAAATCCAGAACGCGAAAGAGGCTACACAACAACAGGTGGGTAAAACGAAGGAACGTTTTGAAACACTGGAAACAAAATCCAATGAGCTATCCAACTGGTTGAAAAAAGCGGATAACCAATTAAATCAGCTACGAAAATTGGAGTACCTCCAAGCTGATGAAACCCCTAGTATGGCAATAGCGCGTATTGATGAACAACTCGCCACAACAGAAGAAACGATTACAGAACTGAAAACCACCCAAGAAGAAACCAAGGAGAGCATTTATCAGTTTCGGTTAGAAAAGCAATCTGTTACCGACAAGATGGCTATGCTGGAAAAGGAAGCTGAAAAAGCCTCCTACATATTACTGGCATACCAAAATGAGTTACAAAGCTTATCTCACCATCAAACGCTATGCGAATTGGTAGAAGCTGACGAAATAAATCCCTATTCCCCTGACTTAGAAAACAGTCTCAAAAATGCTCAAGAAAAATTGAACCAAGAGTTAAGACAGATTCAAAACCAGCTTGAATTGGCTCACGAAGATGTTGAGGCGTTATCAGAATCAAATGTTTTACCACCTGGGCGCGATGTTCGTACTGTCTTACAACATCTCAAAGACAAGGGTATCGGTGCCTACAATTACGGTGAATACTTCACCGAACAAGGCGATATAACGCCAGATACGATAAGAGAAAAGATGAACCGTGATCCGGCACGGTATGGTGGTATTGCCGTTATCAGCCCAGAACATTTTGAGCGTGTTAAGCAAGAATTTCAAACGCTTAATAATTTGCGCAGCCCGGTACAAATCACGCTCGTCAGTTGCCCAGACACCGTGAATCAGCATGAAGGCATGGCGACAGTCATGCCTATGAGCAATGCAACCTTTGACAAAGCGGCGGCAGCTATTGAAAAAGTGCGCTTAGAACGTAACATTGAAAACAACAACACTCGTTTGTCTGCTATTAAAGAAGAAAACAGCGCTTATGGTGAAATCCTAAGTACACTAAGACAATTTTTGAAAGCGCATCCTGAAGGCTCAGAAGTACGCTACCAACAAGCCATTACCGATATCCAACAGCAGATAGCGAGCCAGCGTCAACACTTAGAAAAGCTTGAGCGTGAGATTGGAATACTCAAAGAACGCCAAGAAAGCATTTCAGCCTCTTTAACAGCAACAGAGGCAAAAGGAAAGGAACTGAACAATTGTCGAAAAGCGGTTGAGAAATATATTAACCGTTATGAGGAACTACGCCAAGAAAAAGAACTAGAATTACAACAAGCCAATGCAGAAAAAGCCAACAAAATCAAAAAGATTGAAGAGTTGGAGAACGCAATTACCCAATACAAGACTCAGGAGCGGCGGCTTGTTGAAGCGATTGATAAACAAAAAAACGATCTGAGGACTTGCAGAGACGATCTGAACAAGATTGAACACCGCTCGCCTAAAGAACGTTCTCTGGTAACACAGTATGAGCATCATACCGAAGAGCAATTGAATAATCTTTATTTTGTCAAAAAAACCTCTTATGACAAGGGAGTAGAAGCCTCTGGTAAGTTGGTAGGACAATTGGAAGAATTGACTAAGCAGCGAACAGTGGCTCAAAAAGAGTACGATGCCAAACGTGGTTCGTATGGTGAACAGGAGGTTGATAACATCTTATCTCGTCGTGAGCAACCAATAGACGATAGCTTAATCAAGACATTGGATGAAAAAGTTCTCACCGCACGGAATGTTGAAACGTTAGCCAAGGCTGATAAAAAGAAAGCCAAGCACGAACTTGAACAATTCAGGGCAAAAGGTGTACCTCAAAAACCAGAGGAACTCACTTCTTATGAATCATTAGAAAATTGTAGTGATACACGTAGCCAATGGGATAAGCAACTTCAGGAAGCGCAACAGACTGAAAAAACGATAAAGGCATCAATTGTCACTACGAAAGCTAAACAGAATAAAATCAGCCAAAGTCTCGCTTTGTTGAAGACAGCCGTCAAAGCGGCAAAAGAAGAATTTCCTGATGAATCGCTTTGTGAAACTTACAATCCATTCGATTCTGCTGAAGAAGCCGAAAAGAAATGGGGCAATATTGGCAAACTGACTAACCAGCTAGATAAGCAACTCAGTAACGCTAAAGGCAAAGTGAACAGTTTGCAAAATGCAATCACCAAGATACTCAATGATGACGAGTATAGAGAGGTGGCACCAGTATTACGTTCCCGCCTTTTGGACATGCAGGAAAGTTATTACCAAAACGTGGCTGAGAATATCAATGCCTTGACAAATAGAATTGAAGCACTCAACCACTCCCTAGAAAGAGCCGAAAAGGGACGTACTGAACTCGTTGGTTTCTTTAGAAGCTTAGTAGAGTCACCGATTCGGCAACTGAAAGGGTTAAACACCGCCTCCAAATGTCCTCCAAATTCAGGCATTTGGAAAGCATGGAGTGGTCATCCTTTTATTGATGTTAAGATAAACCCCAAAGTGCTGAAGGTAGATTATCTCCAGCAGACGTTAGAAGAATACCTGCAACATCTGGTTAACAACACAAAAGGAATAACAGAAAATCCAGTATTGCTCATCCAGCAGGGTGTTTATAAGGTGCTACACAATAACATTTCTATTCATATATTTAAGCCATCCGACACGCCCACCTTAGAGCGAACCTCTATTGTCGATGTCGGTAAATTTTCCGGTGGTGAAAAGCTCACTACCGCTATCATGATTTACTGTGGTATTGTACGACTTATAGGTTTTCAATACAGTGAAAATCAAAACCCATCCAACTTCCCTTTGCTTGATAATCCGCTGGGAAAATGTAACTACATTCCTTTTGTGCAGATGCAACGGGAAATGGCAAAGCTAACGAATATCCAATTAATCTATGCCACCGGTATTCAGGAAAAAGAGTCTCTGGGAGAATTTCCCCGTATTGTGACATTACAAAACCAGCATAGAGATCAGAAAACGGGTGATCGTTATGTGAAAGAACTACAACCGCCTGACATTGAGACAGTCGAGGCTCAGTTTAAAGAACCTCTTGATTCAGAAAATGAAACTTCCGAAGGCAGCCATTGATCGCTTTGAACAAGCATTACCGTTGGACAAACATCGTATTCCAATAGAATGGTTATGGGATGCGATGGCAAAAGCACTGCCGGAACAAATTGGCGGTGATTCACGACAAACCCTACAGGCTTTAATCGCTGGTATTGAATTACGTGGGTTTAGCTTACCAAAAAGTAAGAAGTTATTTGATCAGACAGCACAACCGCCACTACCAAAATGGGTTCAACGATCTGAAAAAGCCAATGACGATAAAAACTTTTTGTTGGAGCCAAAGACTTATTTATGGGCGAGAGAATTAACTTTTTTGGCGGAAGGCAGACGCTTACCCAATTACCAGCAGTGGCAGATGCTAGATAACTGGTTAAAGTCAGGGGGACGTAACGCACCTATTGTACCAGTACGTGAAAGATCGTTTGAAATATTTAATGACGAAAAATTATTAGATGAGTTTTCAAAAACTCAACCTTTCAAGCAGGGACGTATTGATCTATCAATATTACGTTGTGTCATAACACCAGAGCCATTAGCTTGGGAAAAATGCCCCTCAGGCTCAGACTCAAAACCCTGCTTAGTCGTAGAAAACAGCGCTACTTGGCGTACTTTATCTCTCTGGAACCGCGACAACGGTGCCTATTCATCCGTTGTATATGGCGGTGGCAACAAATTTTCACAAACTTGGCAGGGTTTAGAGTTAGTGCGAGAAATCGCGCCATTTGATTTGATCCATTACTTCGGGGATGTCGATTATGAAGGGCTAATGATACCATTTAGGGCAGCTCACGATATACATGAGTCACTGGACGTACCGCTAATTCTTGATACTGAACTCTACCAGAATCTTCGATGTGCAGTTCCCAAAGAACGCTGGTGTAAAAGTAAGCAACGGACGATAAATGATGATCTGTTGAATTGGATCCCCGACAAGCTTAAAGATTGGCTTGTAGAAGTTATTTCTAAAGATTTTCGTATTCCACAAGAAGGACTACAACGTAAACATATAGATAACCTAATATTCTAATATAAAAAGCGAAACCAGCTTTCTCGTGGTGGTAATGCCAGCGTTCCTAGACTTGATAATGCGAGAATTGTTCTCGTTCCCACATTAAACTCATTTTCAAATCCTGCCTATTCTATCAGCCTTACCGATATAAAAAATTCCGAGACATACGAGATGGAACCTTGAAAAATGGCTTCCCCGGGAAAAGCCGGTAAAAACAATACCGAAGGGGCTAATAGAAAAGCCCCAACGGGGCGACATTAATATAGCCAGTGTATCTACCTGGAGGGGCATCGCCCCTGGCTTTAATAACACATACCGAAGGGGCTAATAGAAAAGCCCCAACGGGGCGACATTAATATAGCCAGTGTATCTACCTGGAGGGGCATCGCCCCTGGAAGAGGGAAGGAGGGAAGCTAACAAAACCCTTATTTTCAGACAACTCTAGTCTAACAAAACCACCCAGGTGACAGGTAATTTCTTCATAAGCCATCGCGTCAAAGAAATGTCTGCACGGTGTTGGGCTTGCCTCTGAAAAAAAGTTGCGGCGAGCTATGACGAAAGGAGCTTTATATCGTTTCGCCTTTCGCGGGATTGAATGGGGCAATCGTGTTATGATGAGAAGAATTAGTCTCATCATAACAACCCTAAAACCCGTCTTAAAACCCCAGCATTCGGTGTTGTTGGTTTAAAAATAAACCGCTCAGCACCACACACAACGCCCATTCATTCACTGAGTTCCAACCTCAAAAAGTCGTTGGTTAACTCAGATGAGAGCGTTGCAGTCCCTTAACCCCTTAACACTCTAGTCAAGGCACGTCTTTGGACTTCGATGCTCGCTTTTAACAAAGCCTCATCAGCTTCAAAGATATCTTGGGTGTAGTACAACCAATCAGACAGGACTCC
>Ga0190283_1000162_pt1 | contig 36783 bp, 31 predicted proteins | sample 48691801_MG_FD_161669 | JGI IMG/M metagenome (GOLD analysis project Ga0190283, IMG submission 161669) | Hydrothermal vent microbial mat bacterial communities from Southern Trench, Guaymas Basin, Mexico - 4869-18-0-1_MG | ecosystem: Environmental > Aquatic > Marine > Hydrothermal vents >...
TTATGCTGTCCAATAAATCCACAAGCGCCCCTATGACTTGCAAACCAAGCCCGACAGTGGCAATACCCAAAATAAAGTTTATAGCAGACATTATGCCCTCCTCATCAGTTCCAGAAACGCCTCGTGAAACGGTTTCTGATGTTCACGCGGCAGTTCGGTGATCTGAAATTCATGGATATAGGTTTGTAACGCATCAAATTTCTGCATGAACTGGTGATGTTCCCCGCGTCGTTTTTCAATATCAGCACGCAATGTCTCACGGCGGTCTATGCCCTCGACAATGGTGCCTGCAATATTGATAACCTGTGAGGCAACATTTAGCTGGGCAAGCCGCTTCATAGTCTGGGCCTCAATCGTCTGTGAGGCGACCTTGATCTTGGCAAGCTCTTTCTGCTTTTGTGCCTCAATCGCCTGTGAAGCAACCCTGACTTTGGCAAGCGCATTCCGGTTTTGGTTCTCAGTCGCCTGTAAAGCGCGTTGGTTCCTGCCTGAAACGATTGTGTTTACAAGGTCAAAGGCTTTTCCTCCGGCAATGGGCAGCAGTGCGTTTTTCATATTTCACCTCCGAAATTCAAAGTTTAAGGTTTTCAGAAAAAAGGAAATTCACAAGGTCAGAATCCCCTCTGTTTATAAGGTATTGCCAAATTCATCGGCGCGGTTCCGATTTTGGGAGCCGAACCGGGCAGATGGCAAGCCGCAGAAATCATTTTCCGTTCAAAACGCCGCCTGACATCAGGTTCCATCCGATGCTTGTAGCGCATATAGAGTTCCGCAACCCGTTGACTGTTATCAATTTCAAGACGAGTCAGGGCACCTTCGACTCTGCGAATATTATTCGCCTGTACCACATTTTCTGATAAAGACAAAACAATTTCCAAGCCGGTCGTCAGCATGAGTTCCCGCATTTTCCCCTCCGAGCAAGACAGATTCAAACACAATGAATCTTATTGCAGGATACATGCCAATCACCTCAAAAATCTGAAAAAAATTTATAATTCCTTTGTTATCAGGGGTTCACAGATAATTCCAATTTTTTGCTTTTTTTTGATATGGTAATTTTTTTTACTTTTCAGGTAAAATTTTTTATCTTTTTCAACGTCTTTATGTCCCTGGCTCACGCATTTTCCAAATCCGCCCGAAGCTCATCCCGGTTCAAATCAATCATCGGAACCCCGTAATCACTTAACCGAAGCAGGAAGCGCACTCTGGGGATGCCTGCAATTCCTGCGGCCGTCCGGATGATATGATGCCCATCTCAAAAAGCTTGCCATTTTCGTTTCCCTTTCAAATTCCTCACGGGTTTTGCTGATGGCATCCGGCAGGGTTTCCGGATAGGTGATCTCAAGTTGTGCAGCCATGTTTTTCTCCCACATAAAGTGTGGTGTCAAAATATGAAGTTATCTGCGAGTCCAGAATGTCTTCAAACAAAGCCTTCCATTCAAAAAAATCCTTGATGTTTCTTTTCTGAAAGCGTTCATAGAACTCACCTGAACCCTCCGGATTTACAATGCTTTTCGTATATATGACAGCGGATTTCAGGATATCCGTTTCATCCTCCGATCCGCTGTCATATTTCCGGTTCCAATAAAATTCAAGATGATATCGTTATTTTTGGTTTGATCGCTGTTTGCAAATGCGAAAATTCCGCCTAGCGGCTCCATTTCCGCACTCCCTATCATGTATGAAATCATCTGCGATCCTCTATTATCATTTGGGACAAAGGCTTGCCTTTTACTCTTATTGTTGGGAACGAAGCCTTTCTGAGCGGCTTTGAAGGGGGAATCCTTGTCCCTGCCCGAAGCAGACGGGATAATTTCTGTGAGGGAACTTTTTCTTTCACCTGATCCTCGTCATCAGCAACATTTTCTTTGTGCGGAATCAAATCCGCAACCGGTTTTCCATCCCTGAAAATCAGGAAGCTTTTTCCTTCTTTTTCCATTTTTTCCAGAATGGAAAAGATATTTGTCTGAATGTCATGCACACTTAAATTTACCATGGTTCACCTCCTGGTCAATTTCATCAAATCCTTCAAAAGCGTATTTTCTGAAATTTCTGTTGTTTTCCCAGTTTCTTCAGTCTGGCCCGAAACGTATGTGCATCAAGCCTCAGGAGTTTCGCTGCCTGGGCTTTGTTCCCGCTCGTCTTCTCCAGAGCAGCTTCATAATATCTGGGCAGGATGTCATTGTTCAGATCAATTCCCTCATCCGGAATCAGGATGCGGTTTGCGGCAGGTTCGATTTCAATGATATTCATGTTTCCATCAGAAATGTTATTATCGGATAAAACATAAGCAGTTTCAAGAACATTTTTCAACTGGCGGATATTTCCGGGCCAGGGGTATTTTAAGATTCGATCCATTGCCGATCTGTCCAACCTTTTCTTTTTATTGTATTTGCGATTTAACTGCTTCAGAAGATGCTGTGCAATCAGCATCTTGTCATTTCCCCTGTCCCGCAATGGCGGCAGGCTGATTATCGAGCGGACGATGCGATAAAACAAATCTTCCCGAAAGCTTTCCTTTTTTATCTTCTCTCCAAGGCTTTTATTCGTTGCGGAAATAACCCTGACATCTGTTTTTTCCTGTTTTAGGCCGCCCACCTGCGTGAAACTCCCATCATCCAGAACCCGCAAAAGCTTTACTTGCATGGTCAGGGGCAGGTCGGCAATCTCATCCAGGAAAATCGTTCCGCCATCAGCCTGCCTGAATTTTCCGCTTTTATCGGAAATCGCTCCGGTGAACGCCCCTTTTTTGTGTCCAAAAAATTCACTTTCAAACAACTCCGGCGGAATGGCGCCGCAGTTGATTTTGATCAGCGGCTTTTCCTTTCTCGGGCTGTTGTAATGAATCGCCTCTGCGACAAGCTCCTTTCCGGTTCCGGTTTCACCCTGAATGAAGATGGGAATGTCGGTGTCCGCAAAAAGACCGATCTGTTCTTTGATCTTGAGAATCTCAGGAGACTCACCAATGATATCGTCATGCCTCAGCTGCAACCGGCTTTTCAGTGCCTGATTCTCCCGGGCCAGCCTTGTCATCTCAGCTTTGATTTCAGGAACCTGCTGAATTTTCGGGAAATCATCCAGATCAAAACAGACTTGGGAAATCTCAGCATCTCTGGACACCTGAATCAGTTCAGCGTCAATCACCCCGCCCTGACGCAGGAATATCCAGCATGAATGCATGGTGGGCGTTCCTGAACTCAGCGAAATAGTATATTTCGCACTCCTGTTTTGTTTCAGGATTTTTCTTACGGCCTTGTACATGGCCGGATAGACTGTGTTGTAATCCGCGGGGTTTTCTGACAGGGCTTTCTGACAGGCGATTTTCAGCTTGGAAAAATGAATTTCACAATATCGCCGAACCTCGGCCGCTGGCTTCAGATATCTCTCGTGATTGTAGAGCAGATACATTTTGTCAAATCTGATCTGACGCAGAACAGAGAGAATTGCCCCTGGTTTTTCATTTGGGAAGCAGTCGTTATTTCCGATGAAGGTGAGGAGGATTTTCATGGTATTCACTGGTTATGATAGTGGATTTCAAGATGAGATGGATATCCGTTTCGTCCTCCGATCCGCTGTCATATTCACGTTGATCGGGTACTTTTTTCCCAGCATAATGGTGACTGCTTTCATCAAGAATACCCGCTTTCAGTTTATCCAACAGTTGGAGACTTTTTTCAAAAACATTGTCAAAATCATGGTTTAAAATCAATCCCTTTATCATCCCTTCAACCAGTCTGTATCGCTTTTGCTCACCCGTTTCACGGGCAAGTATCTCAAGAACCGACTTTGTTGATTCAGGCGTTGAAATTTTTGCAATATCCCGCCCGAGCAGTCGGGCCCCCGCGTGTTCCAGATCGAACTCCTCCGTTTCCAGCAAATCCCCTTCATCATACAGACGTTCGATGTTTCCGGCATCCGCATAGTTGCGAATGAGCAAAGCGATGTCTTGAGCATCTTTGTCCGCTCTCCTGTCGCTCCATGAAATGATTTTCATCAGCGTCAGGCCTGCCGGAGATGCGAATCGTATGTTAAGCCTCGGATCCTCTCTCACTCTGACTCGCAATGAGTGGTTGTACGCCTCTTCAAATCCGAGCATGTTCATCTCAATTTCATGATCCGGGGGCCAGGTCAGCGCGTTGAGACAGTTCGCCAAGGGACCGAACGGAATGATGTCAACAGGAAGGCCCTTTTCATGGTAAAGCCGCTGAATCTCTCTGCCCTGTCTGAATTTCCCTGTCGCAACCAGCTCTGCTTTCAAGCGGTCATACTGGTTCCAGTCTGGCACCCGGATGCCGAAATCAACGTCTCTGGTGACCCGGATTGTCCTGATATCATGCCCGTATTCCAGAATCACATCCCGCGCTGTGGCCCCGACGACAAAAAAGGGAACACCCATAGATTCGGCACCATCGGAGATGGCTTCAAAAACCGCTGTCAAAATACTGTCAATCTTCCCGGACAAATTGAGCAACTTCCTGTTCATAGACAATCCCCGCTGTTTCAATGTTTCTGGGATCATCGCTGGCAAGCAGATCCGCATAAATCAGAAGCGGATGAACCACCGGTGATGTCCGCCTGTCCTCAAACGTCCAGAACGCCCTGAGAATTTCGATGTTTCCGTGAGGATCCTTTCTGAGCATGTTTTTCAGCAGGAACTCCCTGACCGGCTTTTTTATATAAACGGTTGCCGTCCGGGGTCTCAGGTATCCTGTCAGAATGTCCGCAGCGGCCTCTCCGCCCCATCGGGCTTCAAAGGGCGCAAGAACAATATGATCCCGCGGCGTGTTGTCCGCGGCCCTGTAAAATCCTATGATCTGTTTCGGCCTCAGCTGCTCCGGATATGATGTCACCCACCTTCCCATCAGTTCCTCCTTTCGGATCAGCCGGCGGCCGCGTGTTCCCATGTCAGACAGATGCCCTGCCCGCATCAGATCATTCATAACCACGCTCACAGATCCCAGTGCTACCATCGCAACACCGGCGATTTCCCGAAACGGAGCGTTTTCCAGCCCCGGGTTGCACAGCATGGCAAAAATCACTTTCAGTCCCGCGGGCCGGAATGCACGAGTCAGCGTCCCGGAACACAGGGGAGCCTCCGGCTTGTTTCCTTTGACAAAGATGAACAAAGGCGGGTCATTGATATATGCATTTCCGGCCGTGTCAAGAAACATGATACCTGTCTTCCTCAGCCGGTCTGCCAGTCCGGAGGGAATATGTCCTGCAATCACAAGGGATTTCTGCGAAAGCCCGCCCAATTTCCGGACAGCCAGACCGATTCCGGCAGGTGTGCTTCTTGCTGTAACTGCGGCGTGGTAGTGCCGGGCTGTGCCCTGAAAGGTGATCCTGACCCGCACATCCGGTGAGTCAGACGCGTCGGAAAAAGGAACCGGTCGCACATCAGCGGCCAGTCCGGTTGTTTTTTGGAACATCCCGACGGCTTTTTCCGGAACTCCGATTTCCCCGTCCCGATCTTCTGTTTTGTGTTTTGTGCCCATTCCTGCCCTTGTGTTCATTTTTTCCTCCTGTTCATTTTTTATGAACATAGATAAAAAATGAACAGGATGTCAACAATCTGCCTTATATATAGCGGATTTCAAGATGAGATGGATATCCGTTTCATCCTCCGATCCGCTGTCATATTCACGTTGATCGGGTACTTTTTTGATTTGGTCGCTGTTTGAAAATGCGAAAATTCCGCCTGGCGGCTCCATTTCCGCACTCCTTTTTTTTCCATGAACACGGTGGATTCCAGAAGGCATATCGTGCAGGATAGCGTCTCCCTCAAAAAAGTTTTGCTTATATGAGTGCTTCCATTATGATCAAATCTATCTCTCTCAAAATGTCTTTAACGGTTGGCATGATAGCACACTGTAGCCCTGTCTGGAGATGTTTATGATGTGGGAATGTCTCAATTTCCCGGTGATGAGGTGCATTGTCATAGCGGAATATCATCTGGCCGTCAGCATTCATATAGTGATATCTGTAATCTGTAATGTCCAGACCATTTTCTGCTATTTGCACATGCTGAAAGAGAGCGAGCGAAGTACCATCTGCAAAATTAATTTTACCTTTGATATATGCTCGGATCTGACTCGTATAAATCCGCTCAAGATCAAAAGTAATGACCAACGGATCATCGTTTATCGTTTTTTCAACTGCTTGAAAATGTGAGTTAATCAACTTGCCAACCTCATAACTTCTTCTTTAGTCTCCTGCCACTCCAGAACGCCCTCAAACAAAGCCTTCCATTCAAAAAAATCCTGTTCGTCCCCGATGTTTCCTTTCTGAAAGCGTTCATAGAACTTGCCTGAACTCAGTTTGTATTTTTTCTCGAAAATCCTGATCTTGTTTTCCAACTGATGGATTGCCAACTCACATATTTTACTTTCCCTTCCGATTATGTGCAATAGTTGTCTTTTAGCCATTTTCATTCCTTCCTTTCAAGATGATATCGTTATTTTTGCCTTGATTGCTGTTTAAAATGCGCCTGGCGGCTCCATTTCCGCACTCCGGATTTTTGGTCTGATCCGCTGTCTGAAAATGCGAAAATTCCGCCTGGCGGCTCCATTTCCGCACTCCGGATTTTTGGTCTGATCCGCTGTCTGAAAATGCGAAAATTCCGCCTGGCGGCTCCATTTCCGCACTCCAGTTTTGGTTATTCCATCTCCAGATTCTCGAACCGCGTATAAGTATCCAGAAACGCCAGATTCACCGTTCCGATAGGGCCGTTTCTCTGTTTTCTGATGACGAGCTCTGCCTTGCCTCTTTCCGGGTTATTCTCATCTCTGTTATAGACCTCATCCCTGTAAATAAAGGCAACAATGTCCGCATCCTGCTCCAAGGAGCCTGATTCTCTCAGATCCGACAGCACCGGACGCTTATCTCCCCGTTCTTCCAACTTTCTGTTCAACTGGGAGAGTGCCATAACAGGAACTTCAAGCTCCTTGGCCAGTGCTTTTAATGACCTTGATATTTCAGCGATCTCAAGGTCCCTGCGCTCGGCTGAGGATCGGCCCTTGATCAGTTGCAGGTAATCAACAACAATAAGACCGATGTCATCGCTCATCTTGAGCCTGCGTGATTTGGCTCTTATTTCTATGGCTGAAATACTTGGGGAATCGTCTATGAAAATGGGCATATCCGTCAGGACGCTGGCCGCGTCCGTGATGCGCTGCCAGTCGCCCTTGTCTAAAAAACCGCCTCTCAGACGGGAGGAGTCCAGCCTTGCTTCAGAACAGAGCATACGCAGCCCCAACTGTTCTTTTGACATCTCAAGTGAAAATACAGCAACCGGAATATTTGAATTAAACGCAGCATTCCTTGCAATATTCAGCGCAAGGGCTGTCTTTCCCATACTTGGCCGGGCAGCGAGGATAATCAGATCAGAAGGCTGGAGTCCTGCGGTCATCTCGTCAAGTTTGGAATACCCTGTGGGAACGCCGGTCACCATGGCTTTGTTGTCCTGGCGGGCCACAATGGTATCCACAGCACTGTCAACAATTTTGTTGAGGGGATGAAATGCGGGATTGATCTTGTCCTCAGATATTTCGAAGATGGAATTTTCTGCAAAATCAATAATTTCCTCCACATTCCCCCGATCTTCGTAGCATTGCCTGGCAATGGCGTTTGACTTTTCGATAAGGCGTCTCAGACAGGCCTTGTCACGGATGATTTTTGCATAATGCGGCGCATTTACGGCAACCGGCGCCTCATTCATCAGCCGCGCCAGGGCCTGTCCCCCCCCGACTTTTTCCAACTCGCCTCTTTCTTTTAACATGTTGAGAACGGTGACAAAATCTATGGGTTCATTTTTTCTGAACAGCTCTGTCATGGCATCAAATATTTTCTGATGCGGGGGTCTGTAAAAATCTTCAGGAGAAAGGATTTCGACAATATCAAGAAACACAGCACCTTCGATCATAATGGAACTGATCAGCGATTCCTCAGTCTCAATGCTGTGCGGCGGCAGACATTCAACAGACGGATCTGCATCAACGGTTTGGAACTGGCTATGGACCATCGGATTTGATTAGACGGAATGGTAGTGGAATGATAAAAAGATGCAAAATAGAAACCGGGATGACAAAAAAAGCCCGGTTTCTTTATGCTCGGAAGTTATGCCGGTACGACTTCAACCGTGATTTCAGTTTCAACGTCCCTGTAAACACGGACAGGAATTTTAAACGTGCCGATGGTTTTGAGAGGCTCGCTGAGTAAAAGCATCTGCTTTTCAATCTTAACCCCCTGCTTTTGAAGTGCGTCCAGGATATCACGCAAAGACACAGAACCGTAAAGGCGATCCTCCTGGCTGACTTTTGCAGCTATCTTGCACATCACGCCTTTCAATCGTTCGGCCATCTCCTCGGCAAACCCCTTTTCTTTGGCGATCTGGAGATCAAATTTTTTCTTTTGCTGATCCAGCACCTTACGATTTGCCGGGGTTGCCGTCACTGCCTTGTTCTGGGGCAGAAGATAATTACGCGCATAACCGTCTGCGACTGTCACCTCACTGCCGATGATGCCCAGTGATTCTATTGTTTCTTTCAATATTACTTTTATCATTTTTTGAACCTCCGATAAAAAAATGAGAAGTGAAAAATGGGAAGTTATGATTTCTCTTTTTTCACTTCTCGCTTTTCACTGCACTTCACTTCAGTTTTCTTATTTATTTTCGTTTCCAATCTTTCTGAAATTCAGCCACAGATCAAAAAAACCAAGCCCGATGACCAGAAGCAGTATGAACTGCTGAAGGCCAATAAGGCTGTACAGGAAAAATCTGAGCATAAGCGGGAAACGCTTTTTTTCAAAATAAAAGGATATGATAGCGATTCCTTCAAAAAAATAAATTGTCATCAGGATGATCAGGCCGTTTAAAGCGAAAATCTTAAACGTCTGGTTGGGGAAAAGAAGTCCGATACCGCATCCGATAACCCCCCATACAATAAATTCAGGCGGTTTCCATAGTTTGAGAGAACCGAAATCAGTATAAAAAAGCCCCTTGCGTTTCAGTATCGGCTTTGCCATGAGAAGCGTTGTCCAAATCACAAAAAGGGTTGAAGACACGACCAGAGCGGGAATAATTCGTACCAAAACATACCGGATGTTTTCCAACTGGCTTGAAATCTTGCGGATGTTTTCTTCCGACATCCCCATGTTTTCATACAGTACCATTGTAAGCTTAAGATTTTCCGCCACATATTCAGAAATCAGGGTCATCATCCCTTTTTGGGATATATTGCTGTAAAAGATCAGGCTGGCAATTCCTGCTGACAGTACAATAATACATGCGTACAGAACGGTTTTTTCAATGGAGAGATTCATCTCAATAAGTTCGCTCAAAACAAAACCGAGCAGCAGCAGCTCAACAAAAAAAAGGATATCGATGTTTATCCTTCCAAGTATGACAACCATAAAAATGACGGATACAATCGGGACGATGGCTCCGGTTGTCCTGCCAAGTTTTGAACGATAGAAAAGAATTGGCAAGGGGATGAACAGCGCACCGAAAAAACCTATGATCGGCATATATACGGATAAGGCAAATATAAAAAGCGTGATTGCAATACCCGTTGCGATATTTTTTGAAATTTCCCCCTGGATTGTCTGAGGCATCTTCAACCGTTTGTCAGGAAACTAAGTTCCATTTTAAAAACTTAGTTTCTCTCTGTTTGACAGTAAATTTCTATTCCATGGTCCCCACATAAGGCAGAAGCGCAATGGCGCGGGCGCGCTTGATAGAGTGTGTCAGGGCACGCTGATGTTTTGCACATGTTCCGGATATACGCCGCGGAATAATCTTTCCGCGCTCTGTTATAAAATATCTGAGCGTTTTTGAATCCTTATAATCAATCGTCAGACTGGTGTCTGCACAGAAACGGCAAACTTTGCGACGATGAAATATCCTCTTTTTCTTAGTTCCGCCGGTTCGTCGTCTCTGAGGGCGTGAAGTTGGAGCCATTTTTATCTCCTTCCTGTTTATTCTTTTTTTTGGGTTAGTTCATCTTCTGCGGCTTCCGGTTCAACATCGTCAGAAGCCTCCGGAGACGCGCCTTCATCAGGGGCATCAGAGGCGGCGGTTTCCTTATCAGCAGACGGCTCGTCTGTGACTTCCGGAGCTTCTGGTTCCTCTTTCTGTTTGAAGCTTTCAACGTCAACATCCTTTTCAAGCAGAACAGTCATGTATTTGAGAACCCGGTCATCAATCCGGAAAGACCGTTCCAATTCAGACACAAGGGCACCGGTTCCGCAGTAATCCAGGCGGACATAATGGCCACGAACCTTTTTTCTGATTTCATAAGCAAGTTTCTGGGTTCCCCATTCGTCAGATACAATCAGGAATCCTTCCTGCCGGGAAATCAGATCTTTTATTTTTTCAAATAAAGGGTCCCGCGCTTCTTCTGAAAGATCGGGATCAATAATAACAATTGTTTCGTACCTTCTCATACAATCTCCTTTCGGATATAAAGCCCCGGCATCCCCCGGAGCAAGGACAGGATAATTAAAGAATTAAATTTTTTGCCTGCAAGCAGTTTGGGCTTTCAGTGAAACTTCAGCACTTGAAATTCACTTTTCTGAATGATTCATCGGAAATGCTGAGGATGCCAATCAGACACTGTCAGGATTTTTGCTAAGAAACTGATTTTTTTCAGAAAAAATAGTTTCTGTCTATGCTCAGACTTTTTTTAATTACCCGAATTCAAATTTTTTTTAATTACCTTACAAAAAAGTTGCTGTCAAGTGTTTTTCAGTGATCTGAAAAAAAAAATCATTCTTATTTTTTTGCCTGAAAAGCATTTTGCCTTTTTCAAATGAATGAAAACCATGCTATGAACACATACTGCCTGTGCGGGAGCATCAGCATTCATCTGCGGTTTGCAGGAATCGGTCTTATGTCGCAAATCAGTCCGACCGACAACCGCAAACTGTACTTTATACTGTTATTTGTAATTCTTTTAATTACCTGATATAAAGGGTATTGGTGTTGTGAAAAAAATTCATTATTGCTGATTTATACTCGGCAGTGAAAAGTAAAAAGTAAAAAGTAAAAAGTAAAAAGTTGAAAGTGAATGGGAACTGCTGATCTGTAAATTATAGGTGCAGTAATCGTTTCACTTTCAACTTTTCACTGTCAAGTTATAAATAAGAAAGCAGGAGAACCACGATGAATGACCCGAAAGCAAATATTTTAATTGTTGATGACACCCGGGCCAATCTGCGCCTTTTAGGCAGGGTCCTGAGCAGTCAGGAGTACAAAGTCCGGCCAATGCTCAATGGCCGTCAGGCTTTGGCTGCCGTACAGGAAGAACTGCCTGATCTGATTTTGCTTGATATCGTGATGCCCGGAATGTCCGGTTATGAAGTTTGCCAGAAACTGAAAGCAGATGACCGGACAAGCCACATACCCATTATTTTTATCAGTGGTCTGGACGAGGCCATGGACAAACTGAAAGCCTTTTCCCTGGGTGGCGTTGATTATATCAGCAAACCGTTTCAGCCCAAGGAGGTTTTGGCCCGGGTTGAAACACATCTGGCCCTGCGAAACCTGCAAACGCGGCTTGAGGAGCAAAACCTCAGGCTCCGGCAGGAAATGATAAAGCATAAGGAGACAGCTAAAGCACTTGCTCTGAGTGAATCACGTTTCCGGGAGATGTTTTCAGGTCACAGTGCGCCCATGCTGCTGATTGATCCTGAATCCGGCAAGATCGTGGATGCCAACCGCGCTGCATTATCGTTTTACGGCTATACGTCCGATGAACTGCATGAAATGACAATAAGCGACATCAGTCAGTTATCTGCTGACCAGACAACTTCGGAAATGCAGGGGCGCACAATCGGGCAGAAGATTTTTTCCCATCGCCTGAAGAACGGGGAAGTGCGAACGGTGGAAGTCCATTCCTCACCGATTGAGGGGCATAATGAAAAACTGCTCTTTTCAGTGATTCATGATATTACCGAGAGAAGGCTGGCCGAAAAGAAGCTGCGGGAGAGCCAGACACTTCTGCAGGCATTTCTGGACAACTCTCCGGCCATTATTTTCGCCAAAGACCGGCAGGGGAAATTTATCATCACGAACAGGGAATTTGAATCTTTCTTTGACGCTGAACGGGGGACGCTTATTGGCAAAACTTCCCATGATCTTTTTACCGGGAAGGTGGCAGACAAACTGTGGGTATCTGAACAGCATGTCCTGACCACCGGAGAATTCATGCAGGCAGAGGAAACAGCCTCCGGAAATGGCGAACAGCGCACATATTTTTCCGTTAAATTTCCCCTCCACGACGCACAGGGAGAGATTTACGCAATCGGCAGCATTACGACTGACATCAGCGAGCGGAAGCAGATGGAAGAAACATTGCGGGAAAGTGAGAAAAAATATCGCATGCTTGCTGAAAATGCCAGCGACGTTATCTGGACCAGAGATGCGGACTTGAGATTCACTTATGTCAGTCCGTCGCTCGAACATTTTCTGGGCTATAAGCCTGAAGAAATGGATGATGGAAAACTGGAAGATTTATTGGCCCGGTTCTCGCTTGACGACATTATGAATATCACCGACGAAAATTACTCTGTTGAATCATCAGAATCCGTGAAGGCTGAATCCCTGCGATTTGAACAGCGACTCAGACATAAAGACGGAACCGAAATATGGGCAGACACTGTATTGACGTATCTCTATAGCGGCGAAAGCGAACTGACGGGTTTCCTGGGAGTTGTGCGTAACATCAGCGAACGCAAACAGGCCGAGGAAAAACTGCGGATGGCCCTTGAAACGTCCCGGCGTCATGCGCTTGAAACTGCGGCCCTTTTTGAAGGTTCCAGAACAGTTCTTGAATGCCGTGATTTCAAAGAAGCCGCGCAAAAAATATTCTGCAATTGTGCAAATACAGTCGGCGCGACCCGCGGCTATGTCGCTCTTTTTTCAGAGGATGAAGCAGACGAGATCCTTTTTCTGGAGCAGGGAAAGCTTGATTCTGACATGCTCGTACTCATCCGGGGACTGAGACAGGAAGCCTGCAAACTGACAGAGACGGTTTATGAAAATGATTTTCTTAACAGCAAATGGATGAAATATATGCCCGAGAGGGATATGGGATTTGACAACGTGATGCTCGTTCCGATGATGATTCAGGGAAATGCTGCGGGAATCATCGGACTTGTGGGCAAATCCGGGGGATTTGACGACAATGACGCCCGTCTGGCATCCGGATTCGGAGAGTTTGCAGCCATATCTCTGGGCAATTCAAGAAATTTGAAAGAATTGCAGGAGGCCAAAAAAACTGCCGAAGCCGCCAACAAGGCCAAAAGCGAATTTCTTGCCAACATGAGCCACGAGATACGCACTCCCATGAACGCCATCATCGGCATGGGAGACCTGATCCTGGAGACGGATCTGAGCGCAAAGCAGCGAAAATACCTGAGCCTTATCCGATCCTCATCCCGGTCTCTTCTGGGCATTCTCAATGATATTCTTGATTTTTCAAAAATTGAGGCAGGCAAGCTTGACTTTGAACTTGTTCCTTTTATGCTGGAAGAGTTTCTGAGTGAAGTCGCGGATAACTTCAGAAACATGGTTTTGCAAAAGAGGATCGAACTGATATTGGATGTCGCGCCGGATGTGCCGCACAGTCTGGTGGGCGACCCGCTCCGACTGCGTCAGGTTCTCGTCAATCTTATCGGCAATGCGTTCAAGTTTACCAAAGAAGGCCACATCTGCCTCAGAATAACTGCCGCACTTCAGGATGGAAACGCTGTGCTGCGTTTCACTGTTCTGGATACGGGGATCGGCATCTCCGAAGATAAAGCAAATATGCTTTTTAATGCCTTTACCCAGGCAGACAGTTCCACATCGAGAAAGTATGGCGGCACGGGACTGGGACTGACCATCAGCCAAAGACTGGTGCTTATGATGGGCGGCGAGAAGATAACCGTTGAAAGCACACTGGGACAAGGCAGTGCATTTTCTTTCACAGCCAGCTTTGGGATAAAGAAACTCCCGGAACGGACTGAGCAGATTTTTCCTGATGAAATCCGAAATCTGAATGTCCTTGTGGTCGAAGATAACGCCATGATTCGGGCAATACTCGGCAATACGCTTGAAGCTTTCGGATTCAGAAGCGAGGACGCTGGAACAGCCGAGGACTCTCTGCTTATGCTGAATGCGGGCAGGCAGCAATTCGACTTGGTGATCATGGCCTGGAACCTTCCCGGCATGGACGGACTGAGAGCGTCTGAGGAGATTCTGAAGAATGAGTCCCTGAAAAACCTGCACATCATTCTGATGAGTGCTTATGGCCATGAAAGCCTCATTCTTCAGGCCGAAGAGATCGGCATCAGCGGATTTTTATTTAAGCCTTTCAGTTGTTTATCTCTTTTCAACAGTATTATGGAGGCGTTTGGTTATGCGTATCAGTCCGCACCAAAGGAAGATGTTCTCATGATGGAGAAGGATTTCAAAGGAGAGTGCATCCTTCTCGCGGAAGATAACAATGCCAATCAGATCGTGGCTTATGAAGTTCTCTCCAAGGTCGGATTCACCGTGGATATCGCGGAAAATGGCAGAGAGTGTGTGGATGCGATTCGACAAAAAGAATACGCAGTCGTGCTGATGGATGTTCAGATGCCGGAGATGGACGGTTTGGAAGCATCAAAGGAGATTCGGAAACTGGGAATCCGCATTCCCATCATTGCCATGACGGCTCATGCCATGAAAGGGGATCGGGAGCGGTGTCTGGAAGCCGGGATGAATGACTATGTGAGCAAGCCCATAGACCGGGTTGAGCTTTTCAGTGCCCTGAAAAAATGGTTGCCGGAATCCTCCCGAAACTGGAAACTGGAAACTGGAAACTCAAAACTCGAAACTCAGGTTGACAGTTCCGCTTCCCAGTTTCCAGTTCTCCCGGGTATCAATATCCCGGATGCGCTCCGGCGCACAGGTATTGCCTGGGACGTGTTCCAAAGGCTCCTTCACGATGTTATCAAAGATCAGAAAATGACGCTTGCATTGCTGGGGCAGGCTGTGAAAGAAGGTAATCGTAAGGAAATCAGGAGGCTTGCCCATTCTATGGTCGGTGCCAGCGGGAATGTCTCCGCTTATGAACTTCAGAAAGCCGCCAAAGCTCTTGAACATGCAGCAAATGATGATGATGAGGCTCTGTCCGATCTTTTGGAATCCGTGGAAAAAGAATTCACCGTGGTGTCTGTCTCGGTTTCCTCTCTTGAAAAAATCGGAAAAGATGAGAAAGATAAGCAGAAAAAAATAGGGCCGGCCAATATGAATGAACTTTATGACACCTTAAAGCGCTTGGAGGAATGTCTGAATGATTTAGACCCGTTTGGCAGTTCGGATATTATAGAGCGTATTACCGGACAGACCATGCCCGGAGATATGGATGAGAAAATCAGAAAGATCGGCACACTCGTCAATGATTTTGGATTTGACGAGGCAAAAGAAATTTTATTAAAACTTATTGAAGAAGAAAACAATGGATGATCTGATGCCATATTTGATTTCCTGCCAATTCATATTACATTTATTATTTTATCAGAACCTGATCAGGGTTTTATAATTTCCTGAACAGTAAAAAAAATTATAAGTACCTATCCATTATGTTTTCAGGTATCTGCATATGAGGAACAACTTTTCCGTTGTGAGCCGCGGATGAACGCAGATGAACGCGGACGGTCTGTCTGCCGCGGACTCATCCGCGTTCATCCGTGTTCATCCGCGGTTTGCGGAAGCTGTTTTCCCAGAAAAAAATCCCGGAAAACTTTTGGCCGGGTACTTACAGTATATCCAGCAAGTTTTCGGATTAGTGATTTTTATGCTTTAATTTCTGACCACAATCTGATAAGGAAAGAATTACAGGTTGCCGTCTGCCATTACAGGAAAGAAACCCGGCTTTAACTTTTAACTTTCAACTTTCAACTCTGAAACTGGCCTCTGACACTTATCTCAAAGGAGGAAGTAATGAATGATCTTACTCAATGTAAGGTGCTTCTTGTGGATGATACCAAATCAAACATTAATTTTTTATTGCAGGCGCTTAAAAATGATTACAAACTCAGCGTCGCACTCAGCGGCGAGAGAGCCTTGAAATTTGTTCAATCCACCCCGCCTGATCTTATACTGCTGGATATTATGATGCCGGGGATGGACGGCTACGAGGTTTGCCGCCAGATCAAGAATGATCCTTACACGCGGGACATCCCCATCATATTTCTCAGTGCCATGAGTGACGTGGAGAATAAAACCGACGGATTCAAGGTCGGTGCGGTTGACTACATCACCAAACCTTTTGAAATTCTTGAAGTCAAAGCCAGAATCAATACACATCTGTCCCTCAGACTTGCAAATCAGGCGTTGCGGGCAGCCAAGGAATCTTCCGAAACTGCGAATGAAAAGATTATGGCAAGCATCCAGTACGCCAACATCATACAGCGTTCACTGCTGCCAAGTCCCGAAAACATTAAACCCTTCCTTCCTGACAGTTTTTTTATCTGGATGCCCAGAGATATCGTGGGCGGAGATTTCATATTTACAGAGTATTTTCCCTCCCCGGCCGGAGAGGGCGTGGGAGGCTTTATTGTCGCTGTCATTGACTGCACTGGTCACGGGGTGCCCGGAGCCTTTATGACCATGATCGCTTCTTCCGGCATGACAAAAATTGTAAAGGATGAGGGATGCTGTGATCCGGCCCAGATACTGAAGCAACTGAATGTTTTTGTCAAAAAAACCCTTCAGCAGGACACGGAGCGCGCCCTTTCCGATGACGGCCTGGATGCCACTGTATGTCTTATCAGCGGGCTTTCATCAGGTGCGCCTGATAATGCTCAACTGATTTTTGCCGGGGCAAAACTGCCGCTGCTCCACATTTACGATGACGAAATAATCGTTGTCAAAGGCGACAGACAAAGCATCGGCTATAAAAGATCCGATTTGGAATTTGAATTCACAAATCATATAATTAATATAAAGGAGGGGATGTCCTTTTATATGTTCAGCGACGGATTTGCAGACCAGTTGGACGAGAAAGATGAACGCCGGTTTGGCAACAGGCGTTTTAAAAATTTGTTGAAGGAGGTGATGCACCTTCCTTTTGAAAAACGGCGGGAAATCCTTCTGGATGCGTTTCACACATACAAGGGCACCAATGAAATGCAGGACGATGTCACTGTTGTGGGGTTCGGGTTCGGGAAATAAAAAGAAACCCGGTTTTTTTGGCAGAAGAGGAACCCGTTCGTTCACATGAAAAAACCGGAATGACAGGCAGAGGTGATAGAATCAGGATATGTTATTTTTTTACAACCGTTTTGAAAGGAATATAGTTATGTTTATCAGAGTGATATGTGTTTTTATGTGTGTGATGGTGATGGGGGTGAATTTCGCGGCGGCCGGAAATGAAAAGACGGTGGCCTTGGTGATGAAAGACCTTTTCAACCCCTTTTTTCTGAAAATGGAATCCGGTGCCAAAGCGTATGCAAAGCAAAATAATATCCCCTTTGAAGTTTTCGGCGTGGAAAGGGAGACTGAGGTTGAACGGCAGATCGGCATTGTTGACAATCTGATATCAAGACGATATGGTGCGATTATAATCGCACCCGCGGATTCAAAAAGGCTGGTTCCGATATGCAGAAAAGCCGTGGAAAGCGGTATTGCAGTTGTCAATATTGATAATCCCCTTCATAAGGAAACCTTGGCGCGTCATAAGGTTTCCATCCCCTTTGTCGGATCGGACAATCAGGAGGGTGCCGCGATGGTCGGGAATTATATCAGGGGAAAATTAGACAATAAGGGCCGCGTCATCATCATCGAAGGGATGCGGGGGGTTGAAAATGCGGAACTGAGAAAAAAAGGATTTACCGAATCCTTAACATCCGGAAGCAAAATTGAAATAGTGGCCAGTGAAACTGCGAACTGGCATAAAGATGAGGCTTTCTCAGTGGTGAGCAGGCTGCTGCAAAAAGATCAGAATGCAGATGCAATTCTCTGTGCCAATGACAATATGGCCCTGGGAACAATTCAGGCTTTGGATATGTTCGGGCTGGCAGGCAAGGTCTGGGTAGGAGCTTATGACAATATCGAAGAGGCGCGCCATGAAATGCAAAACAAGCGTATGCATGCCACCATAGAACAGCATCCCGAACTCATGGGAGAATACGGAGTGGTGTTGGCAGCCCGGGCACTGGCTGGTCATAGTCTCCCAGATTATACGGCTACGCCTCTGAACCTGATCACTCATGACAGTTTTGAAAAAAAAATAGCTCTTTCAATATCAGACGCAAAAAATCCTTTTTTCGAGTCATTGTGCAAATCCGCCAAGGAAGCGTCAAAACTCTTCGGTGTCCGGCTTTCGGTGGCAGACGCTGGGAATGACGATGCCAGGCAACTGCTTGACATACAAAGTTTCATACAGGAGAAGGCCGATCTGATCATCATCAATCCAACCAATGCCGAAGCTGTTTCGCAGGCCATAGAAACGGCAGATGCTTCAGGAATAAAAGTGATCACCGCGGATCGAAAATCGTTGAGAGAGGATATCGTCATTTCTCATATTGCCTCGGACAATATCGCAGGCGGCCGGATGGCTGGCGAATTCATAGCAAAGCAGTTAAAAGGCAGGGGAAATATCCTGGAAATTGAGGGAATCCCCGGAACATCTGCGGCCCACGACCGCGGCCAGGGATTTGATGAAGTTATCGGAAAATATCCTGACATGAAAGTTGGTATGAGAGGCATTGCTGATTTTGATCAGGCCAAGGCCAGGGAATTTGTCAAACGGATTTTGAAAAAAGGGGATTCCTTTGACGCAGTATTTGCACATAATGACTCAATGACTCTTGGCGTCATAGAAGCGTTTGAATCCGTCAATATTCAGCCACTTCCCATTATTGTCGGTTTCGATGCCACGCCTGACGCTTATGAGGCTGTCAGACAGAAAAAGCTTGCAGCCACTATTGCCCAGAAACCGGAAAGAATAGGATGGATTGCCGTTCAAAGTGCCGTCCGTGTGTTCAGGGGAGAAAAATTGCCCAAGGTCATACTTGTGGACCTGAAACTGATTGATGACTGATGATTCAGCCCTTTTGCCGGACTTTGCAGCCGGACGGGGTTTGCAACCCATATGCATCAAGCTAAGACTGCCGGACGGGGTTGCAAACCCCGTCTGGCAAGGCAAATTATGGACGCTACGCTGCCGGACTGCAATCCCGTCCGGCAAAGAGGCAAAGAAAACATTGCGAAAACATTGCGGACGGGGTTGCAAACCCCGTCCGGCAAAGGAACACCGAGTGAATCTTCAATCTGGACAAGGATAACTCATGCTGATTCCCAAGAGTATAAAACAAAGGTTTTATATTATCGTAGGCTTCCTGATTCTTTTGTTTTGCGTGGGCTATGTCGAGCTTGCCGTGTTTCTCAGCCATCTGAAGACCAGTTCGGAAACAGAGCGGGGATTTTCAATAATAAACAAAGAAATCAAAGAATTGGAAAAAGAGTTCTGGAAGATCAGATACTGGGGACAGATCATCCATACAAAAAACCATCCTGATGCGGACAGGCAATTCGGAACTGCGGTTGAAAATATCCGAAAAAGGGTAGCTGGCTTTGACTCGAAGCTCCTGACAATTCACTTGTCAGATGAAATATCTCAGATAGCCCGCCTGATGTCCGAATATGAAAACGCCTTCAACCGTCTTATACAGTTTGAGACGGATCGGAAGCTGAACCTGACTCAGATCAACTCAGGTTATCAGGTATTCTCCTCCTCCATTCTGATGAACAATGACATCAGTTCTCTCAGACTGGTTCGGAATCTGGACCGATTTATCGGTGCCTATCTGCGAAACCGGAGAGATTCGGAATATCAGGCATTCAAAATGATTTTTGAATTGCTGAAGAAAAAAATGTCAGCATCCCAGAATACGGATACGCGGATACAATTCCATATTGAAAATCTGGACAGTTCCATGGCGTATGACTTTACGCTGGAAAAAGATATCCGGGTGATTAACAAGCAGTTTGACGAGATAAGCGATGAACTGACGAATCTCTTTTCATACATCGCTCAGACAGTGGAAACGCTTTCCTCAAATGCGATATCAACAGGCAAAAATCTGCACAGCGACTTGCGGAAATGGTTTTTAATTTCCGCGGGGATTGCCTTTGTTTCGCTCCTATTCATCCTTGATATAATGGCCAGAAAAATTGTCAATCCTGTCAGACAAATGTCAAAGGTTGTGATGAAGGTCAGATCCGGTGACACTCAGGCGCGTTTTTTTTCCAGATCCAGAAATGAGATCGCTGAACTCGGATTTGCCCTCAATGATATGCTGGACACCATCAGCCGACATCGTTTTCACCTCGAAGAACTGGTGGAAAAACGCACTTCCGAACTGACCGAGACGAATGAAAAGCTGATAAGTCATGCTAAAGAACTCGAAATTGCCAAGAAACAGTCTGAACAGGCAAGTCGGGCAAAAAGCGAGTTTTTGGCGAATATGTCCCACGAAATCCGTACCCCCATGAACAGCGTCATCGGCATGACTGACTTGGCGTTGGAGACAGAATTGAACGGAGAACAGCAGGAATACCTGAAGGCTGTCCGAACCTCATCCCGGTCTCTTCTGGCGATTCTCAACGGGATCATTGATTTTGCAGAAATTGAGGCAGGCAGGCTGGGGATTGAAGCCGCGCCTTTCAGGGTAGATGATTTTTTGGCGGATATCACGGACGGCTTCAGGAGTAACAGTTTGCAGAAAGGAATTGACTTTGTCACAGAGGTCTTGCCGTCCGCACCAGGCGGCTTGGTGGGAGATGCCTCACGATTGCGTCAAATTCTGGATAATCTGATCAGCAACGCTTTCAAATTCACCGAAAAAGGAGAAATTCATCTCAAAATTTCTGTGACTGAGCAACATACCCACGAAGCTGTGCTGGCGTTTTGTGTCTCAGATACGGGAATCGGAATTCCGCGTGAAACAGCAGACTCTCTTTTTGAGACATTTATCCAGGCAGACGGTTCCATCACAAGAAAATACGGCGGCACCGGGCTGGGCCTGGCCATCAGCCAGAAGCTGGTCATCCTCATGGGGGGGAGCGGCATTACCGTGGAAAGTGAACCGGGCAAAGGAAGCGTTTTTTCCTTTACCGCCTGTTTCGGGCTGAAACTGCTGTCTGAAATTCCTCGCAAAGTCAGAGCAATCAAGGATGAAGAACGCTTGGAGTCCGTCAATTCATCCAGACAGGCCGGGGAGCAGGAAAAAGCAGTGTCAGCAGGCTTGAATGAGATTCTTGAATCCCTTAAAAATTTGGAGGAATGCCTGAATAATTTGGACCCTTTTGGCAGTGCCGAGATAACAGAGACGCTTCTCGAATATGCGTTGCCCGGAGATATGGATAACGAAATCAGAAAAATAGACACATTCATCAAAGATTTCGGTTTTGACGAGGCAAGTGAGATTTTGTCAAAAATTATATATAAAGTCAAATGATTAAAGTCCGGCAGGGATATCGGCAATTCTGTCCTGTCTGGGCTGTCCGGCAGGAGGAGACAACTGAAATTTTATTTAAAATTATATATAAAGTCAAATAGTTAAATCTGAAAAATATAGGAAGCATGGTAAATGAATAATGAGTGAATACCAGACAAATCATCCAAAAGCAAATATTCTGGTCGTTGATGACACGCGGGTCAGTTTGCGTTTTTTAGCCAGGATACTGACCAGGCACGGATACAGCGTCCGGCCTGCCCTGAACGGCCGCCAGGCCATATCAAGTGCGCGGGAAGAACCCTTTGATCTGATTTTGTTGGACATTATCATGCCCGATATGTCAGGCTATGAAGTCTGCGAACAGTTAAAGGCGGATGAACAGACTCGCGACACCCCTGTCATATTTATCAGTGCCCTGGATGAAGTCGTTGACAAAGTAAAAGCCTTTACGAGCGGCGGGGTGGACTATATCACCAAGCCGTTCCAGAGTGAGGAGGTTCTGGCTCGTGTTGAAACGCATCTGGCATTGAGACATCTGCAAAAACATCTTCAGGAGAAAAACACCCAGCTCCGAAAAGAGATCAACGAGCGAAAGCAGGCGGAAAAAGCACTGAAGCAGGCGGAAGTGGAACTCCGGAGGGCCAAAGACGCGGCTGAAGCTGCCAACCAGGCCAAAAGCGCTTTCCTCGCCAATATGAGCCACGAACTTCGCACACCTCTGAACGCCATTCTGGGCTTTGCCCAGCTCATGACCAGGGGACGGAATCTGCTCCCGGATCACCAGGAAAATCTTTCGATCATCATCCGCAGCGGGGAACATTTGCTGACCCTCATCAACGACGTGCTGGATATGTCCAAAATTGAGGCCGGACGCGTCTCACTTCAAGAACAGAACTTTGATTTATACCGCATGCTCGACGATTTGGAAGGCATGTTCCGTCTGCAGGCCCAGGAAAAAGACCTGCAAATAATTTTTGAGCGTGTGCCGGGTGTACTTCAATATGTGCGGACAGATGAGATGCGTCTGCGTCAGGTACTGATTAACCTGCTCAACAATGCTGTCAAGTTCACCAAAGAGGGAGGGGTGTGTTTAAGGGTATCAGCCGCGCGGGGGCAGCGGTCAGGGGGCAGCGATGATCCGTCCGAGGCAATGGAAACAGATAACGGACAATGGATGATCCGCTTTGAGATCGAGGACACAGGTGCCGGCATTGCCCCGGAAGAATTGGACGCGCTGTTTGAAGCGTTTGTACAGACGAGAAGCGGTCAGGAATCCCAGGAAGGAACCGGTCTGGGGTTGCCTATCAGCCGTAAATTTGTGCAGCTGATGGGCGGCGAGATGAGTGTCACCAGCGAAGTGGGCCGTGGAACCGTGTTCAAATTTGACATCCGAATCAGCGCGGCGGACGCGGCAGATATCCGAACCAGGCAACCTGAACGCCGGGTCATTTCCCTGGAACCTGATCAGCCCCGCTATCGTATCCTGATTGTTGACAACAAGCAGAACAATCGCCGGCTATTGGTCAAACTGCTGAATCCCCTCGGATTTGAGCTTAAGGAAGCCTGCGACGGTCAGGAGGCGGTTGAAGTATGGAAAACCTGGGAGCCACATCTGGTTTGGATGGATATGCGTATGCCTGTGATGGATGGCTACGAGGCTGCAAAACAGATAAAAGCCACCACGAGGGGGCAGGCCACTGCTGTCATCGCGCTGACCGCCAGCACCCTTGAGGAGGAGCGGAAAGTTGTGCTGTCCGCGGGCTGCGATGATTTTTTGCGCAAGCCTTTCAGGGAATCAGATCTCTTTGATATGATGGGAAAACATCTGGGGGTGCGCTATGTCTATGATGAACCCTCTGTAAGCACCGAAGAACGGACATCGAACGGCGGACAGGTTGCGCTGACACCCGCTGCTTTTGCTGCGTTGCCATCTGATTTAATTGAGAACTTGGAACAGGCCACCATCCGGGCCAGTATGGACAGGATTGCCGCGCTCATTGACGAAATCGGCGAGCATGATTCTGGTTTGGCCGATGCGCTTGCAAGGCTGGCCGATGATTTTGAGTACGCCAGAATTCTGGCCTTAATTCAGAAAGCAAAGGAACCAGACAAATAAGGCCAGTCAAATAAAGCCAGTTCAGAATTTGGCATTGACCGAAAATCAAGCTTTTTGAAAAAATCTTGATTTCTGTCCAAGTTGATAATATATCAGTGATTCACTTTGAACTTTTCACTGTCAGGAAAGGAATGATACAAGTATAAATGCAGGAGAACCGATATGAATGATACCAAAGCAGATATTTTAATTGTTGATGACACCCGCGCCAATTTGCGCCTTTTGTCAGAGATGCTGATCGAGCAGGAATACATGGTCAGGCCCGTGCCTGACGGCTCTCTGGCCCTGTCCGCTGCACAGATGGAACCTCCTGATCTGATTTTGCTTGACATCATGATGCCCCGTATGTCCGGATATGAAGTCTGCAAACAGTTGAAGGCGGATGAACGGACCCGGGATATACCGGTGATCTTTATCAGCGCGAAGAATGAAGTTCTGGATAAGCTGAAAGCCTTCTCCCTCGGAGGCGTTGATTACATCACCAAACCGTTTCAGACTGAGGAGGTTCTGGCCCGCGTTGAAACTCACCTGTCCTTACGGAAGCTGCAAAAACATCTTGAGGAAAAAAACAGGGAACTGTCTGAAACCTTGGAGGAACTGAAAGCCACTCAGAATCAGCTCATTCTCCAGGAAAAAATGGCCGCGCTGGGTCAGCTCGTGGCGGGCATTGCCCATGAAATCAATACACCGCTGGGAGCAATACGGGCTTCGATCAGCAATATTTCCAACGCGCTCAACGCCTCTGTCCGGCAACTCCCTCAACTGTTTCAGGAACTCTCCCCGAAGCGGCAGACCGATTTCCTTGCGCTTTTACAGGTTGCCTTTGAAAATAAGGCAAATCTGTCTTCAAGAGAGGCGAGAACGCGGAGACGAATATTGAAAAAAGAACTGGAAGCAGAGGGGGTCAGCGAGTCGGATTCAGTTGCCAATACTTTGGTGAATATGGGTGTCAGTGAAGATGTTTCCCCTTTTATGCGCCTTTTGAAAGAAGAAAACAATACTTTTGTTTTACAAGCCGCCTATAATCTGTGTGTGCAGCAAAATAACAGCAAGAATATTATAATGGCCGTAGAGCGGGCCTCCAAAATTGTCTTTGCCCTGAAAAACTATGCTCGCCATGATAAATCAGGCAAGAAGATCAATGCAAAGGTGACAGAGGGCATTGATGTCGTCCTCACCCTCTACCATACCCAGTTGAAGCATGGCATCGAAGTCGTCAGGAATTATGGGAAGACGCCGGCTGTCCGGTGTTATCCTGATGAGTTGAATCAGGTCTGGACGAATCTCATTCATAACGCGATTCAGGCAATGGATGGTAAGGGAAAATTGGGAATTGCGGTTTTTGAGCTGGGCAGCAATGTTGTCGTCCAACTTACCGATTCCGGAAGCGGCATATCCCAGGCAGACAAAGACCGTATTTTTGAGCCGTTTTTCACTACCAAAATCGCTGGAGAAGGGAGCGGGCTGGGACTGGATATTGTCCGTAAAATCATTGATCGGCACCAGGGCAGAATAGAAGTGGAGAGCCAGCCGGGAAAGACAACATTCAGTGTTTTTCTGCCAATTCACCAGTAGTCATTGTGTAGGGTGGGTGCAGCGAAGCGAAACCCACCTTGTGAGCATGTCTGGTGGGTTCCGCTACGTTGCACCCACCCTACATCCTTACGGCTGTCTGGATCACCAGCCATTGAGTGATTTGCCGGTTGTCAGGGAGCAGTTCGTAAACAGTTATCAATAAACACTGAACCAGGGAGGATCAATTATGCTCAAAAAAGTCATTTTATGTGTTGATGATGAGGAAATCATTCTGACCAGTCTGAGGGATCAGCTTCAGAATTATTTTGGCAACCGTTACACTTATGAATTTGCTGAAAGTGCTGATGAAGCGTTTGAAGTCATTTCGGAGCTGGATGAAGATGACGTGGAAATTCTCATCATTGTTTCTGACTGGCTCATGCCGAATATGAAAGGCGATGAATTTCTCATCCGGGTCCATCAGCAATTCCCCGGCATTGTCAAGGTCATGCTGACAGGACATGCGGATGATGAGGCCATTGAACGAACGCGACGCGAGGCAAACTTGCATCGCTGTCTGCATAAGCCATGGACTGAGAAAGAGTTGATGGAGACGCTCGTATCCGGATTGGAGAAATAATCAATGAGTAAACCTGTAATTTTATGTGTGGATGATGAAGACTTTATCCTGACCAGTCTCAGGGATCAGCTTGTTTATCATCTGGGAAATGATTATATTATTGAGGTTGCTGAAAGCGGTGAGGAAGCCCTCGAGGTTCTTGAAGAACTGATGGATGAGGGGATTGAGGTTCCGCTCATCATCTCTGACCAGATCATGCCGGGGATGAAAGGGGATGAACTGCTGATAAAGATTCACGATCGCTATCCCAGGGCCTTGAAGATATTTTTAACCGGGCAGGCAGATGTCAGTGCGGTGGGCAATGCGGTCAACAATGCCAACCTCTACCGCTATATTGCCAAGCCCTGGGACGAGGCAGACCTCAGGCTCACGGTGACAAAAGCTTTGTACAGTTATTCCAGGGACAAACAACTGGCTGAACAAAATGAACTCCTTGAAAAATTGTATGTCCAGGCTCAACAGGAGATTGATGAACGCAAACGGATAGAAGTTTTATTGGCCGAGGCCAATCAGACCTTGGAACAAAAAGTGGTCGAGCGGACTCAGGAACTGTCCCAGGCCCTTGAAAATCTCAAAAAAACTCAGGATCAGCTTATCGTTCAGGAAAAAATGGCCTCATTGGGAATGCTCACCGCAGGCATCGCTCACGAGATCAAAAATCCCCTGAACTTCATTAACAGCTTTGCTGCGCTGTCTATTGAGTTAGCCTGTGAGATAGAAGAACTCATTGACTCACAAAAAGAGTGCATGTATCCCGATATCTGTGAAAAGCTTGCCGAGATTCTGAAGGATTTGCAGTCGAATGCCGCCCATATAAATGAGGAAGGTCAGCGTGCGGACAGTATCATACGCAGTATGCTGATTCATTCGCACGGGACAACAGGACACTTTCAGAAGACAGATTTGAATGCCTTGCTGGGAGAAGCCGTGAATCTGGCCTGCCACAGCATGCGCGGCAAAGACACTTATTTTGATATCAGTATTGAAGCAGACTATGATCCGACCCTTGAACCATTGCAGATTATACCCCAGGATGTCAGCCGGGTCTTTGTGAATATGATAAACAATGCGTATTATGCCACACGCGAAAAGAAAAAAAAAATAGGCGAAGGCTATGTTCCTCTGCTTGACCTGACTACCAGAAACTTGACAGACCACATCGAGATACGAATTCGGGATAACGGAACCGGCATACCCGCGGGGATCGTATCTGAAATCTTCAATCCATTTGTCACCACCAAGCCGGAAGGTGAAAGAACAGGATTGGGATTATCTATCAGCTATAACATTGTTGTGCAGGGTCATCAGGGCAGGATTGAAGTTGAGACAGAAGAGGGAGAGTATGCAGAATTTATTATCACTCTGCCCAAGTAGTCATGTCCGTGATCAGTTGCCAATTCCCACTGATAAATGATCTCATAAGGAGACGAATATGCCAACGAAAATACTCTTTGTTGACGATGAACCCAAGCTTCAGCTAATTATCCGCCAGTTATTCAGGCACGAGATACGTAGCAAAGAAATTGAGTTTTTTTTTGCCCTGAACGGGCTGGAAGCCTTGGAGAAATTGAAAGCTGAACCAGAGGCAGATATTGTCATGACCGACCTGAATATGCCCAGAATGAACGGACTGACCTTACTGAATGAACTGCAAAAATTGAAGGCATCTTTCAACCCGGTTTTAACGACTATTGTTGTATCTGCTTACGGAGATATGGCAAATATCAGGAAAGCGATGAATGCCGGGGCATTTGACTTCCTGACCAAACCGATAAATTTTGAGGATGTGAAAATCACGCTCGCCAAAGCAATAGAACATGTCCGGCAACTCAAAAATGCGTTAAGACAGGAGCAGCTTGCCAAGGCTGCCCTGCATGAGGCAAATGAAGCATTGGAAAGGCGGGTTGAGGAACGCACGGCTGAACTTCTCGAAGCCAACAAAGACTTGGAGGAGGCTCGGAAGTCCCTTGAATATGCTCAGGAAATCGGCCACATTGGGAGCTGGACATTGAATATTGCCACCAATAGGACAAAGTGGTCCCGTGAAATGTTCCGGCTGTTCGGCGTTGATCCGAAAGAATCCTTTGATAATGATTTTCAGGTAGTCACAGAACGCTTCATTCATCCTGATGACAGGGAGATGTTGCAAAAGGCGCATGGGAAATTCCTGGCCGATGGCGAAAAATTTTCCATGGAATACAGGATTGTGCGTCCGGATGGTATGGAACGATCGGTCTGGGCTGAGGGCCATACGATTTTTAATAAAATCGGCGAAGCGGTTAAAAGAATCGGGATTGCTCAGGATATTACCGAGAAAAAACTGGCCTCGGAGAAGCTGAAAGCGGCCAAAGAGAATGCAGAAGCAGCCAGCCGGGCCAAAAGCGAATTTCTTGCCAATATGAGTCATGAGATCCGCACCCCCATGAACGCCATTATCGGCATGGGTGATCTGATCATGGGCACGGCACTCAGTGCAAAACAGCGGGAATACCTGAGCATTCTTCGTTCTTCGTCCAAGTCTCTTCTGGCTCTTCTTAACGATATTCTTGATTTTTCAAAAATTGAGGCAGGCAAGCTTGATCTTGAGATCAGCCCTTTTATGCTGCATGATCTTTTGAATGAGGTTACGGATAATTTCAGAAACATGGTTTTTCAAAAGGGAATTGAGCTGATCATGGACGCGAGACCGGATGTGCCATGCGATCTGTTGGGAGATTCGCTCCGATTGCGCCAGATATTAATCAATCTGATCGGCAACGCGTTCAAGTTCACCGAAGAAGGCAATATATGCCTTAAAATCACTGTGGTTGAACAGAATGAACATGAGACAGTGCTGGGTTTCACTGTTTCAGATACGGGTATCGGCATTCCTCATGATAAGGCAGAGAAACTTTTCGACGCCTTTGCCCAGGCCGATACTTCCACATCAAGGAAGTACGGCGGCACAGGACTGGGCCTGAGCATCAGCCAGAGACTGGTATGCATGATGGGCGGCGACGGCATAACTGTGAAAAGCGAGCCGGACAAAGGAAGCGTATTTTCCTTCACAGCCTGCTTTGGAATAAGGGATATCACGGATGGGACAGAACGGATATTTCCCAATGAAATACAAGGCATGAACATTCTTTTGGTCGAAGACAACGAGCTTACCAGCGTCGTACTCAGCACAATGCTTGAAAGCTTCGCTCTCAGGAGCGAAAGTGTGAACACGGCCGAAGAAGCCATGAACATGCTGAGAGCAGGTGACCGGCAATTCGACCTGATGCTCATAGACTGGAATCTGCCCGGCATGGACGGGCTGAAGGCATCTGAGGAAATCCTGAAGGACGAGAAATGTCTGCGTATCGTTCTGATGAGCGCCTATGGCAGTGAAGAGGTGATCGGTCAATCAGAAAAGATCGGGATCAGCGGCTTTCTGTTCAAGCCTTTTGACCATTTATCCCTCTTCAATACGATCATGGAAGCTTTCGGTTACGCGTCCCTGCCCGGGCCAAGAAAAGATGTGCTTTTGACAGAAGGAGAATTCAGAGGCGTTTCTGTTCTTCTCACGGAAGACAACAAAGCCAATCAGATCGTGGCCTGTGAAGTCCTTTCCAATGCCGGATTTACCGTTGATATTGCGGAAAACGGCAGGCAGGCTGTGGAAGCAGTTCGGCAAAACGAGTACGCAGCCGTGCTGATGGATGTCCAGATGCCCGTGATGGACGGTTTGGAGGCTGCAAGGGAAATTAGGAAATTCGAGGCTCAACGCACGGAACCCGGGGGGCATATTCCCATCATCGCCATGACGGCTTATGCCATGAAAGGAGATCGGGAGCGATGCCTGGAGGCCGGGATGAACGATTATGTGAGCAAACCCATTGACCGGCTTGAATTATTCAGGACGCTTAAAAAATGGCTGCCTGAAAACTCAAAACTCAAAACTCAAAACTCGAAACTCGAAACTCGAGTTGACAGTTCTGTGTCCCAATCTCCAGCATCCAGTTTCCAGTTTCCAACCCTTCCGGGCATTGATATCCCGGATGCGCTCCGGCGCACCGGCATCACCTGGGATGTGTTTGCCAGACTGCTCCGTAATGTTTCCGAAGATCAGAAGATGGTGCTTGAAAAACTGAACGAGGCCATGAAAGAGAATAACCGTAAGGAAATCCGGCAGTTTGCCCATACCACGGCCGGGGTCGGAGGCAATATCTCCGCTCATAAACTTGGGGACGCTGCCAAAATTCTCGAAATCGCTGCGGATGAACAGGAAATGGCGGTTTTGTCCGAACTTTTTGAAACTGTGAAAAAGGAATTCGATATTGTAGCAACATCTGTCGCATCACTTGAACAAATTGAAAAAGATCAGAAATATGGACAGGGGGAAACCGAGCCGCCAGATGTGGAAGGAATCTACAATCTTTTAAAAATATTAGGTAAATATCTGGAGAGTTTAGACCCTCTGGGCAGTTCAAAGATCATAGAGTCAATTCTCGATCAGACGCTGCCCGGGGACATAGACCAGAAAATCAAAAATATTGACAGATTCATCAAAGATTTCGCATTTGATGAGGCAGGCGAGGCAGTGGCGGAAATCATAAACGGAATTGAAGGGTGATTTGAATCAGTGCTTCTCAGGGATCCGCGAAGGACATGAAGATGCACGAAGATACACAGATTCAGGAACGGTTTCCGGTCAGAAAACTTGCCGGACGGGGTACGTTGCCGGACGGGGTTTGCAACCCCGTCCGAAACTTGCAACCCCGTCCGAAACGTTGCCGGACGGGGTTTGCAACCCCGTCCGAAACTTAAATCGGGATTAATAATACAACGTCAGCACTCCGTTTTTCACCTTATACCCTTTCAGGCGGTTAAAAAAGCTCATCCCCAGAAGCGAATGACTCATCGGTGACTCATTAATCGAAGCCCTCACATTCCTGAGACGAAGTTCACCGATCTTCATATCAGTGAGCCGAACAGAAGCGCCCCGGCCCATACCGTTTGCAGTTTGGTAAGTCCGGTCAAAAGATATCTGATCCAGATTGAATCCGAGCTTTTTTCCTGCTTTTGGCGTAAGAACAATATGGCTGGCTCCGGTGTCAGCGAGGAATCGAAGCGGGATGCCATTGACCATTGCCTGTATGTAAAAATGCCCGTTCGGCGATATCTGGAAACTCATCGTGCCGGGCATCTTTTCAAAACTCCGGCCAGGAAACAAGTTCGCCAAGACCTTATTTTTTACCTGGACCAGTTCAAAGCGGTAGCTGTGAGCAACCGCAACGGCCAGGAAAATACAGAGCCATATCGTCGCATATTTGATGATCCGCCTGATTTCCGAGGCATTCAGATGCGTATAAACTCTGGCGGTTAAAAAACTTATCAGAAGCAGCAATGCAAATGCATGTAAGATTGCCGGCTTGTCATCTTTTAACGTAAAGGGGTCTGAAACATGCGGATTGACTGACATTACACCCAAAATGAGCATGCCCAAAATCACGCAAAATCGTTTTATCATAAATTTTTCAATTCCTCCCTTGAGAAATATCCGTTTCATCCTCTTATCCGTTGCCATTTTCCCCGAGCCTTCTCAAAATCCGTTATAATCAGAGAATTTTTTATGATCCCACACAAAGGCACAGAAATCACAGAGGAAAAACAGAGATCACAGAGGAAAAACAGAAAGGGAGATATGCCTCATCGGTTTCTTTCAATAAAGCCGTGGAGAAGGGTGGCGATCAGATCCGGTTTCTCCATTACCAGCGCATGAGCCGCACCATGAACGAACAGCAGCTCTGAGTCAGGGATGGCATCCGCTATGATGCGATGATGCCGGGGTGTTGTAATCGTGTCATCCTCTCCGCATATAATCAGCGTGGGACATTTTATACTTTTAATTTTTTCAGTAATATCCAAATTCTGAGCGGCTTTTGCCAGTTTCAGAAAAGCAGCAAAAAATTCTTCCGGGACTTTTTTGATCAATTCCTCTCTCTGCTTTAAATATGTTTCGTTTTCAATCAGAAATTTTTCACTGTAAATTCCTCTCAGGATGATCATAAATGTTTCCAGATCAACTTTTGACGCATTCGCCCACGCCTGAATCTCATTGTGCAAAATTATGTCCACAGAACTGACAGAACCGATCACCGAAAGGCTTTTGACCCTTTCCGGATAAGTATAAGCAAAGATCATCCCTATTTCGCCGCCGTAAGAGGTTCCCACGATGTGACATTTTTCAATGTCAAGGTGGTCAAGAAGACTTATGAAGTCTTCCGCGTGCAATTCCATGGTATAATCCCCTTCCGGTTTTTCACTGCGGAATTGCCCTCTGGTGTCATGCAGAATACATTTATATTTGGTTTTTAAAAATTCTGTTTCCCCGGACCATCGGTCCGTTGTCATCAGGATGCCGTTAAGAAATGCAACCGGCTCTCCCTCTCCCATGATTTCATAATACAATTCCACGCCGTTGACTTTGGCTTTTGACATAAATATCCTCCTTGACAATAAAAAGTTAAAGGTTGAAAGTTAAAGGTTGAAGGTTAAGCAACTGCCAAAAAACTTTCCAGAATTCCCTGTCATTCCGGGCAGAATTGGACAAATTGGACATTTTTTCAGTTCTGACTTGGAATCCACTGATACAGACACCTGAAAATTTATGAACAGATACTTATCATAATGATATGATATTGTTCAAGCAAAAAAATATTTCATCATATCTGAATTAAAAATTTTCTGACAAATCAGCACAATAATTTATTGATAATACATAATATTCAATTTTAATATCTGACAGGTCTTTCATTTTTTACTTTTTACTTTTCAGAGCTGATTGAAAGTATGCGTTGCTTTCATTCCCTGATTATGATATTGGCTGTCCGAAACTATTGTTCTGGATTGTCAAAGTTACGCTTTGGCAGTAAAAACAGCCTTGAAAACATTATTAATTCTCTGTGATTACCCTTAATAAATTAAAACGGAGTCAGCAATGGACAATTTGAAAATCAAAGCCACCAAGTCCTCTCCCGAGATATCTTTTGACTACGAAAATAACACTCTTGAAATCACAGGCAAATCTTACCCGGCAAATATCGAAGAGTTTTACACGCCTGTGTTTTTCTGGCTCAAAAAATATCTCAGTCAGTTGGAATCCCAAAAAGTGACTGTCAATGTGGAACTTATCTATTTCAACAGCAGCACTTCAATGGTGTTGATGGCTTTTTTTGAGAATTTGGAGGGTGCGGTGAATAATGGCAAAAGTATTTCCATAAACTGGATCTGCGAGGAGGACGATGATGACACTCTGGAATACGGGGAAGAGTTTCAGGAGGATTTTGAAAAACTGGAATTCAATTTTGTTCAGAAGAGTGTATAGATAATGAACAATATCCTGATATTCCCCACGGCTATCAGAATTCTCAAGAGAATGCGGAAATGAGCCCTAAACGATATTTTCGCTTTTTCGCACTCCTTTCTGGAACTGGCTGGGACAATGCGTTTTTTCGAGTCCCTTATGGCTGATGAGATTGCAAAAGGAGCATTTTATGACATCGGCCCGCCGATGACATACGCACAGATGAAAATCCGGACATTGGAACGGAGTGCAAAAATGGCAGCCCCCCCAGGCGAAATTTTTGCATTTACACCACCTTATTCATTTATTTATAAATGCACAAACGAAATCATTGAACATATTTTGATTTACAGAGGAGATTTAGGTGTAGCGGAGCGAACCCACCAGACATCCGCACAAGGTGGGTTCCGCTTCGCTGCACCCACCCTACGTTTCAAGCATTTCAGGATTCATTTCCGAGAAAAAACGTCCAAATTCCCTCTACTTTTTTCCGCAGGTGGCGAAATTTGTGTTCAGGAACTTTGGCAGCCCTGTCCTGAAGGCTTAACCTGTGACCCACGGTTCTGTAAGTCAGGTAGGCTTTTCTCAGGAAATAAGCTACCACGTTGTCAATGATGCCTGTCTGAGTCAGTGTTCCGATGAGACGCACATTGTCGGGCCACTTCAGAAGTTCGGAATGTTCGTGAGATTTTAAAAGCACCAGATACTGAACAAGAAATTCAATATCAACCATCCCGCCCGTTCCCTGTTTGAGATCAAAAAATTCCGGGTCATGTATCAGGGTTTCCTTACGCATCCGTTCACGCATCTGGATAACCTCTTCCCTAAGTTTGAGCGTGTCACGGGGCTGACCAATCGCCTCTTTTCGGATCTGCTCAAAGCGATTTGCGAGGCGAATATCTCCGCTGATGAATCTTGCCCTGATAATCGCCTGTTTCTCCCATGTCCACGCTTCTCTGATCTGGTACGCCTCAAACGCGTCAATATGGGATACCAGAACCCCGGCACTTCCGCTGGGCCGCAGCCTCATATCCGCTTCATAGAGAATTCCTGCGGAAGTACGGGCGGTTAAGATATGAATGACTCTCTGTCCCAGGCGGGCAAAGAAGTAGGAACTGTCTATGGGTCGTTTTCCGTGTTTTGTTTCTTCGCTGGTTCCTGCGTGGAGAAACACCAGGTCAAGATCAGAAGCATATCCGAGTTCAAGTCCCCCGAGCTTTCCGTAAGCAATCACGGCAAATCCTCCCCGCCCGTCCCCTTGCAAGAAGGGTGCGGATGGAATTTCATCTCCGTCCAGGCGGCAGACCGGCTCTCCATGAATGTCAACGAGATGCTCCCACGCCAAAGCGACCACTTCATTCAATGTCGTCTCTGCAATATAAGAAAGATGGTCGCTGACCTTCATCAGGGGAAGAGACTCAGTAATGTCTGCTGTGGCGACGCGCAGGGTGTTCAGTTGTTTGAAAATGCGCAGTTCATCCATCTGATATTCAAGGCCCCGGGAAGACACCCGGGAAAGCCGGTGTCGGATATCCTTTTCGAGGTCAGACCGCTGAGGAGGGATATAAAGCGTCCGAGCATCAAGAAATTCATCCAGAAGTACAGGATGGCGCGTCAGAAAAGAAAGTATCCAGGGGCTCGCATCTGCAAGCCTGACCAGGTGTGTCAGCGCACTTGGATTTTCCAGCAGGAAAGAGATGTAACTGGTACGTTTTTTGATACTCTTGATCAGTTCGACGATACGATTTAAGGCAACCGAGGATTGCCCGGACATGCCGACTTCTTTCAAGACAGGCGGGAGCAGTTTGTCAATGCGTTCCCGGCCTTCCCGACTCAGCCCCGCTGCTGCCAGGTCTTCACGCAGATGATTCAGCACTCCCAGTGATTTTTCAGGCTTGTCAAATCCCGCGGAGGACAGAACACTCCTGGCCTCTTCTTCATCTGCCAGGTTTTGCCATACCCCTTTCAACTCATTTTCAATGGTCTCGGTCTGCCTGTCCGAGTCTTTGGTTTTCAGCAGATTCTCAAAATGATAGTGAACCGTTTTCGTATGCCTCTCAAACTCAGAGGCAAAGGATTCCGGGCAGTCAAACCCCATTGAAAGTGCGAGGCGTTCTTTTCCAAGAGATTCTGACGGGAGTTTATGGGTCTGCCGGTCTGAAAATTCCTGTAAGCGATGTTCGACATTGCGCAGGAAAATGTAGGCCGAGCCGAGAGCGTCGCATACCTCACGGCTGATGTATTTTTCCAGGGCAAGAATTTTTAAGACCTTCTGAATCGCAGGCTCCTGGAGGGCAAACACCACGCCGCCCCGTATCAGTTGAAATATCTGGCCGAAGAATTCTATCTCCCGAATACCCCCCGGGCCCAGCTTGATATTGTCTTTCATCCCTTTGCGTCTGACTTCGAGTGAAATTTTCTGTTTCATCTCTCTTAAAGATTCAAAAACGCCAAAATCCAGGTATCTGCGATAAACAAAAGGGTTCAGCAGTCCCAGAAGCCTGGCACCCTCGGTTTTGTCACCAGCCGCGACTCCGGCCTTGATCCATGCGTAACGCTCCCATTCTCGCCCCTGTATCTGGTAATATGCCTCCAACGCGTCAAAGCTCATCACCAAAGAGCCGCTTTCACCGTAGGGGCGAAGCCCCATGTCAACCCTGAAGACAATGCCGTCAGGCGTGTTTGTGTTCAACACTTTGAGCAATTGCCGGCAAAGCTTTGTAAAAAACTCATTATTATTTATCGGCATCTGACTTTTTGTTTCTCCGGTCTGGGGATAGGCAAAGATCAGATCAATATCCGAGGAAAAATTCAGTTCCTTTGCGCCCAGCTTGCCCATGCCCAGGACCACAAGATGTTGGGGTGATCCGTCATTTCCCATGGGTACGCCGGATGCTGAACACTGCCATTGATAAAGGAGGGAAAGCGACTGCTCAATACAGGCGTCGGCAAAAGCGGAGAGATCGCCCATGGTCTCGGAAAGATCGGCCCGGCCTGCAATGTCACGCCAGGCGATCCGAACCATTTCACGGCTTCGGAAACAGCGAAGAATACGGATAAGGTCATTTTCTTCCTGTACTCCGGAGAGGACTGTTTCAAGTTTATGATTATACTCGGTCGGCGTGTATTGGCGTTCAATCGCACCGCTTTTGATAAGATCGTCTGCAACTTGGGGATTTCGGGTACAGGTTCTTGCGACGAAATCGCTGAAGGCAAAAACCTGCTTCAGCTCAGAAATTATTTCAGGATCATCCGGGAGCATCATTTTTGACTCTTCTGCTGCGATGCGGAACTCATCCCATTTTCTCTTCATCTCTTTTGACAGTTTTTCTGAAAAATTATTTGCCTGTTTCATCTTTTCTGTTCCTGCTTTGTTTATGGGGGGACTGGGCACATTTCGGACGGGTTGCAAACCTCTTCCGGCAAAAAGTGACACAGTCTAAAGGCGGGACTACAAACTAGCATTCAGGCTGTTTTGAATATGCTCATAATCAGTCTCAGTTCTTCGGAACTGGCCGCGTTCTGCTGAGAAAGCTTGTCCATTTCAAAAACAGAGATGTTGACCTGCTCAATTCCCAGTGCCTGTTCCCCGGATGCAGAGGATATTTCGGCCACCAGTTCCCTTAATCTGGCAAAGGTTGCAGCGACTTGGGAGAATGCGTCATTTGTTTTGCTTACCAGCTCAGCCCCGTC
>Ga0190283_1000164_pt1 | contig 36480 bp, 30 predicted proteins | sample 48691801_MG_FD_161669 | JGI IMG/M metagenome (GOLD analysis project Ga0190283, IMG submission 161669) | Hydrothermal vent microbial mat bacterial communities from Southern Trench, Guaymas Basin, Mexico - 4869-18-0-1_MG | ecosystem: Environmental > Aquatic > Marine > Hydrothermal vents >...
AACATCAAACATCAAACATCAAACATCAAACATCAAACATCAAACATCAAACATCAAGCATCAAACATCAAACATCAAACATCAAACATCAAACATCAAACATCAAACATCAAACATCAAACATCAACTTATGAACTTTCCAGACAAAATAACATTTATCGAGGTAGGCCCCCGGGACGGGTTTCAGCTTGAAACAAAAATCATCCCCACGGGCCTCAAGGTTGAGATTATCTGTGAGCTTATAGAAGCGGGTCTGAAGCAGATTCAGGTGACATCCTTTGTTCATCCCAAAATCGTTCCCCAGATGGCGGATGCGGAAGAGGTGCTGAACCGTCTTCCAAAACAGGAGGATGTCATCTTCAACGCTCTTGTGCTGAACACAAGGGGAGTGGAACGCGCCCGCGCTGCCGGAGTGACACATATTGAGGTTTCCATTTCCGCGAGCAACACCCACAGCCGCAAAAATTCCGGAATGTCTCTGGATCAGGCCATTGAGCAGGGAAAGGAGATGATCCGCCTCGCACGGAAATACGGTATGTATGTCGGTGCTGGCATCCAGTGTGCGTTCGGATGCGTATATGAAGGAGCCATCCCTGAAGAACGCATCTCAAAAATGGCGCAGATTTTCATAGCCGAAGGTGCGAACAGGCTTTCCATAGCTGACACCACCGGCATGGCAAATCCGCTTTCCGTAAAAAATATTATGGGAAATTTGCTCATGGATTTGGAGAGCAGGAAATCCGGGAATTCAGGAATGAATCCCCCGGTCCCTGTTGTGCTTCACTTGCATGATACACGGGGACTGGGACTGGCCAATGTAATGGCTGCGATGAGCTGCGGCGTGACTCATTTTGACACTGCCCTGGCTGGCATGGGAGGATGTCCTTTTGTCACGGGTGCGTCCGGCAATATTGCAACAGAAGATACCGCGTATCTTATGGAATCCATGAATATTGAAACCGGAATAAATATTTCAGCGGTTGCGGAATGCTCAAAGCGGCTGGAAAAATTTTTCGGCAGGCCATTTTCGGGAAAGATTTACCGGCTGGCAGAGAAAAACTTGAGATGCTGATGCCTGAGATGATGAGCAGAAAACGCTTTTGGACGCTGATATCCCTGTTGTTTATCATTCCGACCGGTTTTTACAGCAAGTTCTATTCAGGGCCTGCCTCGAACTGGGTGAACAATTCCCTCGGGGGACTGTTTTATGAAATATTCTGGTGTCTTCTGGCTTTCCTCATCTTTGAAACCGCAAAACCACGGATCATAGCGGCCTCTGTTTTAATTGTCACCTGTGGCCTGGAGTTCCTGCAACTGTGGCATCCGCCTTTCCTGGAATTTATGAGAAGCTGTTTTATCGGGACAACCATTCTGGGCAGCACGTTCAGCTGGTATGATTTCCCGTATTATTTTGCGGGATGCGGCATCGGGTGGCTTTGGATGGAAGGGCTGAAGCGTTTTGAGCCTAGTCTGTTTCAAGGCAGCGATAGACATTTTTTTTTGTTCTATGATTTTTGATGAATTTACCGGCCATTTCACCAGTAAATTTTCCATCGTCAATGACAAGCACGCCATTGATAATTAGAAAATCAACACCTTTGGCGTATTGGTGAGGCCGTTCAAAAGTTGATATATCTTCAATTTCAAGAGGATCAAGCACTACGATGTCGGCACAGGCTTTTTCTTTTAGAACACCTCGATCAGTCAAGCCAAGACGTTTTGCCGGGTTCAATGTCATTTTGCAGATAGCATTTTCGATAGAAATGATTTTTCGCTTTCGAACGTATTTTGAGAGTACTCGTGGAAAAGTTCCGTAAGATCTGGGATGTGGTTTTTGTTTTCCAAATTCCACAACTATTCCATCAGAGGCAACTATTCCGTCTTTATTCTTCATCACAAACTCTACATCTTTTTCATCAAGACAATGGAAAATACATCTAACATCACCCAGTGCCGTTAAATCAAGTACTATTTGTGAAGCATTCTCGCAGGTTGGTATCAAGTTATTTTCTTTAGTGAGTTGTGCTAAGGATTTCCCCTCAATCTCTGGTTTATTCGGGGAATTGCAAATCACTACATTTTTTGGATCTCCGCCACCACGAGCATTTTCCATATTCCAAATGACCACTTTTAAAATTTGTTTTCTTGTTTTGGATTCCTTTAAGCGGTTTTTGATATCCTGCAAACCACCTTCAAGTGCCCAGTCCGGGAAAAATGCATCTATGGTTGTGCTTGTGGCGTTATACGGATATTGATCAAAGGAAATATCAATGCCTTGACTTTTGTATTCAGATATCTTGCCAAGAGTTTCTGTGCTCTTACCCCACATGTGCTTGCCGACAAGTTTATGATGGGACAAATGAACAGGGATTTTACTTTGTCTGCCTATTTCAGAAGCTTCTTCAATGGATTCCATAATTCCATCTGCTTCATTTCTCAGGTGCGTTGTGTAAATACCATTATATTTTTGCACTATTTTACATAGCTCAGCAATTTCATTTGCATCACAATAGGCTCCGGGTATGTAGATCAAACCCGTTGACATTCCAAACGCACCATTTTTCATTTCATTGCTGACTATTTTTTTCATTTCCGTTAATTCACAATCATTTGCATGCCTGTCCACACGTCCCATGACTGCTTCCCTGACTCGGTTGTGGCCAATCAGCATACCAACATTCAGTCCAATGGAGCTATTATTAACCTGGTTGGAAAAATCTGTCACATTTACTGTGGACATGCCGCAATTCCCACCGATAAGCAGAGTCACTCCTTGAAACAGGTAGTTGAGAGCCTGGCGCGTATTGGTATTCTTTAAAATATCTTTGTCACAATGAGTATGCATATCAATAAATCCAGGACTTGCGATTCTTCCGGATGCTTCAATTTCTCTTTGAGCCGAGCCTGAAATTGTTTTTGCTATTTTTGCTATTTTACCACTCTTTACTGCTATATCGCTGGTATAGCCTGAAGTTCCTGTCCCATCTATCAAGCATGCATCACGAATGATAATATCATAGTCAACCATTAAAAATCATTCCTTAGTTTTAAGATAAATACGTTTTAACCGCATCAGTAAAAATTTCCACTCCAATGGGCAAAACAGCCTCATCAATATCGTAATTGGGTGAATGACTCGGTATTTCTTGATTCTTCTCCAGATTTTTACCACATCCGATATGTGTCATGGCTCCGGGCACTGCCTGCGTAAAAAAGGCAAAATCTTCAGCCCCCAGATCGGGTTCTGAAAAGATTATATTTTGCTCGTCAAGGATTTTCACAGCTGAATTAAACAAAAGTTCAGTTGCAGATTTATCGTTGAACAATGCAGGAACTCTATTCTCTTTTATATTCAAGTTAACTTTCACATGAAAAGTTTTTTCAATACCTTCGGTTATTTCAGAGAGACGTTTCAAGATCAGTTCTATAACTTCGCCCTTAAAGGCTCGAATTGTTCCAGTCATCATCACTTTGTCAGGGATAATATTAGGTGCTGTTCCAGCATGAAACTCACCAATAGTTAGGGCTCCTGACTCAAGAGGGCTTACGTTCCGACTCATTATTGACTGAATAGCAGTTACAAACCAGGCTCCGGCATTAATCGGATCAACTCCTTTTTGGGGTCCGGCACCATGGCATCCCCGCCCTTTAATCGTCAATTGAAAGTTAATGCTTATGGCATGACTGATTCCTTTATACAATGCCGCTTTCCCGGTTGGCAGGACAGGGCTCATATGACAGGCAAGAATCATATCAAAGGAAGGGTTTTTAAGTACCCCCAGATCTATCAAATGATTGGCCCCGGAGAGCTTTTCTTCAGCGGGCTGAAAAATAAATTTGATATTTCCTTTTATCTTATTCAGCGCACCTGATTCAATCAAATTTTTTGCTGTTCCAAGCATGATTGTGGTATGTGCATCATGGCCGCAGGCGTGCATTACACCTTTATTTTTTGATCGATAGGATGTCTTGTTTGCTTCTAAAATGGGTAAAGCATCAATATCAGCTCTTAAAGCGATTGTTTTGCCTTTCTTTTGACCCCGAAGCAGTCCAACAACCCCTGTTTTCAGGCCATCTAATTCAAGAATTTCCACACCCAGACTTAGAAATATTTCTCTAATTTTTTTAGTGGTATTGAACTCTTTATGGGCAGTTTCCGGGTACATATGAAAGTATCTGCGTGTCTCTTTAAGCCATTTATAAAGATAATGTTCTTTGGATTTAATACTATGTGACATTATAATCTCCCTTTTTTATATGAAATTATGTACTTTCAATTAAGATAATTCTTATTTTCTTTTCGATAGAGATGACACTCTACATAGCCGTCTTCAATGGACAGCGACCCTGGAGACTGTGTCCTGCAAATATCCATTACCTGGGGACAGCGAGGGTGGAAGGTACAGCCTGTTGGAGGATCAATGGGATTAGGAAAACCGGCTCCCAGGTTTACGTTTGATATCCCCTGACCTGGCTCAGGTAAAAGAACCGACTTTAAAAGAGCCTGGGTATATGGATGCAGCGGTTTACTGAAAAGACGTTCACACCCGCCTTCCTCAACCACACGTCCTAAATACATTACAGCAACTCTACTTGCGAGATGTTCCACCACCGCAAGGTTATGACTGATGAATAAATATGTGAGATTCAATTGATTTTTAAGTTTCAAAAGCAGATTGAGAATCTGTGACTGTACGGATACATCCAGAGCAGATGTCGGCTCATCGCAAATCACTATCTGCGGTTTCATCACAAGTGCCCGGGCAATGGCAACTCGCTGCCTCTGCCCCCCGGAAAGCTGGTTAGGATAGCTGTTATAAAAACGTCCTGGCAGACCCACTGCTTCAAGCATTTTCTCAACTAATTGCCGGCGGTCTTTTTTTTGTACTGTTTTATGTATGGCAAGGGGTAAAGAGATACTCTGCCCTACAGTCTTTCTGGGATTAAGCGAGGAGTAAGGATCCTGAAAAATGGGTTGAATCCTGCTTGTGATTTCCAAAAGATTCCAACCTGAAACAGCTTGATCTTCAATTAGTATTTCACCTTGGCCGGGAGTTAGAAGACCCAGAAGCATCATGGCCAAAGTTGTCTTGCCGCAACCTGATTCACCCACCAGCCCGAGGACTTCACCGCGGTGAACCTTCAAAGAAACTTCATTGACGGCCTTCAATGGTTTTTTCCCTCGGAAAACACCCTGACTGACCATAAAAGTTCGCGAAACATTGCGCAACTCCATGATGGGTTTTACTGATGATAGATTTTGAGTGTCAATAGCAGGATTGAAATTCATGAGCAGGCAGCCTCTCTTGCATTTTGATAACAGACTTCAGACGACAGTATACAACGATAACTGCGCACGGAACCTATGGAATTCATAGGCACATTTTTTAATAAACAGGCTTCTTTGACATAGGCACAACGATTGGCAAAGCTGCAACCTGTTTGATCACCGATCAAAGTGGGCACCTTGCCGGGGATGGATCCCAGAAACGAACCCCGTTTGGTTTTGCCCGGTATGGGAATACAGGCCAGAAGTCCTTGTGTATATGGATGCATAGGCGTTTCAAAAACCTCAGCCACAGAGCCTGTTTCCACAAATTGCCCTGCGTACATTACAGCCACACGATGAGCCACTGAAGCAATAACTCCAAGATCATGAGTGATAAGTATCTGCCCCATCTGAAACTCGCTTTGAATCCCGGCCAGAAGATTTAGAATCTGAGCCTGAATGGTTACATCAAGGGCAGTAGTCGGTTCATCAGCAATGATCATTTCCGGCCCGCACATAAGGGCCATTGCAATCATCACACGCTGTCTTAAGCCTCCGGAAAGTTGATGGGGATATTGTTTAAGACGGCTTGCAGCTGCCGTTATACCTACTTTTTCCAATAAGAAAACAGCCCGTTCCACAGCTTCCCTGCGAGCAGCCTTGCGATGGCGCAGCAGAGTCTCGATGAGCTGTTCGCCAATAGTATAGGAGGGATTAAGCGATGTCATAGGTTCCTGAAAAATCATGGACATCTTATTTCCCCGAATGTCAGAGAGCTGCTCTTCGCTCAGCTCATCAAGTGCCTGTCCGTCAAAGACCAGACGACGGGAATTTCGAACAGCACTTTGCGGCAACAGATTCATTATGGCAAAGGAGGTAATAGACTTGCCGCATCCCGACTCTCCTACTATTCCAAGAGTTTCTCCCTTTTTTACTGTAAAATCCACACCGCGAACAGCATGCAAATCCCCTGCGGCCAGTGGAATGTCAACTGTCAGATTTTCCACTTCAAGCAAGACAGTCATTTATATCTCCTTAGTTTCTGTTTTCCGGTGCTGTAACGTCACGGATCCCGTCACCCACAAGGTTGATGGATAAGACAAGGCAAAACAATGCAATTCCAGAAATACTTATAAGATAGGGTTTAAAAAACATATAATCCTTACCTTCATTGATCATCAATCCCCAGGAAGGCAGCGGTGGTTGTACTCCTATACCGAGAAAACTCAATGCAGCCTCAAGAAGTATGGCATGAGCTGCTTCCAGAGTAGCAATGACAACAAACTGGTTGAGTACATTTGGAAGAATTTGAGTAACTATCAATCGAAAAGCTGAACAGCCTGCTGCCCTGGCTGCTTTTATGTAATCCATGTTTCGTATCTGCATAGTGGCACTGCGGATTACCACGGCAAAACGAACCCAGAGCATAAAACCAAGTACTGCAATCACAACAGGCAATGATCCGCCTATCAACTGAACCGTGGCAAGAGCCACCAATATGCCGGGCAAACTGAGACGTACCGTGATCAGATAATTGATGAACAGATCAACACGTCCGCCGAAATAACCGGCCATCAATCCCAGAGAAGTGCCAATAAAACCTGAAAGTAATACTGTTGCAAAACCGATCATCAGGGAAATTCTGGCACCGTACAGCAAACGGCTGAAATAATCACGTCCCACCTGATCAGTACCTAAAATATGATTTATACTTCCTTTTGCATCCCAGACAGGCGGCAACAATCGATTACTCAAGGTCTGAGTATAGGGATCATGGGGTGCTGCAATTGGAGCTGCAAGTGCTAAAATTACAATAATACCCAGTACAATCCCACCGATCATAAGTCCCCAATGACGTAGAGCCCTGGTTCGCATAATCTGCCCTGGGGTAGGTTCTATGATTTCTTCATCGTTGGGAATTTGTTTTAGTGTGTCATTTTGTACACTCATCTCAACCTATCCTTATTCGAGGATCTAACCATGCGTTCATTATGTCAGCTGCAAATGTGGTTATGATAAAAACAAAACACAGCAGGAGTACCACAGCTTCCATACAGGCGAGATCAAAGTACATTATGGATTCATAGGCCAGAAGACCCAAACCATTCAGACCAAAAACAGTTTCTATGATCACTGAGCCGCCCATCATATAGCCGGCCTGCACTCCAATTACTGCAATTACCGGGATTACAGCATTGCGCAGGGCATGTTTCAGTAAAACTGTTTTGGGCCTGAGTCCTTTGGCACGGGCGGTTCGTATGTAATCAGTGGCAAGTACATCCAGCATACCCGTACGGGTCAACCGCATAATTGCCGGCATGGCATTTGTGCCCACAACAATAGTCGGCATAACAAAATGCTGCCAGGTATCAGATCCTGATACTGGCAACAGAGGAAACCAGAGACAAAATACAACAATTAACATAAGTCCAAACCAGAAAGCAGGCATGGCCTGGGCACTTACCGCCAGGGTGAGGCAGAAGCGATCCAGTTTTGTATTGGGCCGCATGGCTGCCAGCACCCCAAGGGGAACGGCTGACAAAATCGCAAAGACCAGGCTGCAGGCACCCAGAGTCAGAGTAACTGGCAGACGTTGTTGTAGAAGCTTGCTCACCGGAATATTAAAGTAAAAACTTGTGCCCAGATCACCCTGTAAAGCTTTAGTCAGCCATGCCAGGTACTGTACCGGCAAAGGCTTGTCAAAACCATAATCAACCCGGACCATTTGAATATCTTCCTCGGTGGCATCTTCTCCAGCCAAAGCAACAGCAGGATCCGAAGAAAGATGTAAAAGTCCGAAAGTCAACATGGATACAGTCAAGGCTACCAATGTTGCGAGCAACGCCCTTTTAATGGTGTAAATGAGCATGTTTTATCTATTCCTTTATTATTTCCATTTGGCCAGAAACAACCGGGGCAAACCATCCTGTGGCGAAACAAACTCCAGGTCATTGCTATAAATGTAATTCATGCTGTCAGAGAACATGGGCAGCCAATAGGCTCTTTCTGCAATCAACTTCAGTGCTTTATTATAGTTCTTAAGGCGAACATCAGGATTTGCTGAGGAACCGCCAGCTTTTATAAGATCGGTCACTTCCTGATCCATGGCAAGATCTTGTGCATTCAATTTGAAAAAGAAAGGTAATATTGCATCAACATCAGCTAAAGATGAGGAACCCCATCCATGGAAAGTTAGAGGAACATTATCCTTGCCCAAAGCACTGACCAGGGATGGCCATGTACTATAATCAAGAGTAACTTTGATACCCACTACGGCCAGGTCATTCATGATGGTCTCAAGGATAGGACGATCCATAAAAGAGAACAACTTTGTTTCAAAACCATTTGGATAACCAGCATCTTTAAGAAGTTGTCTTGCTTTTTCAGGATTATAATCGTAACGTTTTACATCTTGAATGCAACCAAACTGAATTGGTCTGCAGGCAGAGTGTATCACTCTGGAAGAGCCTTTGACCAGTTGATTGACAATTTCTTCGCGGTTGACGGCATGGGAAACTGCCTGACGAACCTTAAGCTTTTTAAATGGACTGTCATCACCTGTACGCCCAGCTGCATCCATCCTGAGGAACTTAATACGCATGGAAGGGCCTGTTTCCACAGTGACTCTTGGATTGGAGGCAAGGCTATCAGCGATATCTGATGGTACCTGGAATATCCAATCAACACCACCGCTCAAAACTTCAGCCACCTGGGTATTCATTTCCTTGATAATGCGTATCACGATTTTACCAATCGTGGGTTGCCCCTTTGGACTCTCCTTATAGTAATCTTCAAATTTCTCAAAAACAAATCCCTTACCATCAAGTATTTTGGTTAGACGATATGGCCCTGTTCCGTTTGGATTAATATTTTGGGACAGATTGCCATTTTTTTCATAGCATCCTTTTTTATAGATAGATACACCACCGGCAAGCCTGTTAATCATTGTTGGATAGGGTACTTTTAGATGAACTTGCACTTTGTAAGGGCTTAATTTTTCTACACGATCAATCTTTTTAAGATAAGACCCCTTGGTTTTGACAGCTGGATCAGAAACATAATTAAGGGTATAAACAACATCATCAGCGGTCATCTCTGATCCGTCATGAAATTTGACACCTTTTCGCAGTTCAAACTCCAGCAGTTTTGCATTAATCCACTTCCATGAAGCGGCAAGAGCCGGTTTGATTTTCATAGTGACAGGGTCTGTATACAACAGCCCGTCGGTGAACAATCGCTGTACAAGCATGCCTGTACGGGAAGTATTAAAATTTTTGTCCACATTTCCAAGATCACCTTTAGTTGCGAAAGTCAAAGTGTCATTTTTTTTACCGGCATTGGCTGTTTGGATGCCCAATGCAAATATCATACTCAGAACCAAAACCAAAGCAGTTGAAATAAACCTCTTTTTAAACATGATTTTACCCCTTCTTTCTAATTATCAGTTGTAAGATTACTATTATTTGTAGTCCATAGCCTAATGGTAAATACACAAAACATAAAACTGTGTCAAGGAAATAATTAAATCAATTTAATTTTTTTAAACATCAGGCTTGATTTTTTTAATATTTATATCTAATATTGTTGACAAATGCAATGAATTGTGAAATACATTTTTTTTTTAAAAAGCCTATACAAACGGAGAAATTAACGCAAAATGAATGCTCGGCAACAAAAAAATTCCATATTTGTCAAAGAACTTCTCAATCAAAAAGGCACTCCAAGAAACCAGATTGCTGCTCTATCCGGCTTGACCAACACCTATATCAAGGATTTGGAACAGGGCAAAACAATAAATATCGGGCGAGAAAAAATTATTCATTTTTCAATAGCCTTAAGTCTGGATCTATATGAAATCGATCAATTATTAAACATCTTTGACCGAACCCCGTTAAGTGAAGATGATATCCCTATTTTCCTGAGCATCACCGAACATATGCGGCTTTCATCGGCAATTCACTTCAATCGCAGTTATATAACTCTCAGCCTTCTGGAAATATCTCTGCGTCGCATTCCCAGCAAATCAACAGCCATTTTGAATACACTCCCGGCTTCCTTTGAGGAGGAGGCACACTACAACACTCTTTACGGAAATGCTGACTGGCCGCACCCATTACATAATACGCTCTATCAGGAGGTTGTTAAAGAAAAAAATTTAAGTCTGACCCGTGTTCTGGAAGAAGGCCAAGTTGTGGAACATTACTCCTGCAAACATTGTGTTGAAAATATTATCAGAAAGTTGACTGACCCTAAAGCACGAGAGTTACGTGTAATCCAATTTCAAAAACTAATTCATCATATCAAAAAATATGAAAACTTCAGTTTTTATCTTGCAGATTCATGTCCAACAGTTTCATTCATTCATAAACAGCCTAATGATAAATTCAAAGAGAATGGAAAACTCCTTATAATTGGAAAATCAAGTTATGAAATGAATCATCCGCATGGGCTCCTGGTTGGTCTTGCTACTGAAAGTCAGATTGTAATAAAAAATTTTGAAGAAGAGTTGAAGTTTACCCGTGAACGAATCGTAGATGCATACACAGATAAAGACAAGATGGTAACTTATCTGGAAGAGTTAATAATGTAAGGAACCTGAAAGAATTGATGCATATAATTAATTTCACTGCGTTATACGCTCTTGGCAGTATTTTACGGCTTCTTAGCTATGCCTTGTATATGCCTTGTAAAATTAATTATCTGACTGTTTATTAGGATAATAGACTACATGATTATGACAAAAACAATATCTGGGACAAATCCTTTGGGAGGTTTTGCCTGTCACCTTGATTTTTCTCTTCCATTTATAGCAGTTGCCATCCATGCAGGACACCATGTCAGAGAGGAACTGCTTTGTTTTATGGCCATTGATTCCGATCAACGGAAATTTGAAGAAGACACAGGAACTGACCTGATAATAAAGGGTTTGGGCAATGCAGTCCGGGCTCTTGAATCAAGAGCTGTTTACGATCTCAATCGTTCCCGGGATATGGCATTACCGCTTACCCCTGAAAAATTTTGGGGCACCCGGGTGTACAAGGCTTTACCAACTCCGGAAATGAATCAAAAAAGTCTGGAAAGCTATGACTCTTTTTACCGGTTTATGGAAGCCTGTATTGATTCTATGCTGGATCGCTTTGGTGTCTGTGTTATATACGATATTCATTCCTATAATATTTCACGCCAACAATCAAATGGGATTCAATTCCCTCCTGTTTTTAATCTTGGGACAGCACTTTTGAACAAATCAAAATGGGAAAAGGCCATTAAACTATGGCTGAAACAGCTGGGTGCCATATCTTTACCCGGCATAAAAACGATAGTAGCAGAAAACCATGTATTTTCAGGTAAGGCAGAGTTTTGCAGACGTATTTGCAGCCTGGATCAACGAGTTCTTGTTCTTTCCACAGAAATATCCAAGGTATATATGGATGAGAAAGGGGGAGACGTTTATCCTGATATACTTTTGGCAATTAAAAATGGCCTTGAAAACGCCATTTTGTCTCATATAAAGCAAATCTAAATAGTATCTGCGGTGGCGGATGCCCCATATTGCCCCGGCTGCGGCATCCCCCGTCCGTGACGACTGTGGCGGGGAAGCTCTCTGTCCGGTCTGCGAAAAGATCATAAGTGTCGGCGAAGATTTTCTTATCACCCGGATTTCCGATAAAATTCTCAACCGGAATGCCGTGATGACCGGCAGACTGCCCCATTTTTCTCAGTGCGTCGAAGATCAGTCCGATGTCAGTCGGACAGGCGATATTTCCTGCCGGCACTGTCGAATCGATCAGCGCACTGTCGCCATTTATGACACCGGCGAGACGGAGAACCACGGATATATCCGACTCGACAGCGGCGACACCCTCCTCTCCGAGCCGCCGGCGTATCTTGGAGAGACTGGTGTGATGCATGAAAGTCTTCAGTTCTGCGTCCGGAACATTGCAGAAATACTGAATATAACGATTCTCAGCGACCCGGCTCACAACCTGACGGTCGCTGAGGTCTCTGAATAATGAGAGCCCGTTTGTCTGATCAGTGATATTTTTTTCCACCCATTCCGGCGGGAAAGCTCATTTTAGATGTCAGCCATCAGGAATTGATATGTTTTCCATACAGAGAGGTTTACCATCAGAGCTTGCAGGCTCTGCATCCGAGTTGTTTTTGTCCGCACTTTCGGAAAAGTTTGCACCTGTACTTGGCAACGACTCAAAAGCAACTGAATTATTTAAAGCAAGTATTGTAGTCAGCAGCTGCTTTTCGGCATTGGAAGACAACAGATTGCTGGGCGTTTTGGCAGTACAGACAGAAGATCAGAATTTTCTGAATCCGAGCTTTGGAGACCTGAGCATTCATTATGGTTTTTGGGGTGCTGTCGTCAAAGGTGTTGCGCTGCATTTACTTCAACATAAGCCAAAGTCTGAAGAACTCCATGTTGAGGGAATTGCGGTTGTCGATTCTGCCCGGGGAAAAGGCGTTGGCACAAAGCTGCTTGAAGAGCTTATGAGGTTTGCACAAACTCGCAACTTCAAAAAAATAACCCTGGAAGTCATTGACACAAACCATCGGGCACTCCAATTATACGAACGCCTCGGTTTTGCCATCCAAAAACATTCAAAAATTTGGCCCGCAAACAAAATCATCGGTTGGACTTTTAATGAAACGATCTTTATGGAGCAGATAATTGGCTGACAAACGCACATGCACTCGGACATCAAAAAGTGTCGCTCGTTCCTCGCTCTGCTCTTTGCTGACGGTGATGCGAAGCGTTATACCCGACACGGGCAGGGTGCATCGGTAATGAAATGCTTAGGCAAACCCCGCCGCCTGCGTTATACCCGACTGTGCCCGCTTTTATCCTCCGGGCCTTTTCTTTGTGCCCTCTGTGCCTTTGTGTGAGATACCGGCGTGATGACATGCTGAGATTGCAGCCTTCCCGCATCCATTATAATCAGCGAATTTCTTCTGTCAGGCTCAACTTGGACTAAATATAAAAAAATAAAAATTTGTGGAAGGCGGCAAAATCCACGTTACAGGCAAATCACATTTTATTTTATAACTGAAATGTTCCTGATTCTAACGGATTTTGTGGCTGCATAAGATTTCAGACAGCTGTGATCCCTGCAAACCGCGGATGAACGCTGCCGCACTCTGACCGCAGTGAGTGTCTGTCTGCGTTCATCTGCGGATCATATCGGAAACCACAAAAACCGTTAGAACCAGAAATGTTCTTGACATATCGTCATATCTGTCATAAAGACTGTTGTTCAAGTTCAATGGGCAGGAACCTCATTTCTGATGGGCATTGTTCATGAACAGGCTGGCAAATTGACTTGTTGGTGACCTCCTGATGTGGTCAGTTTATAAAAATGTACTTTCAACTTTTTGCTTTTTACTTTTTGAGGTGTTTATGAACTATTTTTTTCTGTCTTTGCTCATGGTTTTTTCCGGGGGCATTCTGTCCCTTTTTCTCAGACAACGATTCACCCTGATGAAAACTGCGGGGACTCTGACTGCCGGAGCCGGCTGTTTTCTCGGTTTGTATGATGCCGTGGCAAAACTGATCCTTATGAAAACATGCACGGCTTCCTTTAAATACCTGAACACTTATACCCTGTCTTTTCAAATTGACAGCCTTTCGGCTTTTTTCCTGTCTGTCATCTTTGGCATTTCCCTGCTTGCCGTTATTTACAGTTTTCATTATATGGACAAGCCTGAAGCGTCGCTTCGGACAGCAGTCAGTTATTTTTTCTTCAGTCTGCTTATTGCATCAATGGCACTTGTTGTAACTGCCAACAACATGATCACCTTTTTACTGTCCTGGGAAATTATGTCCCTGTCCTCTTTTTTTCTGGTGATATACGATTACCAGTCTGAGAAAAATCGAAAGGCAGGCTACCTTTATTTTGTTTTTTCCCATATAGGGGTCATGTTTATTTTTGCAGCATTCGGTATTATACATGCCTATACCGGCAATTTTGATTTCAGCGCATCGGGAATTCCTGATACAGCGAAAATGCTCGTGTTTATAATGGCTTTTATCGGATTCGGATCAAAAGCAGGTGTTTTCCCATTTCATGTGTGGCTGCCCCATGCACATCCCGCAGCACCCAGCCACATCTCCGCGGTCATGTCCGGCGTGATGATCAAAACCGGAATTTACGGGATACTCCGTATTTACATGCTGCTGGACTGGAACACACAGATATTCGGAAATATCGTTCTGGCGGCAGGCATGATTTCCGGGGTTCTCGGTGGTGTTTACGCCCTGGGCCAGCGTGACCTCAAACGGTTGCTGGCCTATTCCAGTGTTGAAAATATCGGGATTATACTGATCGGCATCGGGATCGGGATGATCGGCGCGTCATCCGGCAGACCGGTTATGGCCATACTTGGCTTTTCCGGCGGACTTCTGCATGTCCTGAATCATTCGATCTTCAAGTCACTTCTTTTTATGGGGGCCGGCATGGTGCTCAGAAAGGCCGGAACACGCTCAATGGATGCTCTGGGGGGCCTGCTCAAAAAAATGAAGATTACAGGAACCACGTTCCTCATCGGCTCGTTGGCGATTACCGGACTCCCCCCGTTTAACGGATTTGTCAGCGAGTTTCTGATCTATATGGGCGGATTCCAAGGTGTTGCGCTGGAAAAGACAGCCTTTGTCTTCAGTCTGCTTTCCATTGTGAGTCTCGCTGTTATCGGGGGGCTGGCTCTGGCCTGTTTTACAAGGGTGGTGGGTATTGTTTTCCAAGGCGAGCCGAGGACAGCGGCGGCTGAAAATACAGATGAGAAGGGGAGCATGATGCTGATCCCCATGATGGTGCTGGCAGGAGCCTGCGTTCTGATCGGGGTGTTTCCCAACGCCTTCATTGTTATGGCTCTGAAGAGTGTCGCATCCCTCGGACTGGATTATGGCCGCATTCCATTAGCTCCTTTTCTGCAGATGACTGCCAATATCACCCGGGGGGCCATGATTGTTTTTGCGGTGTTCCTGCTGATCCTGGCGTTTCGCATCCTTTTGTATCAGGGGAAGAATATTTCCCGGTCCGGCACCTGGGGTTGCGGTTTCACCCGGCCCACTGTCAAAATGCAATATACAGGTTCCTCGTATGCGGCCTCGATTCTTGAGTTTTTCAGGCCAGTTGCACCGCTCAGGGAAGACCATCCCGGGGTGCGGGGATGTTTTCCTGAAAAAACACATTATTATAGTCAGATTCATGATATTGCGGAGCTTTATATGGGCAATATGATCGTGCGGCCTGTGCTGTCGCTGTTTGACAAGCTCCGATGGATCCAGCATGGAGATATTCACCTGTATATCGGCTATATTCTTCTCGCTATTGTTGTGCTGTTATTTTTTATATAGCTGAGAATGACAACTCTCTGAAATTATCAGGAGCAAGAGGGGATGGATTTACGGGTTGCAGAACGGCTTTGAAACAATTTGCAAAATTGTTCAACTTTTCACTTTTCACTTTTCACTTTTCACTTTTTAAGGGGCTGTTTTGAGAATTATCAGTGGAAGCCTGAGGGGAAAGAAGCTGCATTCGATATGTGGCTTGATAACAAGACCCACAGCGGACCGGTTACGGGAATCCGTCTTTAACATACTTTCCTCCCGGCATATCCCCTGTTCTTATGCCAAAGCGCATGGGGAAAACGATTTCCGGGAACAGGAAGGAATGCTCAGGGAAGCGGTTGTGCTGGATCTGTTTGCCGGTACCGGAGCCTTTGGCATTGAAGCATTAAGCCGGGGGGCAGCGTTTGCCGTGTTTGTGGAAAAACACAGAGATGCCCTCTCGGTCATAGCACGAAATATTCGGTCATGTGCATTTGAAAGCAGAGCAAAATTTATCAGATGGGACATAAAACATAATTTAAAGTGCATAAAATCAAACTCTTTTTCACCTTTCAACCTTGTCTTCATGGATCCGCCTTATGACAAAAATCTGATAAAACCGGCCCTCTGCAATCTTCACAGCAGCCATTCTCTGGAAAAGGGGGCTTGTATTGTTGTTGAACACTCCCTTCTGGAACCGATTCCGGAAGATTTTCCTGATTATGCGCTTTCAGATCAGAGAAGATATGGAAAAACGCTTGTTTCATTTTTGGATTATATGTTATGAGACTGAGTACCCGGCCAAAAGTTTTCCGGAATTTTTTCCCGGGAAAACAGCTTTCACAAACCGCGGATGAACACGGATGAACGCGGATGAGTCCGGCAAACAGGGTGTCTGCGTTCATCTGCGGTTCACAATGAGAAAGTTGTTCCTCATATGCAGATACCTGAAAACATATGGCCAGGTACTTATCAGGTCAGGGGCGCAGGATTTTATAATTTTTTAATGTAATAAAAACAAGGAATAAGGCTTCATGCAAAGAATTGCCATATATCCCGGATCGTTTGATCCTGTGACAAAAGGCCACCTTGATATTATTGAAAGGGGGCTTAATTTTTTTGACAAAATTATCGTAACCATTTTGTGCAATCCTTCCAAAAAGTCACTTTTCAGTGTCAAAGAACGGGTGGAAATGCTTGAAATCAGCTTGGAACAATTTCAAAACATCGAAATAGCAACCCATAACGGGCTTCTTGTGGATTATGCGGCCCAGCGGGGTGCCGGGGCCATACTGCGCGGAATGCGTGCAGTGTCCGATTTTGACTATGAATTTCAGATGGCGCTGATGAATCGGAAGCTCAGACAGGAGGTTCAGACGATTTTTATGATGACCAGCCTCCGATGGATATTCACCAGTTCATCTATTATAAAAGAGGCCGCTAAGTTTGGCGGTGAAATCGAAGATATGGTACCGCCCATCGTCAACCAAAAATTAAAAGAGAAGTTCGGTTAACAGTGCATCAGTTCGTAAATTCTCCTTCTGCTCGGATTGGCAGATCCGAGCCGACGGGATTTGGCTGAAACGGAAGGGGGTGAATTTATGAATTATTGTGACCGAATATGTTTTGAAGTGCTGCAACAGTCAGTTATCAGTTGCCAATGAATGACAATTCACAATTCATAATTCATAATTGATATGGACCTCTGGCAACTTCATATTTTCTGCAAAGTCATTGAACTGAAAAGTTTTTCCAAGGCGGGAAAAGCCATTTACCTGTCTCAGCCCACCGTCAGCAGTCATATCAAGGATTTGGAAGACCATTTCGGATGCCGCCTCATTGACCGTCTTTCAAAAAAGGCAATTCCGACAAAAGCGGGGGAATTGCTTCATGCTTATGCAAATGAACTGATTGCCTTGCGCGATGAGATGGAAACGGCTCTCGCTGAGTTCCAAGGGGGAATCAGAGGGCATCTTGTCATCGGGGGAAGCACGATCCCGGGTGTGCATATCCTTCCCCGTATTATCGGTGCTTTCATAAAGGATTATCCGGAAGTTACCATTTCCCTTATTATCGGAGACACCGAAAAAATAATCAGCGACACCCTCTCCTGTGCGCTGGAAATCGGCATTGTGGGTGCCAAAACAGGGGACAAAAGCATTTTCCAGGAAAAACTGGTGGAAGATGAGATGCTGCTTATTGTCCCCGCAGATCACAGATGGGCAGAAAAAAAACACATCAGCCTGAAAACGCTGCTCAAAGAACCTTTTATCGTCCGCGAACGCGGTTCCGGAACATTAAAATCCATCCGGCACAGCCTCCGACGGGCAGGCTGTGATATTGAAGAATTTAAGGTTATTGCTGAAATGGGAAGCACGGAAGCTGTTATTCAGGGGATAAAAAATAACATAGGGATTTCCATTCTTTCTGCCATCGCTGTCACTGAAGACCTTAGGACGGGAGTCCTAAAGTCCCTGATGATTGAAAATCTGAATCTTAAACGGAGTTTTTATCTGACACGGCATAAATATCGGAGCGTTTCTCCTTTATGTCAGATGTTTATGAAATTTCTGAAAAAAAGAGCTTTCTGAGTGAAAGAGAGGTTCTAACTGTCAACGCTTCGTGTCATTCTGAGTTCAAAAGCCGGGTTTCTTTCCCCAGATAAGATTGAAAAAAAACCCGGCTTTTTTTCCGAATTGAATTGAATTTTTAAAAGCCGGGGTTCGTTTCCGCAGCGAGACTGAGAGAAACCCGGCTTTTTCCTGAATTGAACACATTTAACGCTGACAGGTTTCGATTTTAAAAATGAGTGGAATGATGCCCTTGAAATGGGACATGAAAGATGAAGAGAAGGACAGAGATCAGCTCATAAAAGAACTGAACCGACTGCGCGGGCGGATGCTGCGGTTAAAAGTATCTGAGATCAGGTACAGACGGGCAAAAAAACTTCTCAAAAAAAGCAGACAGAAATACAGTGTTGCATTTAAATATGCAAAAGATCCGATTTTATGGATAGAGACGCAGACCGGACTGATCAATAACTGCAACAAAGCGGCTGAGTCTTTTCTGGAGAAAACAAGAGATGAGATTGTGGGATATCACCACCTGACAGTTCATCCGCCGGAAAAAGCGGAATATTATGCCAAAGCATTTAAAATCCAGACCAATGAGACATACCGCTTTGCTTATGAAGAAGAAAAAGGGTTTTCTTATGAAGCAGAGATTGTCACGAAATCAGGAGAAATTATACCTGTCCATGTCACCGCCTCTCCGGCAGTCCTCGGAAAAAAACAGATTGTACAGGAGACCTTCCGCAACATCACAAAATATAAGCAATCAGAAAGTATGCTGAAAGAGGCTCTGGCGTTTACGGAAGATCTGACAGATTCGATCCCTTACCTGATTTTCTGCAAAAACAGGGACGGGATTTACACGGCCTGCAACACCGCATTTTCAAAATTTGTGGGGATTCACCGGCCCAAAATCATTGGGAAAACAGATATGGAAATTTTCCCAAAGGAATGGGGCAGGGCATTCCGCAAAAAAGATGAGGAGGTTCTTGAATCAGACAAACCCAAATCCAGCGAGGAATGGGTCAGATATCCGAATGGCAGGAAACTCCTTCTGGACACGCTCCGAAGCGTTTATCGGGGCCATGACGGCGAAGTCCTCGGGATCATAGGGGTCAGCCGTGATGTTACCGAAAGCAGGCAGATATCAGAAGCGATCAAAAAAGCCGATATTGCCAATCGCAAGAATATAATGGAAGCCTTTAAAAAAGCCACCAAAAATTTTATGACCGCACAGCAGCAGTTGAAACTGAAGAACATCCGGCTGAATGATACCCTTAAGGAGGTTGAGGAAGCCAATGAGAAGATTATGGCCAGCATCCGATATGCCAAAGTCATACAAACCTCACTGCTGCCGAATCTGGACGGGTCCAATATTTACCTTCCGGACAGCTTCGTCATCTGGATGCCCAAAGATGTCGTGGGCGGAGATATTTTTTTTAAGGATTATTTTCCTGATTCCGGCTCCTGCAACGATTTTATCTTTGCAGTCATTGACTGCACCGGGCACGGCGTTCCAGGTGCGTTTATGACCATGATCGCTTCTTCCGGCCTGAGAAGAATCATAAAGGATGAAGGGTGCCGTGATCCTGCTCAGATTCTGAAACAGCTTAATTTCGTTGTCAAAACATCTCTTCAGCAGGATAAGGATGACACGCTTTCCGATGACGGCCTGGATGCTGCAATATGTTTTATATCCGGTTTCAGTCCGGATGAAGAGGCTTGCTCCGATGATTTCAGGCTCACCTTTGCAGGGGCAAAACTGCCCCTGTATTACTTTCACAATGATGAAGTGGTTGTCATCAAAGGCGACAGACACAGCATCGGTTATAAGCGTTCCGACTTAAACTTCGATTATACCAATCACACCGTCAATGTCGAAAAAGGGATGTCTTTTTATCTGGCCAGCGACGGATTTGTGGATCAGTTGGGCGGGGAAAAGCGCCGGCGATTCGGAACCCGTCGTTTCAGAAAACTGCTGAGGGAAAACGGCAGGAAACCTTTTGATGAGCAGCGAAGCGTTCTCCTTCAGGCATTCAATGAATATAAAGGCGAATATGAGCGACAGGATGATGTGACAGTGCTGGCTTTTGGTTTTTAGGCGTATTTCACAGAATGATGATTTGTGAATGATGAATTATGACAATGAAATTGGCGGAAAACTGAGATGCCGGCTGTCGAGAAAAGATTAAGGGAAAGATATATCTGAAACACCTTCATGGCTTATCGGGAAAAGGCACCTGCATCCAGATGCCTTTTTTTTATTGATGAAAAGAATCATCCGCAAGCTGCCTAAGACCTGCAATCCCTTTCCAGATGATAGCCTTTCCCATCAGCATCAATATCTTTTCCCATAATCGTGAACAGGCTCCTGATGCTCAGAGAAATTCCCTGAAGCATGATAAGAATAAATCCCAGAGGAATCGCTGACTTTAAAATAAAGCGGTACGGGATACCTCCCGGATCTGGTGAACCTTCCAAGACCGTCCAGGAGTTATAGACAAAATTGACAGACGTTACAATGACCATATAGCATCCAGGCAGCAGAAACACTAAAACACCGATGAAATTGATCCATGCCTGTGCTTTGGGGTCCATGCGCTGATAAATAATATCCACCCGGACATGGCCGTCTTTGGACAAGGTATATCCCGCTCCCATAAGAAATATGAAAGCGAAAAGATGCCATTCCAGTTCCTGGATAAAAACAAAACTGGTACTGAACGCATAGCGCATGACCACATCCATAAAAACCACTATGATCAGCAGAGATGTGACATAAGCCACTCCGTGGCCCACCCACCTGTTCAATGTGTCAATCCATCGGCACAGGGCACTGAGAAAAATGAGGGCTTCATCCGAGCTGATAAACAGCATCATGGGACTGATAAACAAAATATTGACAAGAAGTAACGCCGGAAACATGCCGATTGCCGGATAAAAGTCCTCACTCAGAAGATAAGCTGAAAGGGGGATGACCAAAAAGAAATAAATGACAAAGAGAGCGGCCAATCGTTTTACCAAAGGCAAGAATTTTTTTTGAACGGTTTTTTTTTCCATACACTGTTCCTATGTTTGCAAGTTTAAAAAATGATCTGATTTGTTAAATTTAACATAACCGTTTACACTATTCTGTCAGAATATTCAAGATAAAAATGGAATAAAAACAGTCAATGCCTTTTTGCTTTGCCAACAGATGCTCTTTTTGTCCCATCTGAATACTCCTTTCACCCCATTGACTTATCATTCAGATTTATATGAAATAAGCCCAACTAACATACTCATAACGTGACTATAACCGTGTCTGTATGCAAAGTAACATAAAAGGCGACGCTGTTCACCGCCTGAAGGCGGAACTGCAAACTTTTTATCATCTGCGGCACCGCCTGAACGCGGAACTGCGAACTTTTTATCATCTGGAAAGTGTAAACTGCCTCAATAATCAATCATGATATTTATCTTGACATTAATAATTGTTGCTATATACTAGCTGATGAATTAACCCGGAATCCATCGGATTCCGGATTAAAACCGAAAAATATCCACTTTCCGATTTTTCCCGGAATGACACTCTGATCCGGGACATTTATTCTTGAAAATCGCCACCCAATATTAATTTGGATAAGGAGAGTATAAAATGAAAAGTAAACTCTCAGCAGATACGCCATTAAAATGTCTCAGCAGAATGGTTGGGGCAATTTTAAAAAGGAATGAGACAAAGTTCAGAGATGAAGTTCAGTATTTCTGGAATAAAGGATGGAAAATTCATGAAATCCCTGACCCTGAAGATGCTGACAGTTTGAAATATGCTTTAAAAGCATGTATCGTGGAAAGAATGAAAGAACTCTGGAATATGCCGCCCAAAAACCGTTCTGAAATTCTGCCTGACTGGTGTAATCAGGTATTTGAGTATCCGCCAGGTTTTTCGGTAATAGAAGAATCATATCGTAAATATTTCAAATCGGATGATGCCTCACCAGTTTTTGAAAGAAGAAATATTTTTGCACCGAAAGATTTTATGTTTTTCGTATAAGGTGAAATGAAAAAGCTCTCTGTAACTAACGCCAAAAAGGCTTTGAAGCGGCTTGCTGATCTGCTGAAAGAAAATAATACGAAACTTGATATGACCGTTGCTGGCGGAATTGTCAGCCTGTTTGTTCTGAAATCAAGAAATGCGACGCATGACATTGATGCCATTTTCCCTGCCAATCACAGGAAACGGAACCTGTTGGAAAAATTGATCACTCAGGTTGCTGACGAAATGAAACTTGAAAAAACATGGCTGAATGACAGTATCTCATTTTTCGGACTGGAGACAAAATCAAATATTGTTGTGTTCAAACACAAGTATCTCATTCTCAGAGCAGCTAAATGGGAAGAACTGCTCGCCCATAAGATACATGCTTTCCGAAGCAAGGATGATATAAATGATGCAAGGCTTATTTTGAAACAACTGAAAGGATTTAAAAAAGAAGGTCTTTTTTGTAAAGTCAAAAAATATAAACCCATTTCACCGCATATTCCTGATGAAAAATTCAGAGAGCGATTTGAACAATTGTGGGATGAAGCGTATCCGAATAAAGAGAAATAAATAAACTCATGGAAATGGCAACACCAGCCTAACCAGGTGCCATGGATTTTATCGAGAAACCTGCCGAGTTGCAGGTGCTTACGGAAAAAATTAAAAGGGCCAAAGCCAAAAAAATGCTCCTTGTCGAGAAAAAGACCGAAGAGAAGTTGAAGCAGATGCTTGCAACTAAACAATGGTAGCGGGAAAGGAGGGGTATGAATACTGGATAGGAAATGGAGATTTTTCGGATACTTCACAAGGCAGAGTCTTGGTGTATGCGTTCCCAGGCGGAAGCCCTGAGAACGAGAAAAAAATCAGGGAATACTTCACAAGGCAGAGCCTTGGTGTATGCGTTCCCAGGCGGAAGCCTGGGAACGAGAAAAAATTAGGGAACGAGAAAAAATTTAATAAGCACAGAGTTGGAGTTCACGGTCTTTAAGCCTGATCTCGGAGCAGCCAGCGATTTCGCCGTATCTGCAAACAATCCGGTTCATTCCCTTTGAGGTCAGTTTCCACCAGGCATCACTGACATCAAAATTCTTTTCCCCGGAAAAGACAAGCTCCACTTTGTCTGCTTTAACATCCATATCTCTTACAGCCTTCTTCTCATCAAAATTCTCCTCATGGAGCTGATTCCCCAAAACATAAACAATTATCCCGGTCTTCATCGTCTTACCTCCTTAATTAATTAAATTAAACGGTGACAGTCCGGAAATCTGTCCTGAGAAACCAGATTTTTCGGAAAAACCTGGTTCTCATTTTAAATCCCCGGATAACCTGATCCGGGGATGTCCCTTTTTTATCCTCTGGACCATAATGTAATCTCTTTCCTCGAAGATCACTCATTAATAATTCAGGCAGGTCTTCTGGCTCTCGGATCATCCTGCCGGCCGCACCTTCCCAAATGGAATTATGACGGATGTATTATTCACTCATCAGCACCATTTTGGACGTAAGCTCTCTGCCGGTATTCAGAAAACAAAAAAAGCCCTTCAAGCCTTAAAAAAGCTCGAAGGGCTGCACCCAGTTTACTTGACCCTTAATATTTATTTAGTGCCATACCCTGTTGCGCCGCAGGGAAAGAGGCTTTTTGTCAGGGCAGGTCTTCTGGCTCTCGGATCAACCGACTCCCTGCGCCTTCCCGCCGGATAAATACCCGGAGTGGCCTATTGCAGGATTCGTCCCCGATCACAGCGGCGGGACCACTCCCGATTTTCACGGGATTCCCTATTAAGCTCTGCTATGAGCACCCAGACAATTTCTGAACTGTTTATTAAAGAACGATATGAAAGTCAAGACTTTTTTTCAGCGTCTCATAATTTGAGCATTAAGGCGATTTTCAAGAATAAATATCCCGGATCAGAGTGTCATTCCGGGGAAAATCGGAAAACGGATATTTTCCGGTTTCAGCCTGAAATCTGTAGTTAATTCAGCGAATTTTGGGTTAAAGCCGAGGAATAAATTCCCCGGCTGATAGCGAAACTATGCTGAAGCGCATTGAAGCTCTTCAGCCCTGAAATTTATTCCGGGACAGAAGTTTCAGTAAATTATGGGAATAAAACATCAAACTTTTTTGTGTGTGACCAGCCGTGCAAAATGTTCAAAAGAGCGGTCATAAGTCCGTTCGGCATCATCAGGGAAACAGCAGGCCGGAAGTTGCCGGCTTTTCAGATGATAACTGATACATTCACAGCAGATTCCCTTACGCGCACAAGGATCATAGCTGCAATTACATGAATTAAGGTTCTGTTCTTTTTTGCATTCCATAATAACCTTCCTTCGACAGACTCGGGGCCAGCATATTTCTGATTCTAACGGATTTTGTGGTTGCATAAGATTTCAGACAGCTGCAATCCTGAAAGCCGGTCTGAAGGACAACCTTCACAAACCGCGGATGAGCATCTGCGTTCATCTGCGGTTCAGGCCCGTATCGGAAACCACAAAAACCGTTAGAACCAGGCATATTTCAAGTTTCCAGTTTCCAATCTCATCAGTCAAATATTGCCTTAATCGGCAGATTCAGTCCCAGTGCGTTATCCACGACATCCCTGTCAAAGAAGGTCGTTGACCTGTCAGGAGCATCACATACAATAACGGACCGTGCAACAGGTATGACCAGCCAACAGGATTTTACTCCGGCTTCAAAATAAATCTTGAACTTGTCAATCAGTTCCTTGCTTCCCTGGGTAGGTGACAATATTTCAATCGCCAACAAAGGCATCTCTGATACTTTGACTTCGTCATTCAGCCAATCTATTTTTCGTTTCGGATAAACTGAAATATCAGGAATATGATCCTTTCCAATATCAAGTGCCAATTCAGAAAAAACAGAATGACTCTCATTCTTGCTCAGTTCTGCGATGAGCCTTGCATGGGTATAAGCATGATTATATGACGGTGACATATTTATCGTCTCCTTTTTTTGCAGAACGAAGGATGAAAGAAGCTTAAAACTTCAGATTTCCCTAAATCCTGTCTTTTCCAAAATATTTTATGATATCATCTGTGATCTCTTCTGCAACCCGTGTGTTTTTATCGAAAAACGTCGGGATGACACCCCAACACCGCCTTTTCGATTTGCGAAAACGACAGACCGGATCATCAAACTTTTTTTTGTGTGACCAGCCGTGCAAAATGTTCAAAAGAGCGGTCATAAGTCCGTTCGGCATCATCAGGGAAACAGCAGGCCGGAAGTTGCCGGCTTTTCAGATGATAACTGATACATTCACAGCAGATTCCCTTACGCGCACAAGGATCATAGCTGCAATTACATGAATTAAGGTTCTGTTCTTTTTTGCATTCCATAATATCCTCCTGAAATTTTATAATTTGAAACTGGATACGATCAAATTTGCATTTCAAAAACATACCCATATAACAAACTGAGCAGGAAATCAATCAGGAAAATTCCTTATTTTGTTATCAACCCCGCATCAGATGCCCCGTTCTTGGCATCCCTGAAAAAATTGTTGCATTCTGATCAGGAAATATGATAAATTTTATGTTTCAAATGGCGCAACTGTCGAAGGCTCTGTCGAACGCTCTAAGCTATGAGCGGACAGGGAGGTGGGACACACCCAAAAAGTTATCGGATTCAGGGCGTTACAGTGATATTAAAGTGTGGTTGTGACAGACGCTTTCATATATTTGCTCTTTAAAGCACCCAATTACGGGTATCAGACTAATAAAAGGGAATTTCATGGCACTTTTGAGCTTAGTGAATCTGACCAAAAGATTTGGCGGTTTGACCGCTGTTGACAAGGTTTCATTTGATGTGGATGAGAAATCAGTGGTGGGACTGATCGGGCCTAACGGGGCCGGAAAAACAACAGTTTTCAATCTGATTACAGGAAACTATCAGCCTGATGAGGGAGAAATTACTTTTGACGAACATTTAATCAAGGGCCTTCTCACTCACCGCATTGTTTCCCTCGGCATTGCCCGTACTTTCCAGACCATCCGGCTGTTTCAGAATCTTTCTGTTCTGGAAAATGTTTTGGCCGGGTGTCATTGCCGCATGGAATCCGGCATATTCGGCGGCATGTTTCACACACGGAAGCAGAAACAGGAAGAAAAGCAGGCCCTTGAGCTTGCACTGAAAGAACTGGAATTTGTGGGGCTTAGGAGCGAAGCCACTCAGTTGTCAAAAAACCTTTCTTATGGAAATCAGCGGCTTCTGGAAATCGCCCGCGCCCTTGCCACCAAACCCCGTCTGCTGATTCTGGATGAACCTGCCGGCGGCATGAATGAGCAGGAAACCGACAGTCTCGTAGAACTGATCCGAAAAATGCGGGACAGAGGCATCACAGTGTTGCTGATTGAACACGATATGGGACTGGTGATGAAGGCCTGTCAGAAAATTGTGGTCATAGAATATGGCCGTAAAATTGCAGAAGGCGGACCTGAGCAAATCAAAGAGGATCCCCGTGTTATTGAAGCATACCTGGGAACAGATGAAGAAGAGTAATCAGTGTTACCAGGCCGGACGGGATATCAGGCCGGACGGGATTTGCAATCCCGTCCGCAATATTTCCTCATATCAGGCCGGACGGCATTTATGAAGTCCGGCCTTTATGATCAGCTACCAATCACAAACGACCAACGACAAGTGATAAAATGACAAAATTTCTTGAAATAAAAAACCTTCATGTAAAATATGGGAATGTGGAAGTGATTCATGGTACCAGTCTTCATGTGGATGAAGGAGAAATTGTGACCATTCTGGGTGCCAACGGGGCCGGAAAATCAACCACCCTGCTCGCTATCAGCGGCTTGGTGAAGCCCTCAGAAGGACAAATTCTTTTCAATGGAAAAGCATTGCACAAACTCCCTGCCCACAAAGTGGTGAAAGAGGGGATATCCCAGTCTCCCGAAGGCCGCCGCGTGTTCGGTACGCTTACGGTCCGGGAAAATCTGGGCTTGGGCGCGTTCACTTCCAAAGATATCGAAAGCAGCAAAAAAATTCTGAACTGGATTTATGAGCTGTTTCCCAGACTGGAAGAGCGCAGAGAGCAACTGGCCGGAACTCTGAGCGGCGGCGAGCAGCAGATGCTTGCCATTGGCCGTGCGCTCATGGCAAAGCCCAAAATTCTTCTTCTGGACGAACCCAGCCTCGGGCTTGCGCCAATTCTGGTCAAAGCCATTTTTGACACGGTCAGGGAAATCAACCGGACGGGAGTCACCGTGGTATTGGTGGAACAGAATGCGCGGGTTGCCTTGAAACTGGCTCACCGGGGATATGTCATGGAAGTGGGGAACATCGTGCTTGAAGATTCTGCCAGCGCACTGCTGGCAAATCCTGAAGTGCAGAACGCCTACCTTGGCGGGAAAAATTAGGGTAAAGGGTAAAGGGAGTTCAAAAGTTATTTCATCTTAACCCTTAACCCTTTAACTGTCCCTGCTCTTTTTTTTTTCAGAAGCTTTTCTGCTTTCTTATAGCCCAGAGCGTCTGCTTCCCTTAAATTCTTTTCAGCCTGCTCGTTATCATCAAGCCTGTAATGAACGATTCCCCGGTTATAATAGGCAATTGCGTAGTCTGATTTCAGTTTGATAGCGTTGCTGAATGCATCAATTGCTTCCTGATAATTGCCTGCATTATACAGCTTTTTTCCTTTTTCGACATAATCCGTGGGGCTAGCTGCTTTGGGAGGTCCTATGGGGAGTGTATTGAAGTCATGTCTGCAATGCTTGCATACATTGGCCTTCAGCATAACCCTTTCCGCACATCTCGGACAGGTTTTCATGAATCCCATGGTATTCTCGCTGATCTTCTCCCGTATTTTTTTATTGACGGTTACAATATACTTGTCCATTATTCTTTGCAGAAACATCGAAAACGGCTTTTCATCTATCTGATAGACTGAAATCTGGTGGACGATTTCCTTCTGGACAATGGCCCGATTTTCTGTGATATCAGGAAGTATCAGGGAGAAATCGGCCAGCAGTTCTATGATCTGACCGTATTTGTCAAGCTGGAGATTTTGTATTGCAGCAGAATCCCCCATTTCATTTTTGATATTTTCAAGTTTGAAATAATCCAGAGCATTTTTTATGAGCGTCTGTGTTCCGTCCCTGATGGTTTTTTCAAGCGTTGCCGTGTCGTGTTCTTTTTTAAGGCCATGTATTTTTTTTTCATATTTCTCTTTCAGAACATGTATCTTGTCATCAAATTTCTTTTCCATCCATCTTTTTGTAATAATATAAGTAAGGAGCAGGGAAAGAACTGTGGACAGAATGATCAGGACAAGGGATGCATATTTGTCAGGTGCCTGAAGAGGCAGATATGCTGAAAGCGCAACGGCTACTGATCCCACAATAATTAAGCTGACATAAATATTCATTTTATTACCTAATTTTTTTTTTGCTCAATTCCCTTAACATCTTACAAAATCGGAAAAAAATCAAACATTGAGTTCAGAAATCACTGTTCTTAAATTTATAACAGGATATAGCTGTCGGGAATCTCGCGCACGAAAAGGTTCTGGAAACTCCTTCTGGGAATCAACATTTTTTTCAAATCACTTAATCCGCTTATTTGATATGGGTTTTTATTACAAGTTGATTTTATATACGCGTCACCTGCTGACCGGGGAGAGGGCGCGCTTATGCTATTTTTATATTATCCTGATTTTTCTTTTATTCATTTCATAAAACAGAGGGAAAAGTCAATGGGGTGAAAACAGTATTACAGGGTAGCAATATTCTACCTTCAGGCAGGTTTTCAGGGCTGCCTGCCAAGGGCTTTTTTGGCTGGCCAATTCACTCCCGCGGCAATAGCTGAATCCCGCCTGCTCCCTTCCCGCCCGAACATGTCAGCCCATGGATAAGCAGGCAGGGAAATTCATTCTTCCCGACTTTGCAAGTCGTTCAAAATAATTTGAAAAATTGTTTTACACTCACTTCAAAACAATTTGAAAAATTGTTTTACACTCACTTCAAAACAATTTGAAAAATTATTTTACACTCACTTCAAAACAATTTGAAAAATTATTTTACAGTAATGAAAAATATAGACGGAGCGGAAAAAAATTGTTTCTGACGGGAACGAATTTTAGTATAAAGGTAATATATCAGGGATGTGAAACCTTTTAAAAACTCAACAGCCTCAATTTTTGGGAAATACCGGACAAATGTACCAACACCGCACTTACCGCAATCTGATACAAAAAGATAACCACTCCTTTTTCAAGGTGGTCGTAAAAGAAACTGATTTATATGTGCATGCTCCGAAACACCTTGTAAACATTGCACGGGAACTTATCCTGCAATACAGGGGATATATTGAATCCTATATAAACAGGTATCCTGAATTTGCCAAAACGCTGACCCCCTGGCATATCACCACCCCCGCGCCGATCATCATACAGAATATGACCGCAGCCGGTAAAAACGCCGGCGTGGGGCCTATGGCCGCTGTTGCGGGCGCAATCGCCGAACATGTGGGGTTTGGGCTTTTGTCACACACGAATGAAGTTGTTGTTGAAAACGGAGGGGATATTTTTTTAAAAACAGACACGCCCGTCACCATCGGAATTTTTGCAGGCAAATCCCGGCTGAGTCTGAAAATCGGTCTGAGGCTTGCTTTTGGGAACATGCCTGTTTCCGTATGCACTTCATCGGGAACCGTGGGCCATTCCCTAAGTTTGGGAAAAGCGGATGCTGTGTGTGTTGTATCAGCATCCTGTGCCTTTGCTGACGCGGCCGCCACTTCAATTGGGAACCGGATAAAATCAGAAGCAGATATCCGAAAGGCAATTGATTTTGGGAAAAAAATGCGGGATATCATGGGAATTGTTGTAATTACAGGGGATAAGATCGGCGTGTGGGGAGAAATTGAAATTGTGCCGATTAAAGGAAAAAAAGGTTGAATTTCATAAGAGAAAAGTGTAAATATCAAATAACTGTTTAAAAATTCCATTTTTTTGATAAGAGCAGGAATTTTCAGATTGCCAAATATTTAAGGAAGATGTCATAAAAACAATGGGGACACCGTGGTACATGGAGCATATTCTTGGGATGAAATATCCGTATATCAATGTTCACCTTATAACAGCGCCGGAGAGGTAAATTCATTCATTTTTTTTGCCGTTTATGAAAGCCGCCTTCGGCACTTCAATCATGTCTCATTTTAAGCAACCAGGTTTTTTGAAAAAAAGCCTGATTTTTTTGACTGAGGCTTCTTAATAATTTTAAACCATTTAAACTTATGGGGGAAACAAAATGAAAAAAGTTAAGATCGGTTACTGGTCTGTCATTATCACCCTAATCGTCCTGTTCTTTGTGCAGAATCAGGGAATCTTCGTAGAAACGAAGATTTTCAGCTATAACCTTTTCAGCATAAAAGTCTTGGCTGATTTGGAACTCAAGTGGTTTCTGGATTATAAGACATCGGAATTGTATCTTGGATACTTTTTTACAGGTTTCTTCGCAGCCGGGGTAATATTGACTTTTATATACAAGGCGGTCCTTGTCGAGTTCCAGCTTAAAAGCAGGATCAGGTTCTTGAACAAAACATGCGAAACTCAACGTGGAAAAATATCAGTCCTTGAAAGGGAAGTGGAATCATTGCGAATTACCGGTTTCCAGGAAAGTGAGGATATGAACATCGTTGATATTCCCAAAAAAGATGATTCTTCCGGCAAGAAAAAACTTAAGAAAAAATAGGCAGGGGCAATTTTCCGGGATATCAAACTTCAGTCGTTCAGAATTCTGATTTAACCAGACCTGCCGGATTGACAGACCCAATCCTGAGCGGGCGAATGTGAACTGCTGAAATTACATTTTGGCAGTATTGTGATGAAAGCGTCGGACTTGCCTGAATGCTTTGACAATACTGCCAAAATTGCATTTTGGCACTCCTTTCCACCGGATTTCTCTGCCCCAGACATTTACAGTTTGCAACATACAGCCATGAACACGAAAACAACTCCCGTAATAAAACAATATCTGGCCATCAAGGAAAAGTACCCTGATGCCATCCTCCTGTATAAGATGGGGGACTTTTATGAAATGTTCTTTGAGGATGCCAAAGCCGCGTCCAAAATACTGGAGATCACCTTAACAGCAAGAAACAAGAAAGACGACATTCCCATTCCAATGTGCGGGGTTCCGGTTCGGGCCGTCCAGGGGTACATAGCGCGGCTGATAGAACATGGCTGCAAGGTCGCAATATGTGATCAGATTGAAGATGCCGCAACAGCAAAAGGGCTGGTGAAACGGGAAGTTGTGCGGGTGATCACCCCGGGGATGATTGTTGAAAATGAATTTCTGGATGAAAAATCAAATAATTATGTTCTTGCCGTATTTGCAGACACCGGGCGAAAGTCTGCTCCTGCTATCGGATTTTCCTATCTCGATATTTCAACCGGAGCATTCAGAGTGGCAGAATCAAAATCGCTGACCGCTGTTGTTGATGAGATTCGCCGGGTATCGCCCAGCGAAGTCCTTTTCCCGGAGTCTGCCAAAAATGATCCGTTTTTTTCCCAAGCCATCCGTCAGATATCGGAAGGGCTGGTTGCCGGCAGAAGTGCGATGACATTTGCGGAGGACAGATTTTTTGTTCACAGAAGGGGGCGTGAACTGCTGACAGATCAGTTCGGGACTCTTTCCCTTGAGGGTTTCGGATGTGAGCATTTAAAGGCCGGGGTAATCGCTGCCGGTGCGCTGCTTTTTTATGTCGGCGAAACCCAGAAACAGAAAATCAAACATCTCACCGGCATCGAAACATATATCTTGGGTGATTACCTTCTCGTTGACGATTTAAGCTGCCGGAATCTGGAAATTTTCAAAAATCTGCACACAGGAACCCGTCAGGGGACGCTTCTGGGAATAATGGACCGGACAGTGACCGCGATGGGGAGCCGGCTGTTGTCAGACTGGCTGAAATATCCGCTTATGAATGTTGGGAAAATCCGGTCCAGACTTGACGCTGTGGAGGAAGCCAGGAACAATTCCCAGACCCGCAAAAGCATCCGGGAATGTCTGAAATCGGTTTATGATCTGGAACGCATCGGAAGCAAGATCGCCATGGGGTACGCCAATGCAAGGGACCTTGTCGCGCTGAAATGTTCTTTGATGATGCTCCCGGAGATAACATCTCTGCTGTCCCAGTTTACGAATTCTGAATTTCAGATTCCGAGCGACGAATTTCAGTTGGATGATCTGGCCGCGCTCATTGAAAAGGCGATCCGTGAAGATGCGCCCCCCACAATCAGCGAAGGGAACATCATAAGACAGGGGTACAACAGCGAATTGGATGAGCTGATAAAAATCAGCAGGGACGGCAAGAGCTGGCTCGCTCAACTGGAAGCCGAGGAGCGGAAGGCAACAGGCATAAACTCTCTCAAAGTGAGGTATAACAAGGTGTTCGGATACTATCTGGAAGCACCCCGGGCCCGCTCGGCAGATATTCCGCCGCATTATGAGCGAAAGCAGACCCTGACCAATGCGGAACGATATATCACTGATGAACTCAAGTCTTTTGAATCAAAGGTGCTCAACGCCGAGGATCGGAGGGCTGTCCTTGAATATGAAATCTTTGACACGATACGGAAGGAAGTCGTAAAAAACAACTCGAAAATCCAGAATGCTGCCCAGTTTCTGGCCCGGGCGGACTGCCTCCTGAACCTGGCTGAAATTGCAGAGCATAATGAGTATTCAAAGCCGGATATCAACACGGACGGGCATTGCCTCATTGAAGACGGCCGGCATCCGGTGGTGGAAAAAATGATCGCCGGAGAGCGCTTTGTCCCCAACACTGTCAGGATGGATAATAATGAAAAACAGGTGCTTATCATTACCGGACCCAATATGGCAGGCAAATCAACTGTGTTGCGGCAGGTGGCCCTGCTGGTTCTGATGGCACAGACTGGGTCTTTTGTCCCTGCCCGAAACGCGTCGGTGAGTGTGACAGACAGAATTTTTACCCGGGTGGGTGCTTTGGACAATCTCTCTCAGGGACAGAGCACCTTTATGGTGGAAATGCAGGAAACTGCCAATATTCTGAACCATGCAACCTCAGAAAGCCTTGTGATTATGGATGAAATCGGGCGGGGAACCAGCACCTTTGACGGTCTCAGCATTGCTTATGCTGTTGCGGAATACCTGCATGATTTCAAAAACAGGGGCGTGAAAACCCTTTTTGCCACCCATTACCATGAGCTGACAGAACTTGAGCGCAAAAAGCCCCGGGTGAAAAACTATAATATTGCGGTAAAGGAATGGAATGATGAAATCATTTTCCTGAGAAAACTGGTGGAAGGAGGGACAAACCGAAGCTACGGTATTCAGGTTGCGAGGCTTGCGGGCATCCCTGACAAAGTGATACGCCGGGCCAAAAAAGTTCTTTCTGAAATAGAAAACAGGAATCAGGGCGCAAATATGCGGTCTCTTTTTGCCGAGCGCAGCACCGATACAGTAAAAGAGGCTGTTCAACTGGATATCTTCAGCAAACCCGGACATTTTCTGACAGAGGAACTCCGGAAACTTGACATATCAAAAATGACGCCGCTTGATGCAATAAACTGTCTGAACGAATTGCAGGAAAAGGCAAAAATGTCTGATGCCAATTAAAACTGGAAAAAGTGGAAAGTTAAAAGTGGAAAGTGGCTTACGGGGATACTTTCAACTTTTCACTTTCAACTTTTTACTTTTTACTGTCGAATATTTACAGATGCTGAACAAAAAAATTTATATATATTGTCTGCTTATTGCCTGCTTTGTCGGAATGCGGGGGGATCCGGTTTCATGGGCAGCGACAGCCGAAGAAAGATACTATGAAGCTGCCGAATGTTATCAGGAACTCCTGAAGACACCTGAGAAGCTCAAGTACAGGGAAAACTGGTTCCCTTGCATTGAAAAATTTCGTGATGCTTACAGGGGGGACCCTTCAGGTCGCTATGCTGCTGCAAATCTGTACATGGCTGGGAAACTTTATCAGGGATTATACAACCGTTCATTCAAAGTGTCTGATAAAAAAGCGGCCCTCGACTATTTCCAGCGCGTTTTGAAACACTTCCCAAAAAGCAGCTACAGGCCCAAAGCGGAAGAGGGGATACAGAATTTTTCCCGGCAGCCAACTGGAAAGGCAAGAGTACAGAAAAAAGTATCCTTTCCAAAGGTACGCGTTCTGAAAAATAAGGTAAAGGTAAGAGAGGAAATATATAAAAAATCAAAAGCGGAATATAAGGCATCCAGAATAAAAAGACCAAAGGTGAAACACAAATCATCTTTGGAAAAAAATTCCGAGAAAACTTATGCCAAACCATATAAAAAGAAGTTCAGTTCTTCTGCGGATTCAGATACCACAGTGGTTACAGAACTCCGTTTCTGGTCCAATCCGAGCTATACCCGTGTTGTTATCGACGCGGACAAAGAGACGTCATACACTCACAGGCTGCTTAAAAAAGACCCTTCTGCTCATAAACCCCATCGCCTCTATATTGATTTTGACAACAGCAGGCTCGGGAACAATATAGAGAAAGATTTTCCGATTAATGACAATCTGCTCACCCGCGCACGGGCAGGGCTCCAGTCATCGGGTTCTGTCAGGGTGGTTATTGATATCAAGTCATTCAAAACCTACAAAGTTTTCTCTCTCAGAAATCCCTTCAGGACGGTCATTGATGTATGGGGAGGAAATGCCAGCAGCAGACAGAATGGCAAGTGGGCGGCAAAGAAAGATACAAAAAGAAAAGAACCAAGAGAGAAAGATACAAAAAAGGAGAAAAGATTAGGGAAAGAGCCGGAAAATAAAATACCCAATTTGACACAATCGCTTGCATTGGGCGTAAGGCGGATTGTCATTGATCCGGGCCACGGGGGACATGATCCGGGAGCAGTCGGTTATTACAAGAAGGTTTATGAAAAAGATATTGTCCTGAGCATTGCCAAAAAACTTGCCAGAAAAATTCGCCAAAGGCTGGGCTGCGAAGTTATTATGACCCGTAACAGTGACCGTTTCCTCAGTCTTGAGGAACGAACCGCCATTGCAAATACAAAAAATGCAGACCTCTTTATCTCCATTCATACAAATGCTCACAAGGACAGGAGGGCGTATGGCATCGAAACCTATTTTCTGAATCTGGCCACTGATGATGACGCTGTGAGAGTCGCTGCACGGGAGAATGCCACGACACGAAAAAATATCAGTGACTTGCAGAAGATTTTAAACGACCTGATGCAAAATGCCAAGATCAATGAATCAACCCGTCTTGCTGTGCATATTCAGAAACACCTGTGCGGTTATATGAAACAGAGAAAATACAGCAGGATCAAGAATAAAGGCGTGAAGCAGGCCCCTTTCTATGTCCTGCTGGGCGCACAGATGCCCTCTGTGCTGATAGAAACGTCCTTCATAAGTAATAAAAGAGAGTGTAAAAGATTAACGAATGCGGCTTATCAGGATGATTTATGTGAGGGGATTCTAAGAGGGATCCGCAAATATATAAACGAAATAAATCCCACAGCGCTGCGGAGGCTTCACCACAGGGAAAATGGATAATTGACGGCTATGAATAAAAAGGCTTATTATGTACTGATTGCGGCTGTTTTATGGATTGCTTTTCTTGTCTTTTCGCACTTGCAAAGAGATGAGAGCAAAGATGCGGAAACAACGACTGAATCTTCAACATCGACTCGCGGACAGGCCCGTAAGGATGAAATTCCGAAAATATTGACAAATACTCTGGGAATGAGATTTGTTCTCATTCCTGCGGGAACCTTTATGATGGGAAGCCCCTCGGATGAACCTGGCAGATATGACAGGGAAACCCAGCATCAGGTGAGACTGACCCGGGGATTTTATATGCAGACCACCGAGGTGACCCAGGGGCAGTGGGAAAAGGTGATGAAAGCCAATCCTTCCTTTTTCAAAGACTGTGGAGAGGACTGCCCTGTGGAGCAGGTTTCATGGAATGATGCTCAAAGATTCTTATGGAAGCTGAACCAGATGGAAAGGCTCTACACTTACAGCCTGCCCACCGAGGCGGAATGGGAGTATGCGTGTCGGGCAGGAACGACGACCCGGTTCAACTGGGGGGATGAGGCGGATTGTTACAAAGCAAATTACGGGGTCGCTTTTATTCGCAATGAATGCAGGGGCATCAATCCCGGAAAAACCATGAAGGTTGCGAGTTTTCCGCCAAATGCCTGGGGATTGTACGATATGCACGGCAATGTGGGGGAGTGGTGTATGGATCGGTTTGACAATTATCATTTCGATCAGGCAACAGATCCG